>Ga0209427_10006246_pt1 | contig 13622 bp, 11 predicted proteins | sample DeeMarSWOR136_30_FD_187465 | JGI IMG/M metagenome (GOLD analysis project Ga0209427, IMG submission 187465) | Marine sediment microbial communities from White Oak River estuary, North Carolina - WOR-1-36_30 (SPAdes) (version 2) | ecosystem: Environmental > Aquatic > Marine > Intertidal zone >... | reverse complement strand
CTAAATCAATTTCTTGCCATTCAAATGGTCTAGTTTCATTCTTTAAAATCTCCTCTACTTTTTCAAGATAAACTTCTATAATTCTCTCGTCAAAAGCTTCTAGAAATATTGAAAACACAGGTCCTCTTAATCTTGCTTTTTTCGGTGGATGATTTTTTGCTAACGTAGACAGTAGGCGAACTACGGCAAGAGGAACTACGTATAAGTCCTGCAACCCATCGCTCACTTCCTTCCGTAAGTTATGCATCAGTTTAAACACTTTATTATAATCATCATTGTTGAGCATATAATTCCTAAATATTTTAATAGGTGCATTAGGAAATAATCTCAAAAACGCTTTAGTTTTTATTCCAAGGCTTCCTACATCACCCATGAATAATCCGGTAAAATCAGGTGCAACCCCGTATCGACAGAATGGTGCAGCATATTTATTTGCCGCAGATCCTGTTCTTATAATTGTTCCTTGGGGATTTGGAAGTACCACCTCAACGCCTAGGCATATATCCGGAATAAGTCCATACTTTGTAGAGCCAAATCCTGCTGTGCTATTCGAAAGGCCACCCCCTATGGTCGCAGAATATCCGCTTCCAGGGCCGATAATTCCAGTTGTTAAATCTTTTGCTTGTAATTCCGAAAGCAAAGCCCCCCATGTTATCCCGCACTCAACCTCGCAATAAAAATCAGCCTCATTTATTTCTATAATATTAGTCATTCTCGTGAGGTCGATTAGGACGCCGCCTTCGGAAACAGAACCTCCGACCAGGTCGGCCCCTCCTCCACGGGGAACCATATGAATTTTATATTTGTTAGCAATTTTTACGATCTTCGATACTTCTTGGGGTGTTTTAGGTTTAACAATCATATCGGCCCATCTGTCAGGAAATGCGGGATCAACATTTCGCGAGTAGGCCGCTTTCATAAAATCCTTATCGGTTATAAAATCAGAGCCAACAACCTTTTCAATTTCTTTATACGCATTCTTAACTTTAGACATCCTATCCCCTTTCTTTCAGACGTTTTAAATTAGTTAATATGGAATTATATAAATTTTTTTCAAGAAAATTGTATAACATTTACATTAATATTAGGATGGATATATACCTCTTACAATAATGATTCAAGAAGTTAAATATTTGAAAAGATTCCGGGTAAATACTCAATAAAACTAAATAAATATCGTAAAATATTATTTAAAAATTGTTTCATTTAAAAACCTATTAGTTATATCTTTTCTTTTAATTTTAAAAACATAAAAGATGCGTAGCTATGGATGATCCGTCCCAGCCCAATAAAAGTAATTCCGAAAATCAGAATCTAAATAATAATAAACATACAAGAGAAGAAACTTCTGATGAGAAGAAATTAAAAAAAAAAACAATGCGAGTTTCTATAACCGAGGGATCTTTTGGTGTTTTCAGCAATTCTTTAAGCGAAAATTATATAATACCCTTCGCTCTAAGTATCGGATCCACACCGTTTCAAGTGGGTATATTGTATTCTTGTGGCGGATTATTATCTCCCCTAGGGCAAATTATTGCATCTCGTAAAATTGAGAAAAAATCCCGCAAATCAATTCTTTTACAAGGAATAGTAGGTCAAGCGTGTATTTGGCCATTATTTTTACTAATCGCAGTTTTATTTATGCATAATTTGCTCTTAAATTTTCTTTCTTGGATACTTATTGGACTTTATCTAGTTTACATGTTGAGTTCAGGCATCATGGCCCCCCCTTGGTTCTCAGTAATGGGTGATGTAGTCCCTGAGGATTATCGGGGCCGATATTTTGCAAAAAGAAATCTAATAACAACTGGTATTGCGCTATTTGGAACTCTCTTATTTTCTTTCGCTTTAGATTGGTATAAAGACCAGCAACAGTTAATGATTGGATTCATTTTGATTTTCTTAATTGGGCTTATCACACGAGTAATTTCCGCAATTTTATTCACTAAACATTATTACCCCGCTTTTCATTTTCAACCCTCTGATCAAATTACATTAACACGATTCTTCCATGAATTACCGAAAGAAAATTTTGGAAAATTTACGTTATTTGTAGCCTTTATAACTTTTGGACAATGGATAGCAGCACCTTTTTTTTCCGTTTATATGTTACAGGAATTAAATTTTAATTATTCCATTTTTATTTTTGTTAATCTATTTGCTTCAATTGTTGCTTTATTTTTCTTTCCTGTTCTTGGAAAACTCTCTGATCGCTTTGGGAATGTTCAATTGCTTCGGATTGGTGCTATAATAATCCCTATTTTACCTTTAATGTGGTTATTTGTTTTAACTCCCTTTGATATCCTATTAGGGCCGCAATTTTTAGGAGGAATAGGTTGGACTGCTTTTAATTTAGCTGCTTCTAACTTTATCTATGATAACATCCCCAGTGAAAGGCGCGGTGAATGTTTGGCATTATATAATTTACTATTGGGATGTGGAATCGTTTTGGGAGGTTTAACCGGAAGTATTATTATCACCTTCGTTCCGATTACCTTTATGAATAAATTTCACTTTTTATTTTTAATCTCGGGTATCGTAAGAATCATCTCAGTTATTATTTTTTTGCCAAAAATCAAGGAAGTAAGAATAACAGATACTAAACCGATATTTAACATTAAAAATACGAATATTTATCGATGGATTTACGATCTTACTGTGAGAGAACCTCGCAAAAGAAGACGCCTTAAATAAAAATATTAAAAAACGTAAATAATATACGATTACTTGTTTTATATTCTTAGTTTTATAATATGTATTACTCTATAGTATAAAGTTAAAAAAATATATCAATGAATTATTACGGAAATTAATAATGAGCACTGGATATTTCGGATTAGTATTACATGGCCACATTCCATGGTGTAAAAAAAGTGGAACTTGGCCTGCAGGTGAAGAATGGCTTATGGAAGCTATGTATGAAACATATGTTCCATTTCTTAATGCTTTAAGAACTCTTAAAGAGAACGGAATTAAAACAGCAATAACTATTAATATAACGCCAATATTAGCTGAACAATTAGCAGATGATTATATGAAGCAGCGTTTTACAGAGTACATGGAGAATTTGATTTCACGAGCTAAAAGTGACATCAAACGATTTGCAGATCATATCCAAAGAAAGCAAATAGCGGAATTCTATCTAAATAATTTTGAAACTGTGCTGGATAGTTACTATCATAATTATTATCGGGACCTTTTAGGTACTTTTAAATGGTACCAAGATGAAGGTATGATTGAATTAATAACATGTGGTGCCACCCACGGTTTCTTACCATTGTTTGAAAGCGACTCAGGAATTTTCTCTCAGATTCAAACCGCTGTAGACACATATAGGAAATATTTTCACCGTGAACCTAAAGGAATATGGCTTCCCGAATGTGCCTATCGACCTGACGAATATAAAAATGGCAAATTGAGAGAAAGTATCGATTATTGGCTGCATAATTCTGGTATTGAATATTTTTTTGTAGATTCCCACGGGATTTTGGATGCTGAACTGATAGAACAGAAAAACGATATTGGATTAAATACTAATTACGGTTATCGGTTAAAGACCGGAGTTATGGTATTCGGGAGAAATCAAAATTCAAGTAGACAGGTATGGGATGCTAAAATCGGGTATCCTGGTGATATTAACTACAGAGAATTTCATAAAAAGGATCATGAATCAGGACTACATTACTGGAAGATAACAGATAAATCTATTAGACAAAACGAAAAGCAACTCTATAATATTGGTGCCGCGCAGGAAAAAGTCGAGTCTCATGCGAATCATTTTATTTCAGTCTTATATGATGAATTAAAAGCATTCAATATTCAATATTGTCTGAATGGAATTGTTCTATCCCCATATGATTTCGAATTATATGGGCATTGGTGGATGGAGGGAATAAGCTGGTTAAAAAGAATCTTTGAATTGATTTATTATCACGAAGAAATAGAAATGATTACGATATCTGAATATCTTTCTAAGTATAAGGATAACTTTTCGATTATTAAAATGAGGGAGAGTAGTTGGGGTGAAGGTGGACATTTCCAAGTATGGAAGAATCCCGAACATGGGTGGATATGGCCTTATATTAATGGTTCAATTAAAGAGTTTGAAAATATATTAGAACATAATCCAAATCCAAATGAATGGGAAAGAAGAATATTAAATCAGCTTGCCAGAGAGTTATTATTGATGGAAGGAAGTGATTGGCCTTTCTTATTATATACTAAACAAGCTAAAGAGTATGCTAACCAGCGATTTCATCATCATCATCAAAGATTTAACAAGCTATTATGGGTAGCGAAAGATATCCAAGATAAGAGAAGAATATCCTTAGAGGATTTAGAGGAGATAGAATCAATAGATTCCTGCTTCGAAAGTATTAACATAAATTATTTCCGAAAAATAGAATGAAATATTTAAATCTCTTAAGAATGTTCTAATAGAACGTAAAATTAGAAGAAACTGAAAAAAATTATCAAGTTGCTTATGAAAGAGAGAATTTCTATAAGGATCTTTTTATGCACGATATGAGTAATATCCTTCAAAGTATGTTAATGTCTTTAGAAATGTGTGAATATAAAATTAAAACATTGGAGTATTTTGATAATTTAAAAGATATAATAAACAATTTCAGAGAACAAATTAACAGAGGAGCAAACCTAGTAAATAATGTAAGAAAATTCTCTGAAATTCAAAAAAACAGAAAGAAATTATTAAAAATAGAAGTAATAGATAATGGAAGAGGCTTTCCTGACTTCAAAAAAGATTGCATCTTTAACAGAGGGGATATAAAAGATCGGAGTGTACCTGGTCTTGGTTTAGGCTTATCGCTAGTCAAGTCTATATTAGATAAATATAATGCGAAAATATGGATTATCGATAAAGTTGCAAAAGACCACACCCAAGGTACTAAATTTGTATTACTCTTTCCTTTATTACAATAGTGTTTCAATACCAATCCCATTTTATATACGAATAAGGTAAAAACTCGTCCGGATTAACTTCAGCCAATTTTTCTCCCGGTAGCATTGTATTATCTGTTTTTAGATATAATGCGCCCAAAATCTTGATAACCTCAATTTCTCCATATGGGTCATGAATCGTAGAATTCAATTCTATTTCAGCTTCTCCCATTTCCATTGATTGAGGACTCACAGCCGTTTCTTGTTTAACCAACCAGGGATTATAATCAAAGCCTTCTTTATTTGGAGCTGGAAAATACTTAAAATTATAGTTTATGGTATTTTTTCTTCTGCCGGGAAGAAGTCCAAGCTCTTTAATAATTTTAGGCGTTTCAGGATCATTAAATTTCCCAGTTAAATTTGCTCTTATCTCAATATTTTTCGTTCCTAATCGCTCGGAAAATGCATAAACTTGTTTACCATTGCGCGTAAGTTTAACATTAGCTATTTTTTTGGGAAAGCCAAAAATTTCACGCCCCCCTATCATAGCTCTGTCGTCCGTCACCGGCATAGCTAAATAATAATTACCCTGCTCACCATTATATTCACAGCGTAAGATAAGAGCACCTTCATAATAGGGAAGTCCTTGATTAGTAGATGCATAATTAGCGATAAAAGCAAATGCGATAGGTCTACTCGCAGGTCTAAGCGGTTTGGGAAGCAACCTCTCTATGATCTCAGCTTTCGTTTCCCACAGAACTGTGATCATCTCAGCATTTTTAAATTCAGTAGTCCTTAATTCTATCTTTTTTTTTTTAATCTCTTCTAATGACCTTTTAAAACTAATTACAAATCACCATTCCTATAATTTCATGCTTTAATAATATTTAATCTAATTCAAATAAATTACAAAATTCAGCTAACAAACAAAATTTTTCCATTTTTTTCTATTCTTTTTATTTTCCCTTGAAGTTCTAAATATATAAGATGGCTAATAACTTCACTTATGGCTAAAAAAGTGTTAATTTCGCTTAAATCCTCTCCAAAATGGAGTTGAGAAATTCTAAAGGGTGTTAGCGGATTATTTTTGATAATGTTTGAGATTTCATGTAATCTATTATCATGATGCTGCTTAATTTCTGATATTCGTTCATGAGGATTATAAATAACTTCTTGATGTGCCGGAAATATAATTTTTGGGTTTAAAGTATCGATTTTATCTAAGGATTTTAAATAATAATCTAATATATTAGTTAAATCATACTCACTTTTAAGAGCTGGATTCATCATGAAACTTCCTATATGGGGCGTTATTCTTGAAAGGATATGATCTCCCGAAAATAAATACTTATTATCGGTATCAAAAATGCAAACATGACCTGCAGCATGACCAGGAGTCCAAATCACTTTTAATTTATTCGAGTTAAATAAAATTTTGTCATTATCATGCAATATTCGATCGGGTTCACAATAGTTTATTAATTTATGGAAATTCGAAAAAAATTGAATAATTTTGTCTCCTTTTTCCTTACTAATGCCAAATTTTATCATTCTCTCGGCAAGTTCCGTGGCAGATCTTTTGACTTCCGCATCGTTTTTAACATCTGTACTCCATTTGATGAGATCATGTGTGATTTTGTGCATTAATATCTGCATATTAGGATTTTTTCGCTTCAATATTTTAACTAATCCTATATGATCAATGTGATCATGTGTAACAATACAGTAATCAATATTTTTAACTGATAAATCAAATTCTTTGAGGCCTGTAAAGAATTTCTTTTTCCAATCTGTAAAGTGAAGTCCAGCGTCAATCAAGACATGAGAACCGTCGATTTTTAAGAGGTACATACATACAAATGTAAGCCCTTCGAATGGGGGAAAATCAATTTTAAATCTAATTACATTATTCTCTATTTCACTAATTTCAGATTTTAAGTCAAATTTAAACAAATCTCAAGCCAAAAAGTAATTTTAAATATTATATCGAATAAAATACGTAAGACAATTTTTATTTTGTCTTTTTCATTCAAATGGATAATAAACAATAAAATTTTAATGATAAAATAATGGAGATATAAAATGTCATACGATAATTATAAATTGCTTAAGATTCGCGTTCATCGGGGAGTTGCGTTTACTACCATCGATAATCCTCCTATTAATCTTATAACCACTGAGCTTGTAGTAGAACTTGCGAAGTTTGCTCAAGAAGTCGCAGCAGACGAGAAGATTCGGGTTATAGTTTTTGATAGTGCCGACCCCGATTTTTTCTTAGCACATTATGATGTTGGGGAATTGAATGTACTCCCAGATGAGGCCCCCCCTAAATCTACTGAACTCCATGAATATAATAAGATTATTGAAGCGTTTCGTACTATGCCTAAAGTATCGATTGCCAAGGTGGAAGGTATTGCCCGAGGAGGAGGTAGTGAATTCATATTAGGTCTTGATATGAGATTTGGAGCGATCGGTAAGACAATCGTAGGGCAACCCGAAGTTTTAGTTGGTATTATTCCAGGGGGAGGTGGTACTCAGCGACTTCCCCGTTTGATAGGACAATCTCGAGCTATGGAAGTCGTTCTTAGTGGAAGTGATCTCTCCGCAGAATTGGCTGAACGCTATGGGTATATCAATCGTGCATTTCCACCTGAAGAATTAAATTCATTTGTGAAAACTCTAGCTTATCGGATTGCTTCTCTCCCACCAGAGACAATTGCTTTAGCAAAAAAGGCAGTATTAACTGCTGAAGAATTACCCATTGTTGAAGGTTTACTAGAAGAAACGCACTTATTTAATCAAGCTGTAGCTTTACCAGCAGCAAAACAAAGAATGTCCCTTCTTCTTAAAATGGACGGTCAATCACGGGAAATGGAACGCGGCAGTAGATGAGTATTTAAAGAAAATCTAATTCTTTTTTTAATTTCTCATTTTTTCTATCTGAAAATCCAATACGATGAAAATAATCGATTTTATAGATTGATTATATTTATATTTGAAACAAATCAAATATTATTTAATTTTAAAATTTTATATGAGGGTAAATAAAATGAAATATGGACGTTTTAAGATGTTAAAAATTCGCATTGATCAAGGAGTGGCATTTGTAACAATCGATAATCCCCCCATGAATCTTTTAAATATGGAACTTATCGGTGAACTTAATCGGCTTCAGAGAAAAGTAGCTAAAGACGATGACGTAAGGGTTATTGTATTTGAGAGTGCCGATCCCGATTTTTTTATCGCGCATTTCGATGTATCATTTTTGGCGGTTTTACCAGATGAACCGCCACCAAAATCTGATGTACTTACCGGCATGCATCCTGTTTGCGAGGCATTTAGAACCATGCCCAAGGTATCAATTGCGAAAATTGAAGGGATAGCACGAGGAGGAGGCAGTGAATTTGTTCTATCACTTGATATGAGATTTGGAGCAATAGGTAAAGCAGTCTTAGGTCAACCAGAAATAGTTGTAGGTATCATGCCGGGAGGAGGTGGTACACAACGACTCCCTCGATTGATGGGGTATTCCCGTGCAATGGAAGCGATACTTGGTGGTATAGATTTTCCAGCTGAATTAGCTGAAAAATACGGATATATTAATCGCGCTTTTCCCCCAGATGAGTTAACACCTTTTGTAGAAGATCTTGCGTATCGAATTGCTTCATTTCCTGCAGAATCAATTGCTATTGCAAAACAAGCTGTATTAACCGCCTTTGAAAAACCAATAGTTGAAGGATTGCTTGAAGAAATGTATCTCTTTGGAAAAGCCTGTGCATTACCTGCTGCTAAAGAGAGAATGAATTGGTTTCTTCAACAAGAAGGTCAAACTCGGGAAGCAGAACTCGATCCAGCTGGTTTTCAGACCAGATTGAAAGAATTTAAGAAATGGAAGAGTGAACAATAAAAATCATGAACAATAATCATAAAATGGAGATTTAAATGACAATTAAACTCTCACCTTTAGTTCATATAGAAATCACAGTTCCTAATGCAGAAGAAGCGTATCAGCTTCTTCATAGGGTATTTGGTGCCAAAAAAGTCCAAGAGCCTTTCTCAAAATTCTTAGACGGTGAAATCGTGAAAGTGATCCACGTTGGATTAGGAGATGTAGTTTTACAATTCATTGAACCCGTACAAGAAGGAACTTCATGGTATGAACAGCTGAAAACTAAAGGTCCCGGTGTTCATAATTTGACTTTTACTGTTGAAAATATTAAAGAAACGGTGAAAGTTCTGGAGGAAGAGGGTGGAATAGTTCCACTCTTTTCATTTGATTTAGAATGGGAAAAAATTATTCCAGCTCAATTCCTAAATCCTAATGCAAAAACGGTATACATGATGGATTCTATGGAGAAACTTGGATTTCATTTAGAATTAGCAGAAATTCCATATACAAAAGATTTAAAGCTTCCTGAGACCCGATACGTAACCGGTTTCAATGATTTAATTGGGAATGTGTCTCCTATGCTCCACATTGAATTGGTTACGAATGATGCAGAGAAGACATATGAGCTGCTCCATAAGCTCTTTGGTTCGGAGAAAGTAGAAATTGAATTTGCCAACTTCTTAGACACTCCCTTCATGCACATTATTCATGTAAATCTGAGTAATGTGGTACTTCAATATTGCCAGCCTTTAGTTAAGAAAGGCGTTCCAAGTTGGGCTGAACTCCTAGATAAAAATGGATCTTATGTTCACAATATCACATTTGTAGTAGATAATATTCCAGAAACGGCTGAAAAATTTAAGAAAGAGGCAATATCTCCCGTTTTCACGTTTCCACTGCCATGGAATAAAGTTATCGAGAATGTTAAACCCGATCAAAAGCCGATCCATATGATGAATACTCTCGAAAAACTCGGCTTCCATTTAGAGCTTGGAGAAACGCCAACAGAAGATATAGAATCTATTAAGGATTTACTATTTGTCGATTTAACAGACTATAAGAAATAAATTAACTATTTCAAAATTTTTTTCCTTAAAATTTTGAGAAATATAAATTTAAAAATTTGCTATTATTTAAGATTATAAATTTTGGAAACTTAGTAAAAAGAGATTAAAATGACAATAAATCTTTCAAAATTGGCACATATAAAAGTTACTGTTCACAACGCTGAAAAAGCTTATCATATTCTCCATAATATATTTGAAGCTGAAAAATTAAAAGATGATTTTGTAAACTCTTTTATTAAAGTGGTCTATGTTGGACTCGGAGATTTTATTTTACAATTTATCGAACCCATCGCAGAAGAAGGTCCATTTTATGATCAACTACAGACCAAAGGTCCAGGAGTTCACAGCTTGGCTTTTTGTGTTGAAAATATTGAGGAAACAGTGGAAAAGCTTGAGAAAGAAGGGGATATTGTTCCTCTCTTATCAGTGAATAGTGAAGTAGATAAATATGGCAAGTTAATCCCCTCTGAATTCTTAAATCCTAAAATAAAAACTGAATATATTATGAATTCAATGGAAAAGCTAGGTTTTCATCTGGAACTTGGTGAGAAACCTTTGGATTCAGAATTAACCTCACCTAAAGCTCAATATGTAACAGGGCGCGATAACCTAATAGGTGATGCATCAACTATGCTCCATTTTGAATTAGTTACTCATGATAAAGAGAAGACCTATGAATTCCTACATAAGTTTTTTGGTTCAAAAAAAGTAGAAGAACTATTTTGTAGCCTAATAAGTACTGAAGTTATGCCTATTGTCCATGTGAATTTAAGCAATGTAGTTTTGCAATATTGTCAACCTCAACCCAATATGGGAACGTGGGCTAAAATTTTACAAAAAAATGGATCATATGTACATAATCTCAATTTTTGTGTTGATGATATTGAGAAAACAGTTGAAAAATTTAGAAAAGAGAAAATCCGTCGTATCTTCAAACTAAAATTGACACCTACTGATGAGACACATTTTTATATGATGAGATCCCTCAATGACCTTGGTTTTCATTTGGAGCATGGTCAAATGCCAACAACACCTATACCTAAAGGATTTTTATTTACAGATTTAAAAAAAGAATCAAAAAAGTAAGAGGATTTGGCTTAAAAATCCTTTTTATTATGAAACTTTTTTTTAAAATATTTTACTTAAATTTAAAAGAAAAATGAATTATACAATCTTTTCTTTTTTGAGGTTTTGAATATCCTCTTCAGTATAATTTAACCATTTTAAAATTTCTTCTGTGTTCTGTCCTATTTTGGGAGCGGGACTTCTTATTGTAGGAGGTGTCCTTGACATTTTAATCGGTGAGGCTAAATTTTTAATTTTTCCTAATACAGGATGGTCCATTTCAACAACCATATTGCGTGCAATGATTTGAGGGTCTTCACACGCCTCGGCAAAATTTTTAACCGGCGCTATACAAGTATCGTAGTTCTTAAAAATTTCAAGCCATTCTTCTTGTGTGTTTTTTAAAAATTCTTTTTCTAATTCCTCAAATACCTTCTCTTTTTCTTTGCCGAAAGTCCATTGTTTTCCTTTCAAATCTTTTCGTCCTAAACCTTCACATAAATTCTGCCAGAATTTAACTTCAATCGCTCCAACAGCTAAATATTTGTTGTCTTTAGTCTTATAGACAGAATAATATGGCATTCCTCCAGTAAGTCCTCCAGGATCAAATGCTTTACTAAAATCTTTAACAAATTGGAAAGCTGCTGACATTGGCATGAAAGAAAATACAGAATCGGTCATTGAAACATCAATAAACTGCCCCTTCTTAACGGGATTGTTCTCCCGTTCGATTATTGCACTAAGTATTCCAATAGCGCAAACTAAACCACCGCCGATATCAGCTGCTTGAACGCCCGGAATTATTGGCTTTCGTTCTTTTTCCTCTTTTCCAAAAATCAATCGTTCCCTAGTTTGATCTAAAATTCCACATATTCCAATATAGTTTATATCATGACCTGCAATTTGTTCATATGGGCCGTATTGTCCGTAACCCGTCATAGAACAGCAGATAATTGAGGGATTTATAGATGATAAAGTTTCATAATCGATCTTTAATTTCTCCATTACTTTCGGGCGAAAAGTGTCCATAACTACATCTGCGCGCTTAACTAATTCGTAAAATATCTCCAATGCTTCCTCTTTTTTCAGGTTGAGGGTAATTGACTTTTTATTTCTCATAAGCACTGCATTAAATGCACTTTCACGGTATGTCCCTTTCTGATAAAAAGGAGGGGGGCTAGAATAAGGATATTTTGGATCTTCAACCCGGATAACATTCGCTCCCAAATCTGATAATATCATTGTACAATACGGACCCGGAAGCATACGAGTTAAATCTAAAACTGTTATTTTCTCTAATGCTAGAGCCATACTTAAACAAATTTTTTGGAAAATTTAAATTAATATTAAAATAATATGAAAGAAATGTAATCTCTACGGTAGTAAAACAGGATTCTTATGAAATATTTTAGAAAGTTTTTTGAATCTATAAATTCTATATTAAATTAGATATTAACCGAAAGGTAATTTACTATGGAAAATATGATAACACGCCCTAATATTCCAAGATTAATTGAAAATAAATTAAATGCTATTAAATGCAATAAGTGCGGAAATATCAGATATCCGGCAAGGACCTATTGCAATAAATGCCAGGGAACCGATTTCTCGAGTATCTTAATAGGTCCCAGGGGGATAATACAAACCTTTACAACCAGTTATAAAAAGAAGAAAAGAGATAAGCAGCAAATTTTTGGCATTGTAGAACTTTTTACTGAAGATGGAAAGGATTCTATTAATTTAATGGGGACATTTGATACTGAAAATTTTGATGAGATTAAAATCGGAAAAGAAGTCGAATTGTTACCTAATGATAAAAATACCTTATTTAAAATAATTGGTGATTAAGAAATGAGAAATGTTGCAGTAATTGGTGCGGGAGTCTCTCCTTTTGGAAGGCTCGATAAACTTTTATATCAAGAAATTGGAAGACCTGCGGTAAACGACGCTATTGAGAATTCGGGTATTGAGCGAAAACTGATCCAGAGCTGTTATTACGGAACATGCGGGGGAGTAGGAGTCGGTCATGAAATCATGAATGAAACGGGATTAATTGGAATTCCAATCACAAGAGTAGTGAATGCCTGCAGTTCGGGCTCTAATGCATTCCGATTGGCTTATATGGATATTGCCTCCGGTATGAGCGACTGTGTTATAGCCATGGGAATTGAAAAAATGAAGGATGTTTCTATGGCGGTAGTCGGAGGAGGAACTCGGTTTCAAATTGAGGGAAAAGCTTATAGTTACGGATTTCCTATAGCAGGTGGATTAGGAGGTGGGATGGCCGCTGGATTTGCATTATTAGCACGTGGACATATAAAAGAATATGGTACAAAAAATGAAGATCTCGCGAATATTGTCGTGAAAAGCAGAAAAAATGCGTCAAAAAATCCCAAAGCCGAATTTCAAAATCCTATGTCTTTAGATGAAGTGTTAAATGATGTCATGATTAACGATCCATTGACCAGATCGCAGTGTTGCCCCCGAACTGATGGAGCTGCAGCTGTTATTCTGATGAGTGAGGATTGGGTGAAAAAATACAGAATCGATACCCCAGTATGGATAAAGGGATCTGCTATGGGAAGTCATTTTTTACTCGGAGAATCAGAGAAACCATATTATGGTTTCACCACTGACGTTACAGTTTCTAGGAATGTATTTAAAATGGCTGGAGACGAACCTAAGGATTTCTATAAAAGGGG
>Ga0209427_10006243_pt1 | contig 13627 bp, 9 predicted proteins | sample DeeMarSWOR136_30_FD_187465 | JGI IMG/M metagenome (GOLD analysis project Ga0209427, IMG submission 187465) | Marine sediment microbial communities from White Oak River estuary, North Carolina - WOR-1-36_30 (SPAdes) (version 2) | ecosystem: Environmental > Aquatic > Marine > Intertidal zone >... | reverse complement strand
AATGTCTTTCCCACGGACAAGTTCAGTTTCCGGCTGAATCCCTGGGTAGCTCAGAGGCCGGACAGCGTTGAGAATCCCGGCTTCGACGTCAAACGCTTCAACATCCCGCACTGGCAGAAAATCGAGCGAATGCTTCGGCACGCTCGCGATAAGGATATGGTCATTTCCATCATTTTCTATGTCGATGGTGCTCGGCCGGGCGTAGACCCATTCGGCAAGAAAAGAATGGGGCAGGAGGATGAACAGAGATACTACAGGTATGCTGTAGCCAGTTTGGCTGCCTTTTCAAACGTGATGTGGGATGTTACCAACGAATACCACTTGTTCCGCAATGAGGACTGGGCCAACAAAATGGGAGCTTTCATAAAGAAGTGTGACCCATACGACCATCTAATGTCCGTTCACGGGCACGGCCAATTTCCTTTTCGCCAATCACCCTGGGCCGATTTCGCAATGTACCAGCAGTGGGACGAATCCGGCGGTTATCAGTTTATGCTCGAGAACCGCCGCAAACAGGCCCTAACCGGTAGGCCGATGCCGCAAGTGAATGAGGAATACGGATATGAGGACCATTATCCCACTTGGGGCGGCAATCGCAAAGCCCCGGCACGGTCGGCCGACAACCGCCGAAGACTGGCCTGGGGAATGTATATGGCCGGATGCTACCAGACGACAGGTGAGCGCGCCGATACTGGAACGGGATGGGGCCCCGATACCGGCGGCGGATGGATTAACGGCAGAGGGGATGAATCGATGGTCATGCTCAAGGGCTACGGCCACATCGTGGACTTCTTCACATCAATTCGGTGGTGGAAGCTCGAGCCGAATAACGACTTCTTCGAAGCTCACCGCACAACTTCTGTCCGGCAGGAGTTGATGCACGTGGTGTACACTCGCGACAAGACAGGCAAGGCCAAAATTTTCCTCGATGGCCGCAAGCAGGCCGAGACTACTGTTCCTGGCGATACGTCCAACTGGGATATCAGTTGGCGCTTCGCTCTGGCCAACGAGTTGACGAAAGACCGTCCCTGGCTCGGCGAGTTCTATCAGGTTGCAGTATATGACCGGGCCCTGCGCGAACAGGAGGCGATAGGGAAATTCAGAGGTGGCATTGACACCAGGCCACAGGGTGCACTTGTGTTCTACGATTTTCAGGAGGGAAGTGGTCAAATCATAAAGGACCGTTCCAACAAGTCAGACCCGTTGAATCTCAGAATAGAGGACGCCTCTGCCGTGCAATGGCTAAGTACCGGCGGACTGGCAGTTCGGTCCCCTGTCTTGATTGCTTCGCAGGGGCCGGCCTCCAAGATTGGAAATGCCGTTCGCAGATCAAATGCCATAACCATAGAAGCCTGGGTCAAGCCTGCTAACACGACCCAGAGCGGGCCCGCACGGATTGTCACAGTATCTCGCGACCCCGGCAGCAGGAATTTCACGCTTGGTCAAAAGGCCGGCGCCTACGAGGTTCGTTTTCGCACAACATCGACCTCAGCCAACGGAGAGCCGGCTCTGTCGTCCCCGGGCGGCGACGATGCGGCGCCCCAAATCTGTGGATTGCGATCACCGGAGGCTGACCTTGCAGTGCTGTACTTCGCGGCTGGTGGACAAGCTCGCATAAAACCAGGATCGCTGACCAAAGAAGCACGTACGCAGTGGTACAATCCCAGAAACGGCAAATGGGCGGATGCCGACGAAACAAGCGCCGGCACTTTCATCGCGCTGGATGAAGATGACTGGGTGCTGCTGCTTCAGAAACCACACGAGTCGAAACCGGCGAATGTGAAATGAAAGGATTGGGAATTATGAAATGGTACGTTTGGTTGAGTTTACTGGTGATTACCGTTGCGACTGCGGCACGAGCGGATACGTACTACGTGGCGACGAATGGAAGCGATGAGAATCCGGGCAGTGAGACAAAGCCATTGCGCACGGTTCAGAAGGCTGCGAGCCTGGCCCGTGTGGGAGATATGATTCTGGTTCGCGGCGGCGTCTATCATGAGGCCTTCGTGCTGCGCTTCTCCGGTCAGCAGGGCAAGCCCATCGTGCTGAAGAACTATGCCGGCGAGTCCGGCAAAAATGCCGGAGTGATTCAGCCGGGCGAGTTGGGCAAACAGCCGCCCGGCCACTCAATACTCCTTCAGGCACAACAGGGCTATCAAAAGCCCATAGGCTGGATTACTGTCGAGGGACTTGAAATCCGCTATGGCTGGGATGGTGTTAAGTTCTACAACGCCCACGACATCATCATCCGCAGGTGCAACATACATCAGAACTGGAATCAGGGCATTTTGGGAAACGGCAATCGTGTCCTGATCGACCGAAACATAATCGCAGGCAAAGGCACGAACAAAAAGGTAGCACAGAACCTCGTACACGGAATCTATGCCACTGGTACCGCCTATTCTTATTTGAAAAAGGCTGGGCTGCTTATATATCATAGTGTTAAGGGCTATGGAGGCCATCTGGTCTACCGCGGTGGCGTAGCATTGCTGGACAAGTATAAGCCTTACAAGGTTATTGCTCGGTCGCGCGAGTGGATGTTCCAGGCTGAGGCTCCGTATGAGCTTTCCGGTTTAACAACAAACGTTGTCTTCCCAACCGGACTATTGCTTCGCGGCGACGAGTTGTGGATGTAATATGGAGCCGCGGATACTTGGACATGTCTGGCCTCGGCGAAACATGACCATGTACTGGCGATTATGGAGAAATAAGGCGCTAAGGTAACATGGACGAGCGAACACTTACATTTTGGAGTATGCCAACTACAGAGCTATTGGATTTTCTTGATACTTCAGAAAATGGATTAGCAGATGCCGAGGCAAACCTGCGCCGGGCCAACTACGGGAAAAACATCATATCTGCTCCCACATATTCAGGTGATTTAAGGATTTTCGTCTCTCAGTTTAAAAGTCCTATTATTCTCATCCTCATTTTTGCGGCGCTGTTATCCTTTTTCCTTCGTGATGCCACTGATGCTTTGATCATACTTTCAATAGTGATTGTGAGTGGGCTGCTTGGTTTTTGGCAGGAACGCCAAGCAGCTAACGCTATCGACAAACTGTTAGCCATCGTGCAGACAAGGACAACAGTGCTTAGAGACGGCCAGCAAGAAGAAATTGCCACCAGCGAAATCGTCCCGGGTGACATAGTCATCCTTTCAGCTGGAGCGAATATACCCGCAGATTGCCTCATATTAGAATCGAAAGATCTGTTCATCAATGAAGCGACTTTAACGGGGGAAACATACCCTGTAGAAAAAACAGGCGGGATTCTGCCGCCCCAGACATCTTTGGCCCAACGTAAAAATACTCTTTTTATGGGCACCTATGTCGTCAGCGGTACTACAAAGGCCCTGGTCATCCGAACAGGAAAAGAGACTGAATTCGGACGAGTTTCCGAACGACTAAAACTCAAGCCCCCGGAAACGGAATTTGAACACGGGTTAAGGCGATTCGGATATTTTTTGATGGAGGTTACTTTTCTACTGGTAATGGCGATCTTTGCTGTAAATGTGTATTTAACAAGACCTTTTTTGGACGCCTTTCTTTTTTCCCTTGCTCTTGCGGTGGGCCTGACACCACAGCTGCTACCCGCAATTGTAAGTGTAAATCTTGCCCATGGGGCAAGACGAATGGCCCAGAAAAAAGTAATCGTCAAACGCCTTGCTTCAATTGAGAATTTCGGCAGCATGAATGTGCTTTGCTCCGACAAAACCGGTACTCTGACCGAAGGGCTTGTAACATTGGATTCATTCATGGATGCCGATGGGAATAAAAATGAAAAAATACTTTTTTACTCATACCTGAATTCCTTTTTTGAAAAAGGCTTCACAAACCCGATGGATGAAGCCGTTCGCAAATACAAACGGTTTCAAATCGAAGGATTTCAGAAACTGGACGAAGTACCCTATGACTTTATTCGTAAGCGATTAAGCGTGTTGGTATCTTCTAAAGACAAAATAAACATCATTATTACCAAAGGCGCATTAGTTAATGTTCTGGATGTGTGCACAAAGGCTGAGCTTTCTGATGGCTCTCAAACTGACCTATCAACTGTCAAAAGGAAAGTAATTGAACATTTTGAGGAACTTGGCGACAAAGGATTCCGTGTATTGGCAATAGCATACCGAAATCTTGATGATAAGTTACGGATCGGCAGACAGGACGAGACTGATATGACATTTTTAGGCTTGCTTACTTTCTCTGACCCTATCAAGCAGGGGCTTGCTGAGACAATAGAGAGATTAAAGCAGCTTGGCATCTCACTAAAGCTAATTACAGGAGATAACAAGTATGTGGCAACGTATATAGGCCAGCAAATAGGACTACAGAAACCGAACATCCTCACAGGCTCTGAACTTCGCCAAATTAGTGATGACGCCATTCTTCAGCAAGTGAACCAGGTAGATATTTTCGCAGAAGTTGAGCCGAACCAGAAAGAGCGGATCATTTTGGCCCTTAGAAAATCAGGTAATATTACAGGTTTTATGGGGGATGGTATAAATGATGCTTCCGCACTGCATGCGGCGGATGTTGGTATTTCCGTGGACGGTGCTGTTGATGTAGCAAAAGAAGCGGCTGACATCGTATTACTTGAGAAAGACCTCGCAGTGCTTCTGGAGGGTGTGCAGGATGGTAGAGCAACCTTCGCCAATACTCTCAAGTATGTATTTATGGCGACCAGCGCTAATTTCGGAAACATGTTCAGTATGGCCGGTGCCTCACTTTTTCTGCCGTTTTTACCACTACTGCCAAAGCAGATTCTGCTGGTCAACCTGATGACTGATTTTCCGGAAATGACTATCGCTACCGACAGTATTGATTCAGAGCTGCTCGAAAAGCCACACAAATGGGATATAAAATTCATACGCAAATTCATGATTACATTTGGCTTTTTAAGTTCCATTTTCGACTTTTTAACTTTCGGCACGCTTATACTTATCCTTCATGCCTCGCCGCAACAGTTAAGAACTGGATGGTTTGTCGAGTCTATTGTTTCGGCTGCACTTGTTGTGATGGTTATTCGAACACGCAGGCCATTTTTCAAAAGCAAACCTGGCAAATATCTGCTGGCAGCAACTTTGGCGGTAACCGTGATTGCATTGCTGTTGCCGTCCACCCCCGTGGCTGCGATTTTCGGATTCCAGCAGCTTCAAGTACATTTCCTGGCTTTTCTGGCGGTGATTGTAGCTGCTTATATCGGTTGTGCTGAGGTTACAAAGAGAATATTTTATAAGAAAATTAGGTTCTGATATCAAGTGTTAAGGACGAAAATTAGAATGTCTGGAAGTTATTATGTATAAGGCGTGGAACAACTTCAAAACAACTCTACTGATGGCCGGCCTGATGGGTCTCTGCCTTGCGATAGGTTATTTGATTGGCGGTCAGTCGGCCTTGTTACCTGCTTTGGTTGGAGGAGCGGTGGTGAACCTTTTTGCATTTTTCTTTAGCGACAAGATTGCCTTGGCGACAGTAAGAGCCACCGAAATATCAAACAACGATGACCCTGTACTGTGGGAAATTGTGAAAACATTGGCACAACGAGTAAGACTTCCTATGCCAAGAGTTTATATATCGCCGGCCCAGGCTCCTAATGCTTTCGCAACAGGCCGAGGACCCATCACAGTGCAGTATGCATAACAACTGGAATACCTCTTCTTTATAATCTGGATAAAAACCTCAAACCACTTCGCAGCTGCTATTTAGGAGATTCAGAGGAAGTTAGGAAAGCTATTCAGACAGTCAAGGACCAAATAAAATCCGACCGATATAACAATAAAAAACAGTCTTGAATAATAGAGACGCTATCGGTAGCAATATAAAAATGCAGAAATCACAAAATAACAAAATTCCATCTTCGTTGTCTCTGCCTGCGGCGAAAACAAAAGGCCACAAATTCAGATCATGGTTCATTGGGATTTTGTTGTTGGCAGGAGTAGTCGCAGCCGTAACTCACCTCGGTGAGATAGAACATTTTGCCAAACTGGCACGCGAGGCTAAGCCTGAGTGGCTGCTGGTAGCCTTACTTCTGCAATTTGGCACTTACGTTTGTACCGCTGCAGTTTGGAAACGGGCTCTGCATTATGTTAATATACGCCAAAGTTTTTTTTCTTTCGTACCGCTTGCTTTTGCCAAGCTATTCGCAGACCAGGCCCTGCCAAGCGGCGGAGCGAGCGGGATCAGTTTCTTCATCGCAGCTTTGAAACGCCGTGGGGTACCTACAGATCTCTGTATGGCCATGATGTTAGTAAGTCTTGTAGCATACTATGCGGCCTATCTGATCGTTGCGTTAGCAAGCTTGGCCCTGCTGTGGTTCTACCACGACATTCACATCTGGATTCTTTTGCCTGTAGGATTGTTCTGCCTGGTAGCGGTGGCAATCCCTGCCGGTGCATTATTGCTGCAGCATTGGAGTAAAAGAGCGGTTCCAAAGCTGCTGACACGACTGCCAAACATCAGAAATTTACTGCAAGGATTTACCCAGGCGCCTAAACACCTACTACGTAATCGGCCCTTGGTAGTTACATCAATATTATTGTATGTCGCAGTATTTCTGCTTGATGCAGCAACGCTATGGATAATGTTGCTTGCTGTGGGACAGGATGTTTCATTTCTCACGGCATTTCCGAGCTTTGTAGTTTCATCAATAATTGCCACGCTTAGTCCGATTCCGCTTGGCCTCGGCATTTTTGAAGCAAGTTCCACAGGAATGCTTAGTACACTTGGCATACCCGTCGAGGCGGCGCTTACATCTACCTTATTACTACGTGGTTTTACACTCTGGCTGCCAATGCTGCCCGGTCTTTGGTTAGCAAGACGAGAACTGCGATGATAGTTGAAGATACACAAGCTCGTTAATATGTGCCCTAAATATCCTCGCGCTTCTGCGACTTTTCAGTAAATCTGATAATATCACTCATCATCCGCGATGATTTTCATTCCCGTCCAGGTCCGGCCGTTGTCGAAGCTGCGCTTTATCGCAAGGTCAATATCGCCCTTATCTGAGAAACTGTTTTTCCGGGCCTCGCAGATTGCCTGCATAGTTCCTTTATTGGAAACAACTAAGGCGGGTATCCGGTATGCCTTGTACCCATCCTGACCGGAAATGAAAAGGTCGGTTTGCTGAGGTTCTACATCTGTCGAAACCGCCCCCGATTTTTGGAATTCGATTTCCCACTTGGAAACTCCTGCGACAAAAAGCCGTGCTGTTCTGCCGGCTAATTTGTCCGTTTCACGTTTTGCAGTATCGGAGCCAATGACCTGTGGATACCATTTCGACTTTTCAAGCTCGCCGGCATCTAATATCTTAATCGGCTTTGTCCAATCAACTGGCTTGGATAGGTCGGGATTAAAACTGATGTAGATTCCCTCCTGCGCCCAGTTCTTGTCTTTGGCGCGATTCAGAAGCATCACCCAAGTATTCAGGTAAGTGTTCCAGTGAATCGAAGGACCCCAGAACGCGTCGGCGTCGGGGCGGTGCCAATCGATAGCCGCCGGGAAGATTGTCGTAACATGCCCGCCGATGCCCGGCTCAGTCCATTGACCTTTATACCATTTGAATACCTTGCCCTTTGGCTGACCCAGGTCTTTAAGGGGCATTCTCGCCACAGACACACCTTGCTCTGCTATATCTTTGTTATAGGTGCTGATAAAGAAATACATATATTTCTTATTGCGGTCGGCAATGACTGCGAAATCACCATTGCCACCGACAAAATACTTGTTCGCCGAGTCCGGGTTGTTGGAGCCGCGAGGTGCTTCAAGCACAATACCAATATCCCGCCAGGTAAGCCCGTTGTCCCTGGATACCATTGTGCCTATACGCGGCGCCGTCCTGTTCGGTGCAAGGGGCGGCTCATTGTGGTACCACATATAAAGCTTGCCGTCCTCTGCCTTGTATGTCGATTCAATCCACCGTCCGCCCATTTTCCAACCTGCTTCATTATCGAAGCTGACCCGCTTTGAGGGCCGGCTTAAATGAAACAGGTCCGAACCGGAGGACCGAAATGGGTGACCCGTGGAATAGAACATGTATATTGTGTCCCCATCCCAGTGCGCGGGACTGCTGCAATCCACGTCCCCGGCTACATTAGTATCTGCCGTCCTATGCACGACACCAGGGAACTGAATCCGAGCGGCAGGACGTATTACCACCGACTCTCGTCCATAGAGGAAACCTTCACCCGTACTTCCTATGGGAAGCACCATCAACCACAGTAACCAGCTCGTTATTATCTTCATTTTCTTCGTCTCCTATCTTATCGTACATTCGTTGGCAGCACAGCAATCGTGCGAGTCAAATGAATATTTGTTTCTATCTGCATAGAACTGAGAGAACGTAGCTAATTGTAACGATACATACTATAAGCAATCAAGAATTTCCGGTTATATTTTTTACTCAGCGAAATAATATTGACAACTCGGCTGGTAGCGTTATTGTTTGCAATAACGATATGTGTGGAATAATAAACAAAGGCTTGTCAATTTAGGCAAGCGCACCATAAAGCAAATCACTGTTATGGATCCACCAAGATACTGATTTTCAAAGAAGGTACTAAGATGAATAAAGAAAAGTTGGCGATTGAAGGAGGAGCCAAAGCGGTTCACGAACTTGGGCCCTTCCCAACAAAGATAGGTGCTGATGAGCTTTTGGAAATTCTGGATATGTGGGAATTTTCACCGGAGAACGCAGCTAAGATAAAGCAGATTATCGAAAGCGAGAGCAACCTGAAAGGGCCGCATTTATTCAGGTACTATAATCCCAAGCCCAGTAAAGTCGCTGCTGCGGAGAAAGCAATGGTTGATTTCGTGGGCACGAAATACTGCCTGGCGGTCAACTCGTGCACTTCAGCTCTGGTTGCCGGCTACAGAGCCCTGGGTATCGGCGCAGGTGATGAGGTGATTGTGCCCGGTTATACTTTTTTCGCGACCTCGGCTACGGTGGCCTCATCTAATGCTGTTCCCGTAATTGTTGACGTTGATGAAACTCTGTGTATGGACCCCGATGTAATTGAAAAGGCCGTAACCAGACGGACAAAAGCGATTGTGCCTGTTCACATGCGGGGTTCTCCGGCTCAGATGGATGCGATTATGGATATTGCCGACAGGAAGGGGATACCCGTGATTGAAGATGTTGCTCAGGCGGGCGGTGGATCATTTGGCGACAGGAGATTGGGAAGTATCGCAACTTTCGGGTGCTTTAGTTTTGATTACTATAAAGTTATCGTCAGCGGTGAAGGTGGGTTTGTTACTACCGATGACGAATGGCTTTATACACGTGCACAAAGCTGGCATGACTGTGCTGCCTGCTGGCGACCTGACCGCTTTGCCAAAGAGCGAAAGGAAGGCGAGCTTTTCTGTGGCGAAAACTATCGCATGAGTGAATTGGAAGGCGCTGTTGCCTTAGCGCAAATACGCAAGGCTGACACTATGATTGCCGGCTACCGGCGGGCAAAGAAACTGATTAAGGAAGCAATCGAAAAGTTCGGTGGTATGAGTTTTCGGCGGCTGACAGACGAAGCCGGTGACACCGGAATCTGTCTGGTTATGTTTTTGCCGGACGCTGATACTACACGGCGGGCTCTCCAAGCAATGCAGGCAGAAGGTGTACCGGCCGGCGGAATATATGATTCGAAGGTACGGGACTGGCATGTGTACTATTACTGGGAGCATATCCTGGGCAGGAAGTCGGTGGCGCCGGACAGACTGCCCTGGAGCGCTGTGCCGGAAGGCGAGCTGCCGAAATACTCACAGGATATGTGTCCCCGCACACTTGACCTTTTGTCACGAGCGATTCTGGTGGACATCAACTACAATTATTCGGAAAGGGACTGTGCCGCCATTGCCAGCGGAATTAATAAGGTCCTTCGGGCGATGTTAAGATAATTTGTGTTTGAAAGGAGTGAAAAGATGATACCTCTAAGTGTTTGTCTCGAAACGGTTTTTACTGATTTGCCCGTTGAAGAAAGGATAGCTAAGATTGCCGAGGCGGGGTTTGATGTGGTGGAGTTCTGGCATCCGGAAGGGACATGGGACGGCAATGATATTCGGTTCGAGGCCAAAGACGCCGCCTCGATGAAAAAGGCCTGCCGGCAAAACGGCGTTACCATAAGCGATTTTGCCCTGCACGCCTGGGATGGTTCTATAGGGGGCTGTCCTGTCAGGACCGAAGACCACGAGATGTATTGGGAGCAGATTCGCAAAATGCTCGCTTTTGCCAGGGAGATTGGGTGTAATAAGGGTATCACACTTTCAGGTGTGGCTGACCCTGCGTTATCGAAAAAACAAATGCGGGAAAATTTAGAGAGAGCTTTCGCCCGGGCAGCCGAAATTGCCGAAAAAGAGGATTTCACACTTCTGGTTGAACCGCTTAATACCCTCGTGGACCATCCGGGTTATTATCTGGATTCGACCAAAGAAGCGGCTGAAATAGTTCGTGCAATCAAAAGCACTAATCTTAAAATTCTCTATGATGTTTATCATATGCAGATTATGGAGGGCAGATTAATCGACACGATTGAGAAGAACATTGACATCATCGGTCATCTTCATTCGGCCGGGGTGCCCGGCAGAGCTGAGCTTTTCGATACGGAGGTCAATTACCCGGTTATCCTAAGAAAACTTGAGGACCTCGGCTATAAAGGCAATTTCGGCCTGGAATATTTTCCGAAAATGGCGGACCACAGCCAGTCGCTAAAGAAAATACGCGAATATTTACAATAGCCTTCCAAAGTACAAATGCGAAGGAGAAAACATCCTGAAAGTTATGACACATAGTACGCAGATTAGAAATATTCTTTAGGTGGACTCGTGCTATCAGTAAAAGATATTGGTTTTGACGCCGATGAAATCGAGCGTCGCAAGCAGCTTGTCCGCGACCTCTGGGCCGGCAGGCCCGTTGACCATATTCCCGTTATGATTACCGTCACCGACCCGCAGCCGAGATACTCGATTCGGGAGCAGTTTCAAGACGGTGACAAACAATTGGAAGTTGCGATGTCTACGGTTGCCCATTCCTGGAAGAGCATCCGCGACGGCGACTATATTCCGGCGATGAGGCCGGATGTTGGCTGCTCCGGTTTGGCCACAGCTTTTGGGGCTGAGCTTTTCTGGGGCGATAACCCTCAACAGACCTGTGGTGTCAAGACACCCGTACTCAAAGATGTCTCTGATGCATTTGCTCTGGTGACACCTGCGGCCGATGGTGGCCAGTTGGCTGAAGGGACCGGGCGCATCAGGCGTTTTGCCGAAGCAGGTGACGGGATAATTAGTGTATCTTTACTCGATATGGCCGGGGGTTTGAATGTCGCAAATGACCTTTTAGGCGGAGAGAAGCTCTATTTAGCTATGTATGAAAATCCCGAGGCGCTCGAGTGCTTGCTCGGCAAGATACAGGAGCTTTTCCTGGCCGCAATCGCACTTCAAATCGAGGCGGCCGGCGGCCAAGATGCTATAACCGCTACCGATTTCCCGGATACCTGGTTTCCTGAGGGGCGAAAAGGGCATGTCTCCGACGATATCAGCGCCAATATTTCACCGCAGATGTATGAGCGATTCAGTTTACCTTATCACAATATGGTTTTTGAAAAATATGGCGGCGGTGGGCTGCACAACTGTGGGCCGAATCCCTGTCTGGAATATTACCTAAAACACACTCCGACACCGAGAGCGATTGATTTGACTTATCAAAACAGTAGGAATGATTTGCCAACTATCAAAAAGGTGTGCAGAAAACGAGCGATTATCTATTTGATAGAGTTGCCTGCTCAGCCGAAACAGGCCCTCGCTGCATTCGAGGAAATTATGGAGCTTATGACGCCTGATGTTGTAGTGGTCCCTGTGCTCACCGTCACGACGGAAGATGCGCCCGCCGAGCTTTACCGCAGGATGCGGCAAATAGCACAGGAGTATGCCAAACGAATGGATTGGGGATGGCAATAATAATGAAGGAAAACGATGGAGGTCAACTATGAAGCTGGCAATGTTGAAAGTACTTTCCGAACAGGAGGTCAAGGACATTCACGAAGCGAGTCTTGACATACTAACCAATTGCGGTATGAAAATCCTCAGTCGGAGTATGTTTGACTTTTTGAAAGAAAAAGGCCTCGAAGTCGATGAGCAAAACCAAATCGTCCGTTTTTCGCGTCGCTGCGTTGAGGATGCTCTGAGCACAATTCCGTCGCAGTTCGAGGTCTTCGACCGTCAGGGCGAATTTGCTTTTGTCCTCGGAGACAGAGTGCCGAAAGTCGCCGCCGGACATAATGCGGTTTTCTGGGTTGATTCCAAAACCGGCCGAAGGCGAAACTCAACCGTTGCCGACGTAGAGCTTTTTGCCCGTATCTGCCAGCAGCTCGAATGTATCGATATGGTCGGCATCCCCGTTATGCCGCAGGATGTTCCTGACCCTAAGGCAACTTTATTGTATGGCGTGAGGGCCTGTATCGAGAACAGCACAAAACCGATTTACTTTTCTACAGATAACCTGAAAACTAATAGAGCGTGCATCGAAATGCTTCGGGCGGCCTTTGAGGGAAACTTCCGGGAACAAATTTATGGTATTAATCAGCTATCTCCCACAAGCCCGCTTTTCTGGGAAGAAGGTGCCCTCGAAGCTTTAATGGATACCGTGTACGCGGGTGTCCCGTTGGCTGTATTACCCGAACCAAACGCTGGAATGTCTGCACCATATACACTTGCTGGTTTGCTGACGATGAACAACGCAGAGTGTCTTTCCGGTCTGGCGATGACACAAATGCTCAAGCCCGGCCATAAGGTCATATACGCCAATTCCTGGACTACTACCGATATGAGTAGCGGAGCGGCACTGGTCGGCTCAACCGAGACTACTATTTGTCGCATCGCTGCGGCGCAGTTGGCCCATTTTTATAATGTCCCCTCCCATACCACCGCGCCGAATTCGGATAACCACGCTCACGACGAGCAGAACGCTTGGGAAAAAACATTGAGCATGTTCTCGGCGGTCGGTGCCGGACACGACCTCATCGTCAACTGCGGAATGTTCGCGACGGGAATGACGTGCAGCAACGAACAGTTGCTTATGGACGAGGAGATATCTGCGATGTGCAGGCGAATCGCCGCTGGCGTGTCGGTCAACAGTGATACGATTGCCGCCGACCTGATAAAACACATCGGCCCACAGGGAGGGACATATCTTATCACGGACCATACGTTAAAATGGCTTTACTCCGACGAGTATATTAAGCCTCGGCTTTCTGTCCGGGGTGCATACGCCTTGTGGGAACAAAACGGAGCCAAAGACACATATCAGTTGGCCCGGGAAAAAATAGACCGGTATGCTGAATTTGAACCGCCCCGACTGCCTCCTGATATCGCGGAAAAACTAAATGAAATCGTCTCTTCTTTTTGAAAATGTTTTTAGTCACGGTGAACAAAGAGCCCTATGAATCTTAATTTTGCAGACTACCTGGTATTTTTTGGTTATATGATTGCCGTTGTGGCTATCGGTTTCTGGGTCGCCAGGAGGGAAAAGGCTACGGCCCGGGCCTATTTTCTGGCGGGAAATAGTCTGCCCTGGTTTGCCGTAGGTTTGTCGCTTATCGCATCCAGTATCTCGACCGAGCAGTTTGTCGGCCAGGTGGGTTTTGCCT
>Ga0209427_10006242_pt1 | contig 13627 bp, 12 predicted proteins | sample DeeMarSWOR136_30_FD_187465 | JGI IMG/M metagenome (GOLD analysis project Ga0209427, IMG submission 187465) | Marine sediment microbial communities from White Oak River estuary, North Carolina - WOR-1-36_30 (SPAdes) (version 2) | ecosystem: Environmental > Aquatic > Marine > Intertidal zone >... | reverse complement strand
AGATATATGAACATCGGTACGGCAAAGCCCACCGAACAACAACGCACACAAGTGCGCCACCATCTCATTGATGTGGTGTACCCGGATGAGCCTTTTAGTGCAGCCCGGTTTAAGACCATGGCAGAGGTCGTGATCAGCGATCTCCATCAAAAAGGGCGCCCCATCTTTATAGTCGGCGGCACAGGCCTTTACATCAAGGCCCTCACGCAGGGCCTCTTTCCAGGGCAAGAACAGGACGGGGTCGTGCAAAGAAAAATAAGACGTGAGGCTGAAACCCTTGGACTCGAAGCCCTGTACCGGCGCCTGCAGAAGGTCGACCCTGTGACTGCTGCGAGAATCCATCCCAACGACACCTACCGCATCATGCGCGCCCTTGAGGTCCATCAGGTTACAGGACAATCCATCTCCTATCACCAGAGGATTCACGGTTTTCGGGATGTTCGATACAGAATGCTTAAGATCGGGTTGACCACGGAGCGGAATATCTTATATGATCGGATCAATAGGCGGGTTGATCTGATGCTGGCCTCCGGATTAATAGAAGAAGTGAAATGGTTGCTGGATCAAGGATATCCCTCAACTCTCAAGCCCATGCGGTCTATCGGATACCGACATATGGCAGACTATTTGGAGGGACGTACCTCGTGGGATGAAACCGTGCACCTTTTCAAGCGAGACACCCGCCGCTACGCCAAACGACAACTGACATGGTTCAGGGCAGACCCGGAGATTCTGTGGGTGCAGCCCGGACAAGCAGATCATATGCGTAGAAAAATAGATTCGTTCTTGACAGAACGCTGTGGTGGCCCGTAACGTACATGACCTGCACCAAATGTGTTAAAAAGCAATCACGAAAAAGCGAAAGTACGAAAACACGAAAATTACCTGGCAAGTCTTTGGCAGCGGAAGGCTTGAGGTTTGGAATTTAATTTAGAGATTCCCTATGGCAACTTCTGTCTCAGAAAGACTGCGGCGTTTCTTTGGCCTTTTCTCTTTTGAAGACCGCCTCCTTGTCTTGATCAACGCGGACCCGGATGCGATGGCCAGCGCCATGGCTTTAAAGCGCCTCCTGTGGCGGCAAGTCTCTGCCACCACCATCGCCCACATAAATACGATCACACGGCCTGACAATCTGGCCATGATCCGGTTGCTCAAGCTCGATATGCTTCCAGTCCAAAAGGTAGATCCCGACCAATTCACGCGCTTTGCCATCGTGGACTCCCAGCCATCCCACCACGAGTGTTTCGAGGGCATCAATTTTGATCTCGTCATCGATCACCATCCCGATACCGGAGCCAAAGCTCCGTTCGTGGACGTACGCCCAAATTACGGCGCGACATCCACCATCATGACCCAATACCTTCGGGCAGCCAAGATCAAGCCCTCTGCTAAACTTGCCACCGCGCTTTTCTATGGTATTAAGACAGACACGATGAACTTTCAGCGTAAGGCTGTCATAGAGGATGTGAATGCCTTCCAGTTTCTCTTTCACCACGTCAACGTTCATGTGGCCCAGACTATAGAGCAGGCAGAGATGACGCTCGATTTCTTGAAATACTACCGAATTGCCTTGGAGTGTATGCGTGTCCAAAAGCAGCGCATCCGCGTTCACATTGGCCCAGTCTTTAACCCGGACGTTTGCGTGTCCATTGCCGACTTTTTCATGAAAATCCATGATATTGCATGGGCTATTGTGTCGGGCACCTATCAGGGGCGTTTGATTATCATAATAAGAAATGATGGGATTCGAAAGGATGCCGGAAAGCTCTTGGGTGAAGTTTTTGGGGAACTCGGTCAGGCGGGGGGACACAAGGCGATGGCCAGGGCAGAAATTCCTCTAAAGAACCTCGAGGGTGTTGTTCAGTACAGGGATGATAAAGCACTGTCCCGCTGGATTACCAAGAGGCTGGGCAGACAAAGCTCAAGGCTGAAAGCTCAAAGCTGAAAGCTGAACTGAGAGAATTGACAAACTCAATTTGCGATTGTAGCCCTCTCTTTTACTTTGAGCCTTGAGCTTTCAGCTTCGATTCAACAAGTCCCTGATGGCGAGCAGTTCGGCCCTGACCTGTTCCAGTGTGAGGGGTTGGCTGTCGTCGGAGGCAACTTTGGGTTCTTTGCGGTGTTGCTGGAGATATCGTTTGGCCCCAGCAATTGTAAATCTCTTTTGGTACAGCAGATCTTTAATCTGTAGAATGATTTCTATGTCACGCCTTTTGTAAAGGCGTTGTCCGGAGCGGGATCTGGCAGGGTTGAGCTTAGGAAACTCTGTCTCCCAGTACCGCAGTACGAATGGCTCAATGCCGGTTATAGCGCTGACTTCACCGATCCTAAAATACCGCTTTTCGGGTATCTCGGTCTCTGTGGGCCGCATTTATTCGCTCCTTGAGCACGCGGCTCACTTTGAAGGTTACCACCTTCCGCGCAGGCAGTGTTATGGTCTCCCCTGTTTTGGGATTTCTGCCCTTGTGAGCCTTTTTTTCACGCACGGAGAACTTTCCAAACGCCGAGATCATGACCGAATCGCCTTCGGCCAAGGCCGTCTTCAATAATTCAAGGGCCTTATCAACAATCGCAGCACTCTCCCGCTTGGAAAATCCAACTCTGGCGTGAATTGCCTCGACAATGTCTTTTTTATTCATTGTTCGTTATTCGATCATGCATAGAGCATGGCACATAGCGTTTTTCTTGCCCTATGCTCTATGCGCTCTGCGCTATGCAATTCACTCCGGCCGCAACTGGGCGTCAAACTCTTCTAATACCTCCCGGGTCATCGTTTCATGGATGCTGTTGACCTCGTCATCCGTGAGGCTTCTTTCAGATGATCGGTACGTAAACCTCAGGCCAATACTCTTGCTCCCTTCGGGTATTGGTGACCCCGCATATATGTCAAATATCTCCACACCCTCTACCAGTGCTTGTCCCATAACTTCTATGAAATCCAAAACGGTCTGGGCCTCAACTTTGTTGCTTAGTATCAGGGCCATATCCCTCGTGGTGGCAGGGAAACGGGGGAGGGATTTTGCACGCTTTTCCTCAGATACATAATCTACAAGCCGGTCAAAGTTGAGGTCAAAGCAATAGGCAGCCTGCCTTAGCCCAAAGTTCCTCAAAACCTCTCCGGACAATTCCCCCACCGCACCCAGCCTCTCGTTGCCTGCGTGAATTTGTGCGCCACGGCCCGGTCTCAGATAGGGAAAATCAGTAGTGGTCAAGGGAGTAAAACATACACCGGTTATGTTCAGGCCGGCGCACACAGCTTCGACCACCCCTTTCATATCATAGAAATCGACTTTTGATTCCTCAAAATGCCATGTTCTTGGTTCACGTGCACCCGTCCAAAGCCCGGAGGTCATCTCTATCTCTTCCGGGAGTTGATCCGGGGCAGTGTGCAAGAAGACCTTGCCGAGTTCGAAGATCTTCAGATTTTCATTTCGCTGTTTGCTGTTTCTGTACATGGCAGCAAGAAGACCAGGAACCAAAGAGGACCTCATAACCGTTTGGTCTTCAGTCAGAGGATTCAGGATGGGCACCATCTGGCGGCGCGGGTCTTGACCATGGAGCAAGAGTTGGTCACAGGCATCCCTTCCGATAAAACTGTAAGTCACGATCTCAGAAAACCCACACCCAGCAAGCAACTGCCGGAGTCGATCCCGCACCTGGAGCTTCTTGTCCGGCTTACTGGCCACAACATGAGACACGGGATGGGTGGTCGGAATCTGGTCATACCCCCTGAGGCGAGCCACCTCTTCCATCAGGTCCTCGGGCCGTGTAATGTCCACACGAAAGGTGGGAGGCTTTACCCTGAGCCGATCCTCGTCCATGGGTTCTACGTCCAGTTCTACGGATTTGAGATAAGCCCCAACCTCGTCTTGGCTCAACCTGGTACCCAGTAGCCGATTAGTCCGCTTAACGCTGAGCTGTATAACCCTTTCAGGAATTGGCCGGGGATAAACGTCAATGACCCCTTCAGCGAGCTTTCCACCTGCTAGTTCGAGCATGAGCTGAGCCGCACGGTCCAGGGCCGTTCTGACACCCACGGGGTCCACTCCTCGCTCGAATCGGTGGGATGATTCGGTGTTCAAGCCGAGCCGCTTGGCTGTGCGGCGTGTGGTGATCGGATTGAAATAGGCGCTTTCAATCAGGACACGCGTTGTTTGGTTTTCGATTTCTGATTCAAGCCCGCCCATGATGCCGGCCAGTGCTACAGGTTTTTTGCCGTCGCAGATCATGAGCATATCAGGGCCGAGGGTGCGTTCTGCGCCATCCAAAGTCGTAAAAGTTTGGCCTGCCTGAGCCGTTTTAACGACGATCCGATGTTCGGCAAGACGGTCAAAATCAAAGGCATGGAGGGGTTGACCCATCTCCATAAGGACAAAGTTGGTGACGTCCACAACATTATTGATGGCCCGGAGCCCCACGGAGTGTAATTTGTCCTGAAGCCAGAAAGGAGATGGCCCAACCTTAACGTCGACAATCACCCTTGCCGCATACCGAGGACAGTGATCCGGGGCTTCAATAGTTACGGATGAGAGTTCCTCTATAGGGGGTTCACCAGGTGTGACTTTCACCTTGGGGTATTTCAATGGAGTTTTGAGAATAGCTGCCGCCTCACGGGCTATACCGATGATACTGAGGCAATCAGAACGATTGGGTGTAAGATCGAACTCAATGATGGTATCTGAAAGGCCGAGAGCAACGGCAAGCCCGGGCCCTGGCTTGGCTGTGCCCGGAAGCAAGAGGATGCCGGAGCTATCCGTTCCAAGGGCAAGTTCTGCTTCAGAGCATAACATCCCTTCTGAGGGTTGTCCCCGGATATGTCCGGCTTCAACAGTATCGCCTGAGGGAAGCTGAGCCCCAGAAAGTGCCATCGGCACAAGGTCCCCTTCTTTTACATTCGTGGCAGCGCATACAACCGGCCTTATCCCATTGCCCACATCCACCCTGCACACCGAAAGCTTGTCAGCGTGAGGATGGGGGGCCATTTCAACGATTCGTCCTACCACAATGCGGTCCAGATAAGCGTACCGGTCCACGAGGGCTTCTACCTCAAGCCCTGCCATGGTCAGGGCTTCGGCCAGCTTGACCACATCCACATCGATGGTAACATAATCTTTGAGCCAGCTCAGACTAACTTTCATTGACTAAAACTGTTCAAGGAACCTGAGATCATTTTCGTAAAATTTCCTGATATCCTCAATGCCGTACTTGAGCATGGCGATACGCTCGATGCCCATGCCAAAGGCAAAACCGGTATAGCGATCCGTATCATATCCGACCATCTCAAACACCGCCGGGTGCACCATGCCAGCCCCCAAAACTTCCAACCACCCGGTGTGGGAACAAACCCGGCAGCCCACACCCCTGCAAATCACGCATCGGATGTCGACCTCAGCACTTGGTTCTGTAAATGGGAAAAAGCTGGGGCGAAACCGCAGGCTCGTCTCCTCATCAAAGATCTGGTGTGCAAAGGTGGTCAGAATGCCTTTCAGGTCACCGAAGGATATGTTCTCTTGGACCATCAATCCTTCTACCTGGTGAAACATAGGAGTATGCGAGACATCAGAATCTACGCGGTAGGCCTTACCGGGAGCAATAATGCGAACTGGTGGGGGTTGTGACTCCATAATTCGCACCTGGATTGGCGAAGTATGAGTCCTCAAGACAATGTTTTCGGAAATATAGAAGGTGTCCTGCATGTCACGGGCAGGGTGGTCCCGTGGTATGTTAAGGGCCTCAAAGTTATAGTAGTCCAATTCCACATCAGGGCCTTCTACGATCTCAAAGCCGAGCCTTTGGAAAACTTCGCAGACGGTTTGAGTGATCTGGGTAATCGGATGCACCCGCCCACTGGCGAGAGGCCGTCCAGGCAAGGTCACATCCAAGGCGTCTGACACAGCCTCCCCACGATCCGCATCAAGGGCATGTAAGGCATTCTTAAAGGCTTCCTCGAGCTTTCTTTTTACCTCGTTTGCAAGCTTGCCCGTCTCGGGCCTTTCCTGCAGTGGCAAACTGGAAATCTTTCGCAAAAGCCCTGTCACAATCCCTTTGCGCCCCAGGTACCGGTCTTTAAGGGCTCTAATCCCTGTCCTGTCTGAAACCGCCCTTATCGCCTCTAAGACCTCCTGCTCTATCTTTTCAAGCTCTTGCTTCATACGTTATTCGTGAATCGAAAATCGTGAATCGTTTGGCGCAAGGTTGCGCCTCACGGTTTGAATACATGCACTTCGTGTCTGGCTGATGCCTGATGCCGGATTTGGGTTTACTATGGCTGGATTGTCTTACATCTGGCATCTGGCATCCGGCATCGGGTAGCCGGATCCGGGTTCACGATTCACGGCCACCTGCAATGGCCGCTAAGCGTGAAAAGGCATTCGGATCTGAGAGAGCTATCTCAGCCAATATCTTCCGGTCGACCTCCACGCGCGCGCGCTTCAACCCTTGTATCAAGCGACTATATGACAGGTCGTTGAGGCGTGCCGCCGCATTGATCCGTGCGATCCACAGCCTTCTGAAATCTCGCTTGCGTGCTTTTCTGTCCCTGTAAGCATACTGTAAGGCCTTATCCACAGCGTCGGCCGCCGTGCGGTACAGCTTGCTCCGGCCGCCGCGGTAACCCTTGGCAAGCTTTAATATCTTCTTTCGCCTTCTTCTGGCTTTAAAACCACGTTTGACTCGCATCAGTGTTCCTCCTGTTCTGGTCGCTATCCTTGAACGGGCATAGAATTAGCACTTCTTGATTTTGGCGCAATAGTGTCAAAATCCGAAATCCGAAGCACGAAATACGAAACAATATCAAATTACCAAAATGCGAAATTCAAAACAAATTCAAATTGGCAGCCCTGTGGTTTGAGACCTTAGGAAATTTGAAAATTCGGATTTGCCCGCCCTGGCGCTTCGGCTTATTATAAGCTACCAAGCCAGTAATTCAGGTCTGGGCCAGGGTTTCGCATTTCGACCTGCCCGCCATTGCCAGAGATGCCGGCACATAAGCTGAATGCTGTCTCAGGCGTTGGCAGGCGGGTATTCGTATTTCGGATTTATTCATAGCGCTTTAAGAATCTGCGAATGCTCCCATACCTTACGTCTGTAATTGTGAATCGGGAGTCGTTATTCACCCGTACGGAATTAGTTGTTTCACCATGCCCTTGTTGCTCTTGTCAATCACATCAGGCTTTCGAAGCATCCGCTTCCTTTTGGATGTCTTCTTGGTCAGGATATGGTTTGCATTCGACCTTGAATAGACTATTTTTCCCGTTCCAGTTACCTTGAAACGCTTTGCAGCACCTCGGTTTGTCTTCATTTTCGGCATCGTTTTTGTCCTCGCTTTATCGTGTAATGGGATATCGTGAATCGAACCACGTTTTACGAATAACGAATTCCGATTCGCGAATTCCAGAGAAGAAGTTTCCGGGGAGTTATTTGGGGGCAAGAACCATGACCATGAAGCGACCCTCTTTCCTGGCTTCCTGCTCTACGACGGCAAGTTCTGATGTCTCTTCAACCACACGTTGCAAAAGCGCTGCCCCGAGATCAGTGTAGGCCATCTCCCGTCCCCTGAAAATGATTGTAACCTTTACCTTATCCCGATTATGCAGGAAGCGCTTTATGTGGCGCATCTTAACCTGCAAGTCATGCTCTCCGGTCATGGGGCGTATTTTTATCTCTTTGACTTGAAAGGTTGACTGCCGCTTCTTGGCCTCTTGAAGTTTCTTGTTTTGTTGGTACTTGTATCGGCCATAATCCATGATTCGACAAACCGGCGGGCTAACGTTGGGAGCAACCTCAACCAGATCCAATCCGTGGGCTTGTGCTGTTTCCAAAGCCTCCGTAAGCGGCACGACCCCGACCTGCTGGCCGTCCGGATCTATCAACCGTACCTCTTTGGCCCGAATCCTTCGGTTTACATTGATGCGCTTAGCTATATTCTTCACCTCCTTGATGGTTCGGGAATCGTTATTTGAAAGCGCATAAAGCAAAGCGTAAAAAAAACCGCTACGCGCCATGCTCTCTGCTCAATTAACTATAAATCAATTTTACATATACTATAAAATTTATCATTTACACAAGATCTTATGGCAACTTACCCTACAAAAATCGGACGTCCAGAAAGACATTGTGGCAAGGGTAACTCCAGAAAAGGTTTTTCCTTCACCTTTGGCTCGATTTCGGCCAGAAGCTCGGACAGGGTCATCTTTCTCTGAGCGCCGTCCCTAGTTCGGACGTTGAGACATTCTTCTGAGACCTCTCTTGCCCCCAGAACGAGTATATAGGGTATCCATTCCCTTTCCGCATCCCGTATCTTCCGTCCCATGGTGATGTCCCGATCGTCATAGTCGATTCGATATGGCACCTTTTCCAAGACCTGCTTGCATGCACCATGGAATTTCTCAGACACCGGAACAAGGCGCAACTGAATGGGGGCCAACCAAAACGGAAATGAGGGCTTTTGTCCTTTCGTCATGCGCATAGCTTGGGTCTCTAGTATAGCATAGAGGATCCTGTCTATCGAACCGGAGATAGAGGCATGCAAGAGCAGTGGGTTCTGTTTTTCTCCCTTTTTGTCTACGTAAGTTATATCAAATCTCTCGGTATTTTCCACATCGATCTGAACTGTTGACAGGCAGGCTGCTTTGTCGAGGGCATCAATGAAATTAAATTCAAGTTTTGCAACAAAGTAAAAAAACCGCTCATCCCACAGTTCAATCAAGGCCGGGCGTTTACAACAGGAGGCCAGCTCTTCAACAAAAGACCTGTTTTTATCGGCGAAATCTCGCACAAACCGTATGGCCACCTCAAAATCGAGCCCAAAGCCCTCCATGCATTGAATAGCCAAGTCGGTCTGGTGTAGGAATTCTTCTTTGGCCTGCTCCACGTCCTTGACCAGCGTATGAAGGTCCGGCATGGTAAAAGTTCGCAGACGTTTTAGGCCAGCCAGTTCCCCGGACTGCTCCCGCCTGAAAGCATAATGGGTTAGCTCGTAGAGTTTGCACGGTAAATGGTTGTAAGAAATCTGCATATCATGCTGAATCAGGTATTGCCCAAAACAGGCTGCAAAACGGAGAAAATATTCTTTCTGACCTGAAAGGAGCACATATTGCCGGGCAGGAAACCGCTGCAGATAGAGGTTGAGCTTGGGATGCTGATAATCGTACATGATAGGGGTCTCTACCTGCATTCCACCATGGTCAGTGACCAGCTTGCTCACATAGGTCTCGGCCAGGCGCTTAATCAACTCGCCTTTTGGATACCACCGAAAATTTCCTGGGTCAGCCCCTGGCTCGTAATCGACCAGTTCCATGCGCCGCATCAACTCAATGTGCGGGGGGGCTTGATCAGACACACGGGTTCCAGATTTCTCGTACCTGAACAGCCGTTCCAGGTTAGGCCGTGCAGAAAATGAAAAATCTTCGGTTGATACCTGCTTTCCATCAGGTGTTATGATAATCCATTCGGACTCCAGGGTTTTTTCTGCCTTAAGTGCCTCAGATTCTTCGGCCCCGACGTCTCCTTCTGCAGGTCTGTCCGGCGTGATCGTTTTGGCCAACTCTGACAGAGGGTGTCCTTTGCAAGCGATCTCAAATGCTTTGTAATAACCAAAGGGGGCCCGCAAGATTTGCAAATCATCGTGGCTTTGAAGCTGTAGGCAGATCTCATCCAACAGCCGCACGGCCACCCGGGGAGAAGAAAGCGTGCTTGATAGATGGGCATACGGATAAATGACCAGGTGGCCCGTGCCGAGCTGATCTGCAAGTGATAATACATCTTCGAGCACCTGGTTGACGACAGAATCAACATCGGTCTCATCACCCTTTTCGGCCGCCACAAAAACCACCAGACATTCAGCGACCTCACCGTCAGGGCTAGCCTTTTGCAGTTCGCTTGGCATGGACACCGAGGTTTCGCCTGTGACGCGAAACGAAAATCTGTCTGCATGGATCAAAAGAATACGCATGTTGGGAATCCCATGAAAGAACGAAAGGCATCTGAGGTATCATTTATCCAGATGCCTTCTACCTTTCATAACCTTGTTAAATCATAATCAAAGCTGACGTTACCCAATCCCCCGTGTACCTTTAACTGGTAGGCACGGCGAGATTTGAACTCGCGACTTCTACCGTGTCAGGGTAGCGCTCTCCCCCTGAGCTACGTGCCTATCACACTTTTTCGCTATCAAGTATTGCCGACAGTGTCAAGAAAAATAGAGGATCTTCACTACGACAAGCTTGGTTACGAGGGCCGCTGTCACCATTCCTACTGGAGAATATTCAGGCCCCTGTAAATATATTGAAATCCAGAAACTACAGTAATGCCGGCCGCAAACCAGAATAGTGGCCCTTGAACCTGAGCAATCCTCTCGGCCTGGTAACCTACCAGAACTGTAAGCACACTGGCTAGCTGTGCCACGGTTGTCGTCTTGCTAAGGATGGATGGCACCGGTTGAAACTCTCGACCCGTTATGATAAAAAGAGCAATCCCAAACACGATCAGAACATCCCGTGTGATTACAATGACAGCCAGCCAGCTCGGAATCAGTTCCTGAATCGCTAAGGTCACAAATGCGGTTGTCAACAATAGCTTGTCTGCAGCCGGGTCCAGGTAGGCCCCCAAAGTGGTCTTCTGGTGAAAGAGACGGGCTATAAGCCCATCCACACCATCACTTACCGCAGCAATTGCAAAGACCAACAAGGCAAGACTTGAGAAGTGTTTGATCAAACAAATAGCAAAAAGTGGCGTCAACAGAATACGGAGAAGCGTCACTGTATTGGGAACGTTTATGGGAATTGAACGCTTCACGGTTATTGCATCTGGTCCCGCATCTGGTTCCATCGTACCCAATCATCCGCATCCACCCCGGGATCACAACGAAAGGGTTTAGAGACCGTGCCTTCCGGCACAGCCAATTCGATTCTGGTCTCATCTCCAGTTGTCACGCTATCCCAATGGCGCAGCAGATCCGCTTCGCTTAAGGGTTGTCTCAGTTTGGCTTTCTTGCGAAAGAGGTCTGCATTGCCTTCAATTAGGGTGACCTTGGCTTCTTCGCCTTCCACCTCAACGACTTCAGGTTCATCAGCAAAGCCTGTTGTGGCTACACAGAGAAGAATCAGCGTAACCATGGCAAGAAGAATGACTGCACGTTTATGTTTCATTTGGGTCATGATTCTGGCGCGAGGATAGGTATCAGCTCAAGCTTTACACCTTTTTCAGAAACCTCAAAGATGTTCACCACAAGGTTTTCAAAGCGCTGAAACATCAACTCATCCGCCAAAATCCTGGCATTTCCCATGACATCCACATCCATCTTTGCCTCACCAGCCCTGATACTGCGCAAATACACGTTCCTGACACCCGGAACATCATTTCTAAGATGCTTTCTGAACCTGACAAAATCGGTATACTCTCTAATACCCTTTACAACCAATTCCACCAGAACAGACTGCCTCACATCCTTGCGCCACTTGGCGACGATTTGCCTTACGAGATCCCGAGCCACCACTGAAGCAGAAAGGTTAAGGGCTTCCGTCCCTCCAACTCTGTCATCCGAATGAACCGCTGCCCCGGTTCCTTGGGACAAAGCAATGCGCATCCCGCTGTCTGTCCTGAGAACGCGTGAAGATACCCTGGCCTGAATGGACCTCGTGTCCTTATCTAAGACGTAGCCACTGTGGCGGGCCACGGCCTTGCCAATTATGACAAGATCAGCACCAAGCTCTTTCCCCAGCTTTACTGCGGCGGCGTCGCTCAACTCGGGCCCCATATATTCTGGTCCAAGCTGAACATCACGGTCTATCGCTGCCCGGTCTACAATGATAAAACCCTTTTCACGCATGTATTCTGAAAGCGCTTTTTCGGTGACTGACAAATGTGTACTAAGTGGACTTTGTCCCCACCAATATCTAGGTGAAGACTCGCCAATATTCTGCTCGGACAAAAAGAACATGATCGTCGGCATTTCCTCATGAACCACGAGGATACCAATACTTTGAAGTTTGTTTTTAATAGCATTCATAGATACGGTGGCTCGCACCATCACACGATAATATTGGCCGGACTTTGACTCAGTCAAGACCTTGTAGTCATCAATGAATCCCTCAGTCTGATCATAGACCCGATCGCTCAAGAGCTGAAAGTCTTGCACTACCGTTGCTTGGGAAATCACAAGACCAACCGCCTGTTCAACGACGCCCTGTAAGGCGCCTGCTATTGCTCTATCTCTAGCTCCGGCCACATCATCACGATAGATTGTGCCCCTACCAATGAGCTCTATGGTCCTGGTTTCATTGGCCTCTTGTCCAGCTCTCGACCCGGCGGCAGCCCCACGGGACTTGCTTCCCGGAACAGAGGCCATCTGGGCCAGTAGCTGGCTCGGAGGGGGGACACCAGTTGGGAGGAGCAGGAGTAAACCCAATACAAGATATTTTCTAAAGTTTGTCATCCGTTATTAGGGGTTCCGGAGTCGTTATTCAATTCACGATTCACGATAACCGATTAGTCCGAAACAATCATGACGCGGCACTTCTTCAAAAATGAGAGATTCTCAGAGGCACTTCGAATCCTGGCTGCATCAGCATTGCTAATGACAACATCGGACCGACCCGGTCCCTCGGTCCTCAGACCTTTGACCATAAAAGGCTCATTGGTCACTCTTGGATTAGTCTGGGCTGCAGTCAAGTCCTTAGTATATCCGGTCATGCCCTCCTGAACGGCAAATTCTCGGCTCACATAGCCCGAGCCGTAAACCTCCTGCCCATTCTCATCAAAGATTTTGGGAGACATAGCCGGGCGGGAGTTTAAACCGCGAGCATCCACCACCAGGCCAGTATATGAAGTCGGTGCGGCCTTTGTGATCGTGGGTTCCGCTGACTCGGGCACCGAGGCCTCCTCAACCCTTTCCTCGTTTGGAGGTGTGAGAGGTGCTGAAGGAATCGTTTTGATCTCTGACACCTGCTTGATGTCCTTAGGGAGTATGAGTTGGGCAAACCCCCCACGGAGGCTCATAACTAGAGTCACCTCCACCGTTCCATCTGACAGATATTCCTTCTTGACGACCCTGGCCCCTTCAACCATGCCGCGTACCTGTGAGTGGACCACGTCACTCTCAACCATGTAGTCTTTTACCACAGTGGTCGAGTCAATCCTCACACCGTTGGTTACCTCTAGGAGATTGCGGTAGGCATCCAGCTGAGCTGCCCTGGGGTCCATGGGGCGGGCCTGAGGCTTCCCATAGTACTTCTCAGGCGGTGTTCCAATCCCCGTGGCCGTAATGATGCCCTGGGACCAGTTGATGCTCCCATGGGTGCCAACCGTTTCCACAAGTTCATGCGATTCTGCTACAAAGCCTTGTGTTGCCGGAAAGACAAGCATGAGCGCAACAGCAACGACAACGACCAATGTTCTTGTTTTCATAGCACTTTCCTCATTTTCGTTATTCTAAAATCAGTTAGCGCAACCTTCATCTCGTGTCTGGGTGTCATAAAGGCATTAGGGATATGCAACTCCAAAAGGCAAGATGGGAAATGCAACATGCAAGACTTGAGACCTTTGAAAAAGGCCCTTTTTGTCATTACGAGCAAAGCGAGGCAATCTCGCTTTTATTGAATTATCAATAAGATTGCCGCGTCACGTTGCT
>Ga0209427_10006241_pt1 | contig 13628 bp, 10 predicted proteins | sample DeeMarSWOR136_30_FD_187465 | JGI IMG/M metagenome (GOLD analysis project Ga0209427, IMG submission 187465) | Marine sediment microbial communities from White Oak River estuary, North Carolina - WOR-1-36_30 (SPAdes) (version 2) | ecosystem: Environmental > Aquatic > Marine > Intertidal zone >... | reverse complement strand
TCTGGCTGACAAGTATCCGCAGAAGTTCCGGGAGCTCAGGCATCGGCTTGAGCAGTATGCCGCAGAGGCTGTTAAGCCCAATATTCCACCCAACCGTATGCCAAAAGATTTTAAGGTACCCAAAGCCTGGGGTCATCCGGATTGATAGTGCTGCCTGCACCTGTGCTTTCCTGCACAGGTCGTCGCAGGTACAGGTGCTTGAAAAGCACTGGAGACAAACAAATGACTTGACTATTTCGTAATATCTTGCGTATAATCCGCAGGACACCTTGCGGTGGAACAATTATTATCTTCTTTTTGTGGTGAATAGATATTATGTTAAGTGGTCGAGTTTCAACATTTATATTTGTGCTTCCCATTTTTCTTGTGTCATTGACTATTCATGAATATGCCCATGCCTGGATGGCCTACAGGTATGGCGATGACACAGCCAAAAGAATGGGACGTTTGACCCTGAATCCTTTTGCGCATATTAGTCTTTTTGGCACAATAATTTTACCGCTTCTGGTGCGTTTCGGCTGGGCAAAACCCATACCTGTTAACTTTTCAATCCTGACTAAAAGGCAAATCTTTACGGTGGCAGCCGCGGGCCCTCTTTCCAATATACTGCTGGCACTTATTTTGGCTGTGCTTTTCCGAATGTTCAGACTTGAGGCGGCATCGCTACTTGGTAATTTTGTACTGCTTGCCATATTGTTTAATATTATCCTGGCTGTGTTTAACCTCATACCCATACCACCGCTGGATGGCTCAAAGATGGTTTATGCCAGGCTTAAATCGCCGGAGGCTATTAACGCATATAGTAACTTTGCCCGATTTGGAATGCTGATACTTGTAGCATTTCTTTTGCTTGGGGGCTTTCGGATTATTATTTTGCCCTTGGTTGGACTGTTTTACTCATTGCTTGGACTGCCCCTGCCTGCGCTGACAATTGAGCAGATAATTACAAACAGTGAACATAAAAACAAGTTCACAAAAAGCAAACAAACCACCTGTACCTGCGACTACCTGTGCAGGAAAGCACAGGTGCAGGTAGAGAACAATGGTAAGATCGAAACTGGTTCAGGTAATATGCTTATGATGACTTAGAAAAGGATGGTATGCCTGGAAAAAGTTGGTATGTTGAATCCTGGACAGGAACACTTGCATAGGAGGTTTAATATGCGAAGACGTGACTTTCTAAAAGTTGCCGGAGCAGCAATGACACTCTGCACCACGACGAAAACCAGAGGGCTCCATCGCGACATAGACACTGCTCGTATCAGAGAATACCTGCGGTCCCTTATGCCCAGCCGTGAGCAGGTTTATGATTTTGTCCACGGTCGGCAGGGTCCGGAGAAGCTCAGTCGCAATCGAGGCTGGACATTCGATTCCGACCTGGGCTGGGTTCTCTGTGATTCCATCCGGCCTCGCAGTGTGGACGGATCTAAGGGTTTCTACAGCTACGAAACTGATGGGGCCCGCAAGGTCGTCAATCATCCCGATAAGCCATGCCGTATTCATACTTATGGTAACAGTTTCACACACTGCGACCAGGTCAGCGACGGTGAAACCTGGCAGGAATACCTGGCGGCGCATCTACAAGAGCCAATCCGTAACTATGGTGTGGGCGGCTACGGTGTCTATCAGGCCTTTCGCCGCATGCTTAAGGTTGAAAAGGAAAACGGAGCTAAATATATCATCCTCAACATCTGGGACGATGACCACTTTCGCAACCTGGATTCATGGCGGTCCATTCGCTTCGGCCATCGAACACCATGCGGCTATACCCTGCCTCATTTGCGTGTAAATGTTCAGCAAGACCAATGCAGGCAGATAGAGAATATGTGCCGTAAATCGGAAGATGTTTATAAACTTTGCAATGAAGATTTCGTCTGGAAAATGTTCAAGGATGACCCGGTGCTGCAACTGGTATTGGCTACACGGTCCGATGAGGACCTTTCACAAAAGCTGGTAAAACCTATTGCAGATAGCTTTGGAGTAACCGATAGAGAAGACACCGATACCAGGGCGGCTCAGAGGATTAGAAAAATACACACTGAAGCAGCGCTTTACGCCACGAAGAACGTTGTTACCTGGACCGAGCAGTTCGTAAAAAAAACCGGCAAAAAACTAATGGTAATTCTTTCATTTGGCCAGGGCAATATTGCCAGAGCCTTGCGAGGCACGCCGCGATTTGACCAGAGCTTTGTCGATTGGCTCAAAGATAAGCCCTATCCCGTAATTGATATGCGTGATTTTTTCCGTGCCGATTACAAGCGATTCAAAGTAGATATCAGCACCTACCTCAGACGATACTATATCGGCCATCACAATCCGGCTGGTAACTTCTTTACAGCCTGGGCGCTCAAAAATAAGATGATTGAATGGCTCAATCCATCACCGGTACCGTATTTATGAAATGTTGTTTGCAGGCCATTCGACTACATTGTTATCTCATTTGGACGATGTCATTCATCTGCTTTATCTCCACGACTTGGGTGCGGAGATTGGCGGGGGGTTGAACCTGGTTATACATGTTCCAGGAAACCGTCTTTTTCTATTTGTATCGAGCTTCAAAATGGTATTATAATGTAACAAAGAGGCTTGGTAGTGTTGTGAAGCGGTGTATTGGGAAATTTCGGATTAGCTGAAGAAAGCCTTTGGAGGGAAAATAAATATGACTAAGCTATCCAAACCAAAAAAGTTGACACGTATAGATGTTCTAATTGTCGTGTTTGTGTGCTTGTTTGTGTGTCTGTTGATTCTGTGCGTTGTAGGTCCTGCGTTCTATCATGCTCGATCAAAGTCTATCCGATTCAAATGTGGTAAAAAACTGAATGATATCGGAAAGGCGATGCGAGTATATGCCAACGACTACGATGGTGTATTACCGAGGTCTGGTGGAAGAAACTGTATGTGGAGCAGCCACATACAGCAATGGCTGGCTGATAATCCATTTGTTGCTTATGGCTTAAATGCTGACGGAACTGGCGGCTCAGGAACCATTACGTCCTGCTTCTATCTTTTGGTCAAGCATTCGGGTATAGCGCCGAAAACCTTTGTCTGCCCGGGCGACAAAGGCACAACCGAGTTCAAACCCATCGATGATGGCGTACGCGAAAGAGAGCTTACCGACCTCTGGGACTTCGGTCTTGAGCCAAGAGAACACTGCAGCTATTCCTACCATATGCCTTTTGGCCTGTATCCTTTGACAAATTCAAGTGAGCCTGGTATGGCGGTAGCAGCCGACCGGAATCCCTGGATTGGCTCTCCCACGGCCGAAGGCAAGGATCCAGCCATGTTGAGTTTATACAATCCCAATGGTCGAAGAAAAGAAACAAATGTTGGAAACGCGATTGCCCATCAGGAAGAGGGACAGAATGTGTTGTTTGTGGACACCCACGTAGGCTACGAAAAACGCCCATTCTGCGGCATTAACGATGATAACATTTACACCTTCTGGGATGGTGGAGATATTCGACGGGGGGGCCTACCTTATCCCGGATGCGAACCGATGGATAGATTGGATTCTTTCCTGGTAAACGATTTCGAAGCCTCAGGTTTTCCAATACAAAAACGCTCTGATAGATTTATGCAAGAAGTAGTCGATTGAATATATAGTGGATATCTGGAAAGATGTCGTGCCCTTTTTTCCTCTTCCTCTCCCTTCTTTAATAGGCTGCCATTTGGTAAATCCCTCTGCTTGCCCCGTTTCATTTTCAAAGACTGCCTTATGCTTCGGTGTTTGGGTGCGGGGATGGTGACGAGGAACAAGCTTGAATTGTCAAGGAAGACTTGATATTCTGTCGTAAATAAGTCTCCGTAGCATAGCTGAGCAGGTATGAATTGGAAATCTATGCTAATATAAGTTGTTACTCATGTGCTAACGAAAGAGGGCTTAAACAATGATTAATACTGCAACCAAACGACATCATTTTTGGTCCCCGCACCTGTGCCTGCGCCACCTGTGTCGAGGCAAACACAGGTGCAGGCAAAGCGGGGTCCCAACCAGTCCCGCGAAGCGGGTCTCAATCAGTCCCGCAAAGCGGGATAGCATTTACATATTCAGCTTATTTCTTGCAGTCTGTTTTCTGGTGCCGCAAGCCTGCACCGGGCAGAGCTGGCCTTCGTTTCGTGGTCCCCTGGCGAGCGGTATTGCTGAAGGGCATCCCGTTCCCGTCAAGTGGGATGCCGAGCGCTCCGAAAACATTCGCTGGAAAACTTATATCCAGGGTCTTGGCCATTCAAGTCCGATAGTATGGGGTAATCGCATCTTCGTCACTACCGCTGTTCAGGACAAGGGCCAATCAAGTTTGAAGGTGGGCATGTACGGAGATGTCAGGTCGGCAAAAGAAGAGAATATTTTTAGCTGGCATATTTTATGTGTAGATAAAGAAGATGGCAAAATTCTATGGAATCGACGCTCTTATGTGGGAAAGCCGAAGGTAAAAAGGCATCCTAAAGCCAGCCATGCAAATTCAACTCCGTGTACGGACGGAAATTACATCGTTGCGTTCTTTGGCTCTGAAGGTATGTACTGTTACGATATGGAAGGAAACCTTATATGGAAAAAGGACCTTGGCAAGCTTGATTGGGGTTTTTTCCGCAGTCCGGCTGCACAATGGGGAGGAGGAACTTCACCCATCATCCATAAACAGATGGTAATTGTCCAGTGCGATGTGCAGGAGAATTCTTTTGTTGCCGCCTTCGACCTTAAGGACGGCACCCAGCTCTGGAAAACTGCAAGGGACGAAGTGCCAACCTGGGGGACACCAACTGTTTACACAGGTGGGGAGCATTCACAAATCATTGTTAACGGATATAAGCATATCGGCGGGTACGATATTGAAACAGGGGGAGAAATCTGGAAATTGAGGGGCGGCGGTGACATTCCGATTCCAACGCCTATCGTAGCTCACAATCTAATCTATATTACCAATGCACATGGAGGCATGTTCCCTATCTATGCTGTACGATTGTCTGCGACCGGCGATATCTCATTGGCCGAAAATGAATCAAGTAACAAATATGTCGCCTGGAGTTACGAGAGAGATGGAAACTACATACCAACACCTATTGTATACAAAGGGTATCTCTATTGCTGTTCAGATGGAGGCAGACTAAGCTGTATTGAAGCCGGGACAGGTAAATTACTGTACCGTGAAAATCTGAGCTCATCCTATGCCAGTGTTTCGGCCTCTCCCGTTGCGGCAGATGGAAAGATTTACTGTACTGCCGAGAGTGGTGACATATACGTTGTAGAAGCAGGGCCCGAATTTAAGCTGATAGGCGTTAATAAAATGAATGAAATCTGTATGGCGACACCTGCAATTTCACAGGGCACTTTGTTCTTTCGAACCAGACATCATCTCGTGGCGGTCGCGGAACAACCGTAATGAAGATATGAGGTCTGGCGGTATGTGAATCTGCGCACGTATCGGTAGTACTATCTCAATCAATATGTCGAACCCAAACCCGTCCCCTTGCTGGAATAGCTAAGTCCATCGCAATATGCTGCCCGGACTCGATGGTACGGATAGAAATGGGTTTTCCGGTGAACGCCTCAACAAATCGGTGGGGCTTACCTTCTCGAATGCGAATGGTGACGGTGACATTCACCGCTTCATCGTTGAAGTTTTGTATGACACAACTCCCGTAGGCCGAAGGGCCGAACGGATGGAACGTGACGCAGCCTGGGCCATCAAAAGCCGGGATTTGGAGTTGTGGCGGAATGATAGCATCATTATCTATTGTCGAACGATTGCCGAATACATTGCGAAGAGCGGAAAGGGCTTGCCCCTGCATAGAAACCAGGCCCAACGGCCGGGGACAGAGCAAAACCTCGCCTGCTGCATCAAAGTCGGCCTGGCTGTAGGTGTGTGTGTTGAGCAGGCTGATACTGCCGTCTGACGTTTCGCTTACAGTAAGAAGAGCAACCTGTCTGTTCCCAAATGTGCACAATATGTCTCCGGGGCCGGCTTCGATTTCTATCGGCGATTCCAGGTCGATAATCACATTCGTTTTTTCGAGCTTTTGAGTTTTACCTGAGAGGGTCATCAGCGATGCACGAATCGGCTTTGATTTTATATTTGTGCCGACCTTAACCATGCGCGCAAGCTCATCGCCGTCAGGTGACGCGATAAGCAGACTTGTCGTAACTATAAGATGGGCGCCTCTGGTGAGGGCCTTGTTGACATGCTCTAAAAGATTTGCATCTGCAGCCGCCTGGGCGGGCAGGAAGATGACCGGCGCACCTTTAGGAAATTCGTGCACAGGTATCAGCGGAATTCCCAACATGCCTAAAAAATCCATTATATACATATCGCCGGCGGGGTCACTGTTGGGCGGCTTGTAGGCAGGAACTCCGATGACAGGATGTTCATGGACGAACGACGCGAGCTCGGCAAGCTGGTCGAATTCAGCGATAACTTTTTCGTGGTCGGGGTGGCCTTGCATGAGGTTGCCGAAGTTGAAGAAGACCAGCTCCTGCGCCCCGGCCAGGACGCTCGTATAGGCCTGGTCGAGGAAGTCATACTCGGCGCAGTCGCCGTGATCGAACCATGCCCCGCCGATTTTGTCGCCCGCAATGCCCGCGAGCCAGCAGTAATTGACAAATCCCTCGTAGGGCTGGACGAAGCCGTATCGCTGGGTGTTGCGGCCGCGGGTCTCCGTGCCAACCCAAACCCGGTCGAATATCCGGGGTAATGTTTCCGTGTCATAGCCGAAGAGGTGGAACCGGTCGTACCACTGGGGGTATTTGACTATCATCGTTATAGCGGGATTTACCTCTTTCGCTGGCCCAACGAAAATTGACTGGGCCAATTCGCTGAGCAAAGCGCGCCGATATTGGCCCCAGGAACGCTCGCCCCTGGCGGCCTTTGATTCCTCGCTCACGTCGCCTGTGCAAAGGAAGTCGTCAACGATAAATGTATCGAAGATGCCCGCCGCTATGCGTATTACTCTCTCGAGGTCGCGTTGGGTCTTTTCGTTTTGCCAGTTGAACCATCCAAGAGGTCCTTTTTGGCGCACGCCGAAATCCCCGCCGGGAACAGTTGCGAGACCGCCGACAACATCGATGCCCCTCTCCTGAAGCCGGTCGCGCATAAAGGTAAGGTGTTCGCCTGACACAATATGGCCGCCGCGATAGACCTCGATATAAAGCTTCGTGATGCCCATACGTCGGATGGTTTTCCAGGCCCGCGTTCGAACAGCCTCATCAGTAGCAAGCTGTTCTACTTGGCGGGATGTGGCGTAGGCCCCGAAACGCAGATCGCTCATCCGTGCCCGGGCTTTCTCCTGTTGGCTTCGGGCGGTGCAATGTCCGGACAAGTTCGTTGCTATGAGCACTACTGCACCAGCCAACACAGCTCGTTTCACAACTGCACCTCCTGTGTTTCAACATGCATTCGAAAACGGTTCCAAAGCACTCGACCCAATTTTCTGCTTCGGTCCTTTACCACTAAACTGTTATTATATTACACTGCTGCCTTCCAAAAGCCAGCCAAAAGTGCTCGAAGCAGTAGTCCTCTCAGAAGTTGCAATAACTTTTGCATAAAAGACTAAATCCTGTCTGCTTCAAATATAACCAACTTGAGAGCAAGTTTGAAAATGATAAGCTGAAACTCGCTTGCATAAACTTTGGGCGAGGGTTGCAAACGCCGTTCAAAATGCTATAATACAAATGTTTTTTAATCACCGTCTGTTTCTGCAGAAATGCCCACGGAAGATTTTGATGGCCGATACGAAAACTGGAATACTGAAATGTGTCAGCAAACAGCAGTTTGCAATCAGGACCGCGGACCGGGCTTATAGGCCGGGCCGGGCCGAAGTAATGGTCCATCCCGATATAACCGGCCGCTTTGACTTGGCTGAAGGAGCAGCCGTCACCGGCCAGGTCGAGCGGAAGAAAGGCAAATCAAGGTTAGTGTCCATCGAGTCCCTGGGCGGCATGCAGCCGGAGGACTTCAGCAAACGCCCACGCTTTACTGAGCTGGTAGTAATCGATCCGCACGAACGATTTGACCTAGGCGGTAGCGGCCAGGAGAGCATGCGCATAGTTGACCTCATCGCACCGATAGGCAAGGGCACGCGTCAGTTGATTGTCTCGCCGCCCAAGGCGGGAAAGACCATTCTCCTTGAACAGACCGTCAAGGCGATTCGCCACTGTTCACCCCAAAGCCGTATCATCGTGCTGTTGATTGATGAGAGGCCCGAGGAAGTCACCCACTTTCGCAGGGCTGTGGAGGGCGCCGAGGTGGTAGCCAGCCCGAGTGACCACAGTGCCGACGAACACGCCGAGCTCGCCGAGCTGATGCTCGCCCATGTACAAACAGAGCTGGAATGCGGGCGTGAGGTGGTCCTGTTAATCGACAGTCTTACAAGGCTGGGAAGAGCGTTCAACAACAGGACCCGGCGGCGAGGCGCATCGCGCCGCCACACTATGAGCGGTGGACTTGAAGCCGGCATAATGGGAGTACCGCGTCGTCTTTTCGGACTGGCACGTAACATTGAGAACGGAGGCTCGGTCACTATCGTCGCCACGTGTCTGATTAACACCGGCTCTCGAATGGACCAGTTGATATTCGAGGAGTTCAAGGGGACGGGCAACAGCGAGCTCGTCCTCGACCGGTCCTTAGCCGAGGCGAGAATCTTTCCGGCTATCAACATCCCGGCCAGTGGTACTCGAAAGGAAGCCAAACTCTACAGCCAGGACCATAGCGGCGGTTTGGCCACGCTCCGGCGCGTTTTGTCAAACTATGAGCCTCGAGAGGCCCTCGACTCTCTCTTCAAGTTACTAAACAAGTACCCTACCAACAAGGAGTTTCTGGAGAGTATGTGTAATGGAAGTTGACCGCAGGTGAACGTAGCCTTACCTGCCTGTTGCGACTCGTTGCAGTGGGTTGCAACGCGGCGAATAGGATTGCCGGTGAATGGTACACTAATTCAGGCGGTAAAAGCGGACCCAGCGAAAAGGAGAAACAATATATGAATAGGAATTGGCATAGTCTGACGCCAGAAGTCGGAAATCAGAAGTCACAAGTCAGAAGTCAGAGGTCAAATTCTGTCCTCTGTCCTCTGTCCTCTTTTCTCTGTCTTCTGTTCTCTGTTATGGTCAGCACCTGTCCCGCCCTTGCGGCATTCCGTGCTGCCATTGTCTTGCGTGATGTAACGCCTGCTCCTCTGCTGCCTGTCTCGGGTGGCGTTGGGCCGTCTGAGCCTGTTGACCGGAAGATTGGAGAATTAACGGTGCGTGCGCTCGTTCTTGAAAAGGACAACACTCGCGTTGCAATTTGCAGCACTGATTTTCTCGGATTTCCCGGAGTGCTTTGTAGCAGGGTTCACCGACAGGTTTTCGGCATTCCCCCGGAGAACATCCTCATCGGCGCCACCCACAACCACAGCGGGCCGGACTGTTATGGCTTTCCGAACGAGGATGGCCAGACCGCTACCGACGTTGAATACCTAAATACTGTCTGCACGAAGTTGGCTGACGCGATTAACCAGGCTGTTCGCCGGTTACAGCCATCGCACATCAGAATCGCTACCGGCAGGGCACGTGGTAAAATAGCATACAATTACTACGCAGAGAACCTGTATGACCCTCGATGCAATGTTATTCAAGTTCTCGATATTGAAGGCAGGCCTTTGGCTACTCTCGTGAACTATGCCTGTCATCCCGAAGTAATCGGGCCGGACCAGGGAATCCTCTGCCCCGATTTTGTTGGGCCTCTCTATGACCGCATACGCAAGCAAGGTGGAGGTGTTGGTATCTTTATGAATGGTGCCTTGGGAGGAATGGTTACCGCCGACTGCCGCGGCCCCGATGGCAAAGATATTCAGACATGGGATGAATGTATCCGCATCGGCCACCTTCTTGCAGATGAGTCTCTCCGTATTGTTGCCGATGCGCCGGTCCTGAAAAATCCCACGCTGTTTTGCGGAAGCGCAACCGTTGAATTCGCGGTAGAGAGTAAGCTTCTACTCTCCATTATAAAGCTGTCACCTTTAGGTTTTGAGCTAAACGAAAGAGGCACCATAGCTGCGCAGGTCAACGTCGTGAATCTTGCTGATGCTCAGATACTCACGATTCCCGGCGAAGCCCTGCCGAACATTGGCTATTACCTGAAGCGCAAGATGCACGGCAGGCATAACTTTCTCTTCGGTCTGACCAATGATGCTTTTGGCTATATTCTTACAAAGGTGGATTGGAATAGCTTTGACCGCTATGACTACATCAGCAGAACATGTTTGGGTGAGATGACCGGTGAGATTTTTATCGAAAAGGCGATTGGGTTCGTGGATGCATGTCCTCGCCCGGAGTCCCGCACTAATTGAACCCGCGCCGCGAGGCTGCGACCCGGACACAGGCACAGCTCTTTTAAGCCCGGACAATTGGTGCGGAAGATTATTAATTTACGGATGCGCGAAATCGAAATTAGGGGTAGCAGACTCCACTCTAATTCTAAAACCCGCTCTTTACGGTCTCCTTTCAAACCATCCACCACTCACTGCATCCTTAACACCTTTTACAAAGTAAGAGACAATGAAAGAACTTCGTAGAATAAATTATCGATGGTCGTTCCATAACCATCCCAAACAAATGCCGTTTCTTGCCGGCATACATTCTATGCTGTTGATTTCCTCCGAGTCGCAGGTTAATATTTATGCTCAGAAACTTTTAAGTGATTGCTTGGGTTCCCGCCTTGTGGGGTCCCTTCATATGAGAAGTATTATGTTTGAAATAGAGAAAGTCAAATGGGTCTCGAGGTTTGGCAGATAAATGCCTGAAAATCTAAAGAAACTGAACCATAATATATCAGAAATTTCAACCTGGTTGAAGTTCGACAGGATTCCCTGGGTGATTGCGGGACCTTGCAGTGCCGAATCCGAGCGTCAGGTCATTTCAACTGCCCGGGAAATAGCGGAATCTCCCCATGTTAAGGTTTTTCGTGCCGGAGTTTGGAAACCTCGCACGCGTCCTGACACCTTCGAAGGTATCGGCAAAGTCGGCCTGGAATGGCTCAAGGCAGTCAAGGCCGAGACCTCTCTGCTGACTACAACCGAGGTGGCAAACGCACAGCACGTTGAGCTTTGTCTCGATAATAACGTTGACATTCTCTGGATCGGAGCAAGAACGACGGTAAACCCGTTCCTTGTACAGGAGATAGCCAACGCCCTCAAGGGTATCGATGTGCCGGTTCTTGTGAAGAATCCGATTAATGCCGAGCTTGGTCTTTGGCTGGGGGCTATCGAAAGACTGTATCACGCGGGCATAAGAAAACTTGCCGCCATACACAGAGGTTTCTCAACTTACGTGCAGATGGCATACCGCAACCATCCAAACTGGCAGATTCCCATCGAGCTCAAAAGGTTGCTTCCGAACCTGCCCCTTATTTGCGACCCGAGCCACATAGGCGGCCACCGGGATTTCATTGAACCCATCTCTCAGACAGCGCTGGATTTAGGCATACAGGGCCTTATGATTGAAACTCACATCGAGCCTGACCGGGCGCTGAGTGATTCGAAACAGCAAATTACGCCTAAAGTCCTTATCGAGCTGCTCGACAGGCTTAGGGCACGGCATACGGCTATAACAGACAAGCAGGTAAAGAGAAAGATAGCCCACCTGCGAGCGGAAATCAGCCACACGGATTCACAAATCATACAGGACCTGGCGGATAGGATGAGGTGGGTTGAGGAGATAGGCAAGCTCAAACAGCAGCACGGCATTTCCGTTCTTCAGATTAATCGATGGGAGAGCCTTCTTAAGGACCACATGGCCAGAGCCCGGCAGCTTGGCCTCGAAGCCGAATTCATCAAGGAAGTATTCGAGCTAATCCACGCCCAGGCTGTAAAAAGACAGTTATAGAAGAATCCTAACCATGAACTAAAAATCCTTCCCCCATGGGCTACGTTTGATGCCGGTATATATGCAGTTGCTGCCCCCCGCAGCCGGACAGCGTGTGGATTAATCATTGTGCTGGCCGGTGGGTGGTTGGTGGGCTATGCACTTTTAACTGGGCTTCTTGGTCTGCATATGACGCCACCACGTAGTGACAACTGATCGGATTGCGTTGGGCTGTTCGCTGCTCGTATTGAGTTTGCCTGGCACAAACAAACCGCATACCGAACAACAATTAACTCCGTCCGATTCTTATTGGAGGCTCGGTAAGAAATATTGGCTGATTTGGTTGGTTATTCCCATCGTAATTCTTCTGATAGCGTATCTGACCGTTGCATCACATGACGAGCCATTACCCGGCAGCCATCTTCGTTTTGTAACTCCCGAAAAGACAAGTGAAGAGCCGCTCAGATGATACACATATGATTAGATGAGTACCCGTTTCTTTTGCTTGGAACGCCATAGCTGTTTTTGCGAAGGTGTCTCGGGCATTCTCGATGATGCCGTGGATGTCATATCTGCACAATCTTATTAAAAACGACTGCTGATGCATAATCCAGAGATTTCCCTTGACGGGAAGGTAGATAATTTGGTATAGATAACATTAGTGAAGCTTGTGCCTGCGTAGTCGGGCATCTTTGGCTTTGAGTTCATCCAGCGGGTGCAATTCTTGTAGTTTTTTTAGAATAGAGGAGGAATTATTACGTATGGTACTGAGTTATAGCGGAAACTTCGTCCTTCGCAGTGAAGATTCTTACATTTCAATTAACAACCTATATTTAATTTTTGAACCCCGCCCGTCGTTCGCAGGATGCCTTGCGGCAAAGACGGGACGGGATGAATCCTGCCCCTCAAAGTGGATGGAGGGGCGGGGTGAAGGAGGATTATTATGTTTAAGAAATTGATTTATATCACTTCTTTTGTTTTAGTAAAGAGTCTTGGTGCTGGAGTGGCCGTAGGAGGTGTCAATTATGAAGATCCTCCTGGGGGGTGGACTTACATATACACAGGTGATTCGGCCGCTCCAGGAGGGGGCTTTACTGCGCTGGATGGAACATGGAGCCACAATAACGGCTCAGACCAGTGGGATGAGACGGAAATCGGCTCCGGCAGACCGGGTGGTGTAAGCATCCTAAGCGAGGATAACGTGACTTTTGTGCGTCTGCAGGATACAGGGGACCCCAGAGATTATGGCATGTATGACCCCAGCAACAGAAAAATTTTCTTCGGCCATAGTGTCACGAATGATATCAGAGCGGTCGCAAATACCCTGCTTGACGATGGAGTAACGATCTCATTCCGTGCCCGTCTATCCACGAGGCCCCCGTTGGACAGACTATATCCACCTGGAGGCAGTGCGATTCTCCCATGGCCGACCGGCGGCGACGGGTACTTAGTTCATGACGGCGGCAAGGACAACTTTGGTATTCGCCAGCCATACGGCAACAAGCTTATCTCCTTCGCTTTGTCTCTGGCATCGGATGACTACGAACTCTCCTCTAATGGGCTGACCATGAATAAACTCAACGGTACGTCACCCACGGGTGACGTGGACCTTCAAGGCAATGAGCCGGGTGTCGTGAATATCCTGGAGATAGCTGACCTGACAGTCTGGCACGAGTTTTGGATTACTATCCAGGCCGATACTAGTGCTCTGTCTCTGAATAAATGATGGGCCTATTTGGACCTTTTTGCCGATATGGTTAATGGTAATGTTAATCATATTTCAAGGAGGTCTAATATG
>Ga0209427_10006239_pt1 | contig 13629 bp, 14 predicted proteins | sample DeeMarSWOR136_30_FD_187465 | JGI IMG/M metagenome (GOLD analysis project Ga0209427, IMG submission 187465) | Marine sediment microbial communities from White Oak River estuary, North Carolina - WOR-1-36_30 (SPAdes) (version 2) | ecosystem: Environmental > Aquatic > Marine > Intertidal zone >... | reverse complement strand
GGATTAGATGCCATAGATAATACACCTGTGGTTGATATAAAGCCACATATCCCGTTTTATGATTCCCCTCTAAATGTAAAATTAGCAGATTGGATGTATAATTTGATGCAGAAATTGAAGGAATTAACAAGTCCCCTAGAGTTAAACGAATCTTCAAACCCATATTCTATTGATATTCGCTTACATCCTTGTATAAGTCCCGATCAACAAAGAAGTGAACAATAATTCTAAAATTTAAGAAAATTAAATTTAAATGATAAATTAAATAAAGTTTAAAAACAAGTTAGCCCCAAAATCACTTTATTAATTTTTTATTTTTTTTAAAAATTTTATAATCAGCACCCAATTCGTCCTTTTGTTGTTATTATATTAAAATTTTAATATCTTCTATTATATTTTCTTAATACTAAAATTTGTTACTCATAAATAGGAAAAACCTGATGTCAGTTTCGGTAAATGGAGATCTAACTAAAATATGGGTCATATATTTGATATGAAAATTTAAAGAATATTAACCGTTTCACGAATTCTTTTTAGAATTCAAAAATAAGTATACTTTTTAAAAAACCTATCAAGATTAAATAAATATGCTTTTATACTCTAAATAGAGATTTTAAATGGAGATGAGAGATTCTTAAAATAAAAAATCTGAAAGATGGAAAAGAAAAATGTTTGAAAAAAAAAAAAGGATACAAATTATGAAGAATTCTTTGGAAGTAAAACACGCAAACTTGCCTTACCAATTACTCTGCTATACTAATGAACATCATCATGACCAAAATTATTTATTTACTCTTTATACTAAAATTAAACAAATACAAGATTACATTATTATCATGAATTGTACTGTTAATATTAAAAAATCTAGTTATAAATATGTATCTTTTCAAAATATTCTGAGTATTTCAAACAGATTAGCAAACATTAATAATAAAAGTTAAAAATCTAATCGAAATTTTAATCCCAACAAAATAATCCCCCAAAAATAAAATTGGTGTTTCTAAAATTAGTTTATAATTCGCTAACCTTTTCACGAATATAGTAACTTAAATCTTAATCACAATAGAAAAGGAATTAGCATTAGCAGAATAGGTTAACTCAAATTGTAATATATGTGAGTTGTACTCATTTTATCGATGATTATCTACACCCTACGCTTAATTTTTCATCCTTGAGTGGTGATAGCAAGAGTTTTATCGCTATTCAGTTTTAATAAACTGAATCAATTCTGAACCATATGGTATACCGACAATCTCCCATATCATAACGGGAGCCAGACCAATACCAGCCCTTGTTAATATAATAATGCCAAGAGGATGGATTCCACCACCATTGAAATACAGGATATCCATCATCTCCATCTGGTCAATCTTCTTCCATGGCTTGCACTCTGATTTTACAATATGAATTATAACTTACAAGGACATAATGATAATTATTCCAGTTTAAAGCTCCCTTTCCACTCTTCTCTGTGTCGTCACCAGCATCAGCAATCTTGTCTAAATGGTTATCACTTAAATCACCACCAGCAGCACAACTTGGGAAGTATCCTTCACCAATCCATAGTTTAAGATACATTTCCCCTTTCCCTTTTGGCCACGGATCATAATCATTATCATAGTAAACCTCATCAACAAAAACAGTTAATTTATATAGATCATTAGAAGCATCCACTGCATCAGCACGACCAGGTACACCATTACCATTAGGATCGGAATTCATCTCAAGGGCAATCACTTGCGCATATTGGGACCAATATAGATCTTCGGGTGAGACTCCTATATTGAAGGGAGAAAAGTCTCCATCAAGATCTATTCCTAATACTGACAGGTAGGCTGCCCAAGCTAACTCTGAACAATAATATCCGTCTGGAGCGATCTCTGGATCTGCAGTATCAATTCCAACCTGCTTCCCAAGCCAATTCCAATCGTAACCTTCATCCAAACCGATTTTATTAACAGCAAAATCTATACTTGCCTGTCTTTCAGAACTCGACATTAAACCACCGCCTGGTTTTAGAACTCTTATAGCTACAACATTTTCTGCATGATCAAAAACTGCTGTTGTATACATTGATGTCCGTAAACCAGAATCGATATTATCTTTAGTAGAGTGCACAACCCAAACTTCACCTTGAGGCACCCACATATCATCCTCTGTAGCCCAAATCTCGTGATATCCAGCAATTCCCCCAAATAATACAGTATGAGACCATTTTCCGGGGATTAAATAATCAAAAAATGTATCGTCAGTTCCTAAAAGAATAATATCGCCTGGTAAGAGATTATTAGAACTCATAGAATTTGAACCTCCATTAGCAAAGGCACCTACTGGTTTCGAATGTACATTGAAAACTAACAATCCTCCAAGAAGTATTAATATTGATGTAAAAATTATTTTCTTATTTTTTTGCATTTTTTTTTCATGTTTTCTCACATTTTAGCAAATATGTGATTGTCATAAAAAGAGGATAAAGTCATATAAAAACATTATTGGTAAGGTAATCACCAAAAAAGTAAGTCTAAAAAAATATTATTTTTTTGATTTGTTTTTAGTTAGAATTTTAGAAACTTCAAAATTATTCCAGAGGGTTATATAAAGGATTTAAAAACAAGATATCATAAAACTATATAATAAATTTTAAAAATAATTATTGTATAACGATTTAAGGATAAAAACTTTTTATACTTAACAACGTGGATGAAAAATGAAGAAAAAAATATCTATGTTAGGATTTTTGGGATTATTGTTAATTTCTTCAATTATTAATGTCAATACTTCCAGCAGATTATTAATAACAAACGGCAACCCTGAATATTATAATGAAATTAATGTAAAACCAGCAGGATTTTGGAACCTTACGGGAAGTTCTATTGTAATTGATGATTTAAACCCAACTATGAATTGGGCTTATACTGCTTCGAATTATGATTGGTGTTCCGGTTCTGGAACGCTTTTAGATCCGTATCTTATAGAAAATGTAACTATTGGCGGGCAAGGCTCGGGAAATTGCATCGAAATTTTAAATTCCAACGTGCATTTTATACTTAAGAATTGCACAGTATATAATTCTGGTTCTTTTAGAACAGGTATCTTTTTAAATAATACTAATAATGGAAAAATAATAGATAATGACTGTGTGAAACATAAGAATCATGGAATTTACCTATATTCAAGCGATAATAACATACTTTCGGGAAATACGGTGAATAATAATGCTATTACTGGAATTCACCTATTTTTAAGCAATAATAACACACTTTCGGGAAATACAGCGAATAATAATACTAATGATGGAGTTCACCTATATTTAAGCGATAATAACACACTTTCGGGAAATACAGCGAATAATAATACTGTTTCTGGAATTCACCTATTTTCAAGCAATAATAACACACTTTCGGGAAATATAGCGAATAATAATACTAATGATGGAATTCACCTATATTTAAGCGATAATAATATGCTTTCAGGAAATTCAGCAAATAAAACTTATGTTGGAATTAAATTATTTTTTAGTAATAATGCCACACTTTCGGGAAATATACTAAAAAAATCTTTTATTGGAATTTATCTAGAGGGTAGTAATAATACCATGCTTTCGGGAAATACAGTGAATAATAATACCAATACTGGAATTTACCTATTTTTTAGCAATAATAATACACTTTCGGGAAATACAGCGAATAATAATATTTATAATGGAATTTATCTATGGACGAGTAACAATGCGATGCTTTCAGAGAATATTGTGAATAATAATACCAATTATGGATTTTATTTAGAGAATAGCAATAATGCCACGCTTTCGGGAAATACTGTGAATAATAATACCGATTATGGATTTTATTTAGAGAGTAGTAATAATGCTATGCTTTCGGGAAATATGGTGAATAACACCTCTTATGGTATTTATTTAGGGAATAGTAATAACTCCATGCTTTCAGGAAATATTGTGAATAATAATACCAATTATGGATTTTATTTAGAGAATAGTAATAATGCCACACTTTCGGTAAATACTGTGAATAATAATAATGTTGGAATAATTCTAGGGGATAGTAATAATGCCATGTTTTTAGGAAATACAGTAAATAATAATACCTCTTATGGATTTTATCTTTGGACAAGTAATAATACCACGCTTTCTGGAAATACGGTGAATAATAGCGATTATGGAATTTATCTAGGGATGAGTAATAATGCCACAATTCTAGGAAATACAGTGAATAAAAATAATATTGGAATTTATCTTTGGACGAGTAATTATACAACGCTTTCAGGAAATATGGTGAGTAATAATACTAATATTGGAATTTCTCAAGAGAATAGTAATAATAACATATTTTCAAATAATATTATTAGGAGTAACAAACAATGGGGTATCTACATTTCTGTAGGGAGTGTATATGGACATAATTTGTTTTTTAAGAATTACTTTATAAATAATACAATTCATGCAGAAGATAAGGGGATGAATAATTATTGGAATAACTCGGTGATAGGGAATTATTGGGATACTTATACTGGAACTGATGCGGATAATGATGGGATTGGAGACATGCCATATATATTTACCGGTGGTATCGATTATTTGCCTATTGTAGAAATTACCACTCCTATTATAATTGTTAATTTCCCGAATTCAGAAGATGTTTTTGGAAACATTGCTCCAAATTTTAATGTCGAAATAATCAGTATTATATTAGATACCATGTGGTATTCTCTCAATGACGGGACAAATGTTTCCTTCACTACAAATGGCACTATTGATCAATCAGAATGGAATGCTTTACCAGATGGTAATGTGAGTATCTTTTTTTATGCAAATGATACGTTAGGTAATATTAGAGTTTTCGAAATAATAATTGAAAAAGATACTACTCCACCAAAAATATCAATATTAACACCAGAATTGAATGAGAAATTCGGACAAACTGCTCCTGGATTTACTATTTTAATCGAAGAACAAAATTTAGATAAAATGTGGTATATCATTGAGGGTATTGATCACAAGAATTTTATTGATAATACGATTGGAACCATCAATCAAACACTTTGGGATTCGTTATCAGAAGGAGATATTACCCTTAAGTTTTACGCAAACGATACTGTTGGAAATGTCGATCATGTTCAATTGATTATCATAAAAGCTGAATTACCATCCTCTAACATACTAGGATATAATCTTTTTATCTTGATAGGAGCTATAATTGTCGTTATTTTAATAGTTTACAAGAAAAGATTATTCACAAAATTGTAATTATTTTTTTTTTTATTATTTTAGACAATATAAATGTCGAAAAGGAATTCTTCATGTGAAAACTAAAAAGCAAAAAACAATTTTAGAAATCCTGTGAAGTTTGGATCATTTAATTAATGAGGGAAAAGTGCTACATATAGGAGCAAGTTCCATGTTTGCTTGGCAATTTGCTAAAAGCTTATGGATTGCTGAAAAGTACGGTTTGGAACCATTCAGAACTATGCAGAATCATTATAATCTCGTGATTTTACCTTTCCATTCAATTTTCACAGAAAATTGGGACAAAATTTAAAAAAGCTCGAATCTTGTGTCTTTTAAAATGGTGAATAAGACAAATGAGTGAAAGTTGAGACCAGACAAAATAAAATACACATATAAATATGTGTTCTTTAATAATCAATCATTTTGAATTTTCTTAATAGGCGTTCTAAAAATGTCATTTTTTGCATCTGTTCATATTATTGTTCAATATTTGTTCAAAGATAAAACAAAAAGCATAAATATAACTGTTCTCTTAAATAATATATAGGTGTTCAATTATGAAGATGATGAGTGAAAAAGATAGAAAGAATATAATTTCAGAAGTGCAAAAATTTGGAGGTATAAGCCTACGTCGTCAATCTTTAAGAGTACACAAGAATGGAGCTAAATTTCCAATAAGTAAGACCTATATTGATGATGAGCTTTTGGATCCTGATATGACATATACCCTTATTTTAATACCCGAAATTAAAATCGCTGCAAAAACAGTTGTAACCTTAAGTTATTTTGATAGAAAATTAGGACCTTTAATATTCTATTCATATCCAGAGGATAGTCATGATGATCGATTACCATTAATAATAAATATAATGGATCAAGCATATGAAGAGGGTTATTATGTCCATATGTCTAGCATTGTACCATCATCTTTGAATTATTATTTTGAAATTCCTTCAGAATGGGCTCGAGGCAATAAAGAAATGCTTATGATTAGTATAATATTAGAAAAACCAATAAGTAAGTTATTAGGTCAGAGTATACAGGAAATTTGTACTGATTTTGCTACAAAATTAAAAAACATAGGAGGGCTTTTTAAAGCACTATATGTGAAGGAAATTGAGAAATTCCCTGAAAAAGAGCATTCTGATATTAAAAAAATTAGTGAAAATTTAAGAACAAAAATAAAAGATTTTTATCAGGAAATAAGTATATCCACTAAGCAAGAATGAAAAGGTGATTAAATGATAAATATAGTTTTAAGTCATTTTGATACTATAATAGGTCCTAAGGTATTTTTAAATATACCAAAATTATCAAATCAAAATTTATTAAAACAAATTCCTAATCTGATGGATTTTTATGGAGAAGCCTTCTTTATCCATGAATTTGATGAATTTAAAACAGCCAATTTAATTTTCAAAATCCCAAGTCCTGATTCCCGAGGAAGACAAGAATCTCTTATGATTTCGATTATTCACTTAAATGATGAGATAATGGATCTAAAGGTGCTTGAGAAATTATTAATACAATTTACTAACGAGATTAGAAATATAAAAGACCTATATATTGTTTTCAATAGAGGGGCAAATATTTTTAAAGATATTCATGTAATATACAAAAAGATTGAAGAATTATTAATTTCTTTATATCATTCTCTTCCAAAGCAAACCATTTTTATGAAAACACGAGACATCAACTTAGCTATTTTTGATTTTTTTGAATATGGAATATCCCCAATAGCAGATAATCTTAGAAAGTTCATTTCTGTCGTTCATTTTTACAAAAATAAGCTTGAAAAAGTAAATCTTTTTAATACTAAACTTTCAATTTTTGAGTATTCTATAGAAAATCCTATGAAGTTTAATAATTTTCTTTTATTTCAATTAAAAACTAAAGATGGATTCATATTTGTGGTTGATGAATCTAACAAAATTTTGTTTAAAATAGCAAAATTCGCCCTTAATTTAATTTCCAAATCACCAGAACTTGTTTATATACCCACACTTATTTTATTTAACAAAACAACAACTGAAGACATTGAAATTCAAAAATTTATAAAAGAATTAAGTATAGGTGAGGATGATAACAAAACTATCAAATTTATTTCTATCAATACTTATGGCGATGATGAGATTCGTGAAGCTTTTAATTGGATTGTAGATAGAATTGCGATTAAAAAAGCACAAGTAGCCATCATCTGAGGATTATCCTTGGGCAATAATTTAAAAGACTGTTTAGATTAATTACGAGATAATCTAGTAAATTTGCCTAGTAATGATAGGGTGGTTCATGTTACGATGACTTATGATGGTGTAAATGTTAATAATAAAGATGCAATTATAATTGCTCTTAATAATCTAAAAGATAAGAAACTAATTTTTTATTGATTTTCAACTTCCTTAAAGATTAGAAATAATAATTTTAAACTCTCCAAAATTTTCTTAAATTTTTTCATGAAATTTTCATTGAAATCAGACACTGAATTTACCATTCCCGAATTTTTTTCGCTACCTTATATGTTTTGCTAAGAAAATTCTTAGTTTATGGATTATCTCATCTCGATATTCGATATTCGACCAGGCTTCTTTAGGAGTGAAGATTCCCTACTCTTCTGCTTTTATATATAGCCAATACTTCGAAAGGACACATTATGTATGGTTATAAAAGCGATTCATATCATTTTCTGAACAAATCTTGTCAAATACCTGCTGGATAAGACTGTTCCGAGCTTTTAAGACTTCATTATTAACCATGTGTCTATCAGATTTTCCAACAACTTAAAGAAGATGAGTGTTTTAAATTATTATAATTTGAGGAAAGCTGGTTATTGAATATAAAAATATAAGTTCTATAAAAAATAATACAAAATATTTAAAATCATACTAAATGCGATAAAATATGAGAAAAGAGAAGAAAATCTTTACTTTAGAGAATGTAAAATTATCTTCAATGGGTCCGGATACAATAGTATATATCCCGCGAGCATTGATTAAGCATAAAGTTCTTGATCCTAATAAAAGCTATAATGTTCATTTCGAGGAAATATCAAATAAGGATCAATACAAATAAATTTACATTTCTTCTCGATACGAGCAATGTTTAATGATCTCAAAGTCTACATTTTTATCTTCTAAAAATTTAATTAGGTTTGGATGATAATCTGATACTATTTTCTTTTCTTCTTTGATTTTAATTATCTTAGGAATATACATTTCTTCAACCGATTTCTTTAATTGAATATAGCTTGATAAATATGCTGTTTTATTATTAAATTCAATACGACAAATATAATTCTCTATTGGAATGATCTTTTTATCCTTTTTTACACCTCTAAATCGTACTGATACTGTTTTTCTATCATCTTCAATTTTAAAGTTTTTCACTAAATTGAGTACATCATCGGGAAGCACGATTTTATAAAACTCACGTTTTTTCCAACTTAAAATTTCTTCTTCGGCATAACCAAAAATCTCTGTGAATTGCTTATTAAAATATTTTAAAAATCCTCTTTGAATTATGAGAACACCCATCTTAGAATTATCAGCAAATCGAAGAAATGTTTCATTCTTTAATTTTGTGGAAAAATCATCATTAACTTTTACCTTTGACATTTCTTAGTTGTTCCTCGTTTTGAAGTTTTTTCTCACCTAATAAATTTTAATACTATAGCTATAACATAGTATTATATTTATGTGTTTTTAGATCATTATTTCTACAAAAATTCTCAAAAATGAAGATTTAAATAAAATGATTCTAATTTTTAGTTATATAGAGATCCCTATAGAGTCCCCCATATATGATCCCTAATGGCTATGAACCTAGATCTTTTAGTTGTCTGAATAGAGATGTCCTCGACTATAGTAGACTTCATATAATGATATCTCATTAATGAAAAAATTGGAAGATAAAACGTAATGGTAAAAGTATTTATTTCTCATAGTACTAAAGATTTTCAACTTGTAAAGACTTTAGCGAAGTTATTAAATGCCTATGATATAGAAATCTATATAGCAGAGAGAGATTATCAGCCTGGAAAACTATTATCTCAAAAAATTATGCAAAATATTGATACAAGTGATTATTTTTTACTTGTTTATAGTAAAAATGGAAAAGATTCCCCTTTTGTCAGCCAAGAAATTGGATATTGGATTGGGAAAAGAGGATTTAATAATTTAATCCCATTTGTTGAAAAAGGAATAAATCCTGAAGCATTTTTGAGTGGTATCAAATATATTGTATACAACCCTTTAAATCCAACATTAGCAGTTGCTAACGTAATTAGATATATAAACTATCAAATCAAAATAAAAAAGAAACAACAAATTTTTGATGTTAGTGTGGGTTTGGGGATATTAGGTATTACTTTTTTAACATTTTACGTTCTTACCAAATTAGGTGAGGAATAAAATAATTATATCTAATGAAAATTGTATCGGACAAATAAAAAATGTTGTTCTCTCAAATACAAAACGACCAAAAACAAAAAGGATCTCTATAAAGAGTATAACAGGCAATTAAAAATATAGGTGTATGATAATTGTTTAAGAAAAAGAAAGAAAAGAAAAAGAAAAGTAACGAAAAAGGAGAAGGAAAGGAGGAAGTGAAGGAAGTAGAGAAAGAGGAAGAGAAGGAAGAAGAAGAAAAAGAAGAAGAGGAAGAAAAAGAAGAATAATTCTATTCTTATTTTTTTGGTTTATTCCCAAACCGATTCGGGTGATAAAGTAAACAAAAAATAAAATTTTACGAAAAAGAGATATAAGAAAATTAAAAATAAAAAATTATGATTATTCTTAGTATTGTAGCACTTTTGTTCTTTATGTATGCTAGTGTTATGCCATCTGAGGATGTATATAGAATCATTTGGGCTATAGTTCTATCAATGACATTTTTTCTACAAATTGGTTTAATAGTATTAATAGCAAGAAATCATAATTAATAATTCTTTTTTATTTTAAAGTAAAAGTTATTGGAATTCTTCTTCTCGATATGCGCAATGATTTATAATATTAAATTTCATGTTATGCTCTTTTAAGAGATTTATTACATCGGGGAGATAATTTAATATTATTTTTTTTTCAGTTTTTATTTTTATAGTTTTTGAAGCATAAGATTCATATTCTTTATAAGGTTTTTTAATTGGCGTATAGCTTATTAAATATGCTCTTTCATTATTATGTTTTATTATACATAGATACGTTTCTACATTGATAATCTTTCCGTCTTTTGTTATTGCTCTAAATTGGAAAGATACAGTATTCTTATCTTCAATTTTAAGTTTTTGTAATAATTGATTCAAATCTTCAGTATGTATAATTTTGAAGAGTTCCCTTTTTTTCCATTGGGAAACGTCTTCTTTAGTATAGCCAAAGGTTTCCTGAAATTTCTTATTAAAATATTTTATATATCCTTTCTGAATTATTAAAATTCCTAGATTAGAATTATCAGCAAAATAAAGAAAATGTTCATCCCTTAATTTTGTGGTAAATTCTTCATTAATTTCTACTTTAGACATATTCTTTATCCCTAAGCAGTTTAATCAAAAAATTTTGCCTTTTTTGGTAACTCTTAATATTATTAATAAAAGGGTTTTTTTATTTATGCTTTTACAAATGGGGTCTTATAAGGGAAAAATCTAAAATAGAAGATTTAAATTTATTTAATTCAATTATATTATTGTTGTATAGGGAAATCTATAGGGGACCCTATAAGAATATATTTTGACTTATTTGAAAAATAAAAATGAAGAAAATGAAAAGGAATTTAAAGATAATTATCTTAGTAATAGGAAGCTTATTATCGTTAATTTTTTTTTAAATAAATAATTTGAAAGATTTAAAGAAATTATGGGTGAAGAATTCAAACGTCAAGTAGTCGCTGAAATGATACAAAATGTGGAAAAAATTGTCAGAGATTATGAATTAGCCATTAAAAAATCTAAATTTGAAATAAAGTGTCCTTATCCAGAAATAATTAAACTCTGTGAAATCATAAAACAAACGCTTATTGATTATGGTTGGAATGAACAAGCCATGAATTTCAATGAACAAATTAAATTTTACCAAGAAAAATTAAAGAAAGATAAAAAATTACGCGAAATTGAAGTTCAAAAACTGGAAAAACAAAAAGAAATTGAAGAATTATATAAAATTAAGGAGATAGATACAATTAGAGCAGTAATCCTCTCTCTTAACAATGAGGAGATGATTTTAAATCTTGAAGAGAAAGAGAAAGAAAGACTTAAAGAGTCTGAAGAAATTTTTAATATGATTAGTAGTGCTGAAAGAATGGCAAAAGAATACGAAAAAGAAATAAAAAAAGATAGAATCCTTCATCTTGATTGTCCTTATGAAAAAATAATAGAAATTTACAAAAACGCTCAAAAAGAATTCAGAAATATTGGTTGGAAAGAAGTATCAAGTAAATTATTTGATTCAATCGAATATTATAACGATAAGCTTGAAAAAGATAATAGACTAAGAGAGATTGAAGAGAGAAAATTGAATAAAGTATAATAGATACCTTTTATCTTAAAAAATTTAAATATATTTTCATTGAAATCAGACTCTGAATTTACCTTTCCATCCAATTTTCACAGTAAATTGGGACAAAATTTAAAAAGGCTCGAACCTTGTGTTGCTTAAAACGGAGGAAAATACAACTGAGCAAAAATTCAAACCCAAACCGAAATCAGTTTCTATTGATATTTTAGTAAAATCTTGTAAAATGAAAATATCTCTATTATTATAGAAGAATAATATTGGAGAAAAGGTATACCCTCCTAAACTCGGTAAATATTTTATCTATACATATGAGCCAAACAGACTTTTCTTTTTTGGAAATATGGTTTCAATCAAAGATTTTGAAGAAATGTTTACTAAAGCATCCTTAATGATGTAATTAATTTCGTCAATAGTTCTATCGCCCAGTAATAGTTTATATAGAAGAGCTCCGGGAACACTAAGGTCTTTAGGCTTAGGGTTCTGATACTCTTTTTCAATTTCAATATTCTCGATTTTTCCATTATTAAAATCTAATTCGATTGTATCTTCGTAATTACTAATTCTTATAGCCTTAGTTAGCCCTTTGAATTTAGAATTTTTTATTCTATTTTCAATTATTTTCTTTATTAAATTAAGAAATTTTACCAAATTTGGAATTTTTATCTGCCACCCATAAGTTGCGACAGGTGTTCCTCCTAAAGATATGATATAATCATATAAAGGTGAATGTTCGCTGACACTAAGAGTGATAATATCATTTTCATTATAGTTTCCTATAGTTTTGACAAATTGAAGTAAGGTTATTATTTCTCTTTTGTTTAAATCTGGACTATAAATTTCAAAATTCTGTTTATCATAGCACATTCCAAAAGAAAAGTAATTAATAGGCAAACTAGCTTCTTCAAAAATATAAGTGGTTCGGACTTCTGAATTAAATTGATCCTGTAAATACTTAAACTTAAAACATTCTGGATCAAACCTATTAAAGATATAAAACTTCCTATGGAATTGAGTGTATTTTGAGGCAATGAAGGGAATATATTTAGAATTAGCTTTTCTAATGTTTACATTTTCATATTTCTTATTTGGGATTTTGGATGCTTGAATAGATATTCTGTCATCGAGAGATGAAACAAATTCATATCCTAAAGTACGGTAAAAATATGGTATCCCTGTAATAACTGAAAGAATATAGCCATTTTGATCCATTATGGTTTCATAAAGTCGGTTTAAAATTTTAGTAAGGCCTTTTCCCCTATAATGTTCAAGAGTTCCAACAAACTCCATTTCACATACGGGTAATCTCGTATCCTCAATTTGCCATTCTAAAGGGACTAAACAGATAGAAGAAACCAGCTCATTTTCTTTATCGTCTTTGATATATAACCATAAAATCTCACTTTTTCGGGGATATTCTAAAAAAATCTGACGAATAAAAGTTTTTAATACCTCATCTTGATGAATTTCCATATTTAATTTAATGATAGCTTCTATTTCCTCATCAGTATCTTCAGCAATATGAATACTGAACCGATCGTTAATTTTAGCCCAATATCCTTTTCCAAATTCCATAACTTTGGAAATTTTTAGCTTTATTTCAATCTTTTTATATCCCAAATCATATTTACTTTGCCATCTTTTAATAATTTTATATAATATTAATTTAAGGAATAAGAATAATTAAAGTGGAAGCTCAATTAAAGGTTGAATTAATCTAAATTGAATTTTTCCATCCATTGATTACTTACGCTATTCATTGTCAACCTTTTTTTCCTCTGTTTTTAAATTTATGAATAATTTTATTTACAATTATGTGAATATTTAAATAATAAGAAATTCAATCAATAAAAATATAAAATATAATTAAAGTGATTTAATTTGCCT
>Ga0209427_10006237_pt1 | contig 13629 bp, 12 predicted proteins | sample DeeMarSWOR136_30_FD_187465 | JGI IMG/M metagenome (GOLD analysis project Ga0209427, IMG submission 187465) | Marine sediment microbial communities from White Oak River estuary, North Carolina - WOR-1-36_30 (SPAdes) (version 2) | ecosystem: Environmental > Aquatic > Marine > Intertidal zone >... | reverse complement strand
AGACTTTAAATCTTAATGTGAAATTGATTAATGCATTTCCTAATGATATCATTCATGCAACTATTTATAATGCGAATAATCAGATAATAATCAACCAGAATACTAGAAAAAATGATATAGTGTTTAAACTTCAATCACCTAAACTTTGGAGTCCAGATTCTCCCTATCTTTATGATATTACAGTCGAAATTAAGAGAAATAATACAATCATAGACAAAGTACAAAGTTATTTTGGAATGCGAAAAATCTCACTCAGTAAGAAAGAAAGGGGGATTAAGCGGATGGAATTGAACAATACGCCGCTCTTTCAATATGGTACTCTAGATCAGGGATATTGGCCTGATGGATTATATACAGCACCAACAGATGAAGCGCTGCGATACGATATTGAAATTACGAAAGAATTAGGTTTTAATTTGATACGAAAACATGTTAAGGTAGAGCCTGCTCGTTGGTATTATCATTGTGATAAATTGGGTATCTTAGTTTGGCAAGATATGCCAAATGGAGAACATTGGAGCTTATTAAAGCATCTAAAAATGAAATTTATTAATGAAAAAAGATTTAAGGGAAAGCGTAAAGATATCGCCAAAAAAGGGTATTATAAAAATTTGGAATTGATGATTGAGCTTCTCTATAATTCACCGAGTTTAATCGTATGGATTCCATTTAATGAAGGATGGGGCCAATTTGATACAGAGAGAGTTGTTGACAAAATTCAAAAACTTGATCCTTCAAGGTTAATAAATAATGCTAGTGGATGGTTTGATAAGGGAGTGGGAGATATTAGAGATATTCATAATTGTCCTTATCCTAAAATGCCAAAAAAAATTAGAGGAAGAGCTGCCGTTGTAGGAGAAACAGGTGGATTAGGATTAGAAATTAAAAACCATATTTGGAAATTTAAAAGAAAATTTGTCTATAGAAATTTCAAAGATTCGGAGAGCCTTTTGAAAAAGTATGAGATAATTATTTCAAAGCTTAAAACTTTAATTAAGACTGGATTAAGTGCAGCAGTTTATATTCAAATTACTGATATTGAGCATGAAATTAATGGTTTAATAACTTATGATCGGGAAATAATCAAAATAGATAAAAATAAGCTATTTAATTTAAATGCAAGTGTATTTGATAAATAAAAAGATATTTCACAACATATCCTATTTAAGATATAATAATTACACTCAAATAGAAGATATTATTTTATATGCCAATTAACTATGATTTTATGAAATCAGTAAGATGTCAGCTATTATTGAAAATTTAAAAGAAGCAATTAATGGAGAAAGTAATGCTAAACGAAAATATGAATTGTTTGCTGAAAAAGCGAGAAAAGAAAATCTTCCTGAGGTCGCACATTTATTTGAAGCAATTTCTGCCGCAGAAGCAATCCATATAAAAAATCATATAAGAGCATTAGCAGTTCTCACTAATTCGGATGTTAATGTAGAAGATTTTGTAGAATTGAATGAAGAAGATTTAAAAAATCATGTTAAGGATACGAAGACAAACTTAAAAAACGCCATAACCGGAGAAAACTATGAAACAAAAAAAATGTATAAGAATTTTGTAAAGAATTCTAGGAAAGCGGGAAGCGAGGTTGTTGAGTTATCTTTTGCATTAGCAAGGAAAGCAGAAAAAGTACATGCCGAATTATTTACTAACTACTTAAAAATTCTTGAGAATAATAAAAAAATCGAGAAAAAGAAAGTTTTTATATGTCAGATATGTGGAAACGTTGAATTTGAAGCTCCTCCGTCAGTATGCCCTATATGCGATCATAGCCAGAAATTTTTTCGAGAATATTAATTAACTTTTTTGTTCTTCTTTAAATACCGGTAATTAATGTTTCAAGCAGAGTGCCTATTCCGTAAGATACAATGAATGCTACTACTCCAATAACTAACATCTCAAAACCACTCCTAATTTTTTTTTCTCCAGTAATTCGAGTCTTTACCATCCCTACTATAAAAAGCATAGTAAAGGAGATTATTGAAGATAGAACTAATGAAAGTAAATCTAAATTGAAAAAATAGGCAAATAATGTTAAAAAAGATCCAAAAACAAATGAAAGAAATGTCAAAATTGCTCCAATTACGGGGTTCTCTGGTTCTTCTAATCCTAATTCACTTTTTGTTAAGAAATTCAACCATACTTTCTTATTTGAAGTAATAGTATCTACGCAAGCATTAAGGGTTTCTCCTTTAAATCCCATATTTTCAAAAATTTCCTTAACCTCTTCTTTTTCTTCTTCGGGAAACAGCTCAAGTTCGGCTCTTTCTTTTTTTAATTCATTTTTAATATAATTATATTCAGATTTACTCGAAATATATTCACCTAAACCCATACTAATTGCTCCGGAAACCATTGCTGCAAACCCTGTAAGTATAACAATTGAATTACTGCCAGTTGATGCCAATGTAGCAGCTGCAACTCCAACTAATAGTGTAAATGTTGAAATCAATCCATCATTCAACCCTAAAATAATATTACGAATCTTACCTCCCCCAACTATATGTTCTTCATGCCTTGAGCTCAAATATTATCACCAAAAAGTTAGTTTTTTTCTGATTTCGGATATTTATTTTTGTTTATTAAAAAATGAACATTCCATTTTAGCCTTACTAATAATGACAATACATAAAAATAATTATTGATTAAATTATCTTTATGGAACGTAAACTCACACCTAAGGATATAAAAATTCAAAAAAGTAAACTGATCACTAAGTTAGCTTTAGCAGCGAAACAAGCAAAAGATCATGGAGGTAAGCCATTTATTTTCCATTTCCTTACCACATTACGGTGTAATTGTGATTGTAAGTCTTGTTTTTGGAAAGATAATTCAGTAAAGAATGAATTAACTTTAGAAGAAATAAAGCGTATTTATCTAGAGGCGAAAGAAGAAGGTTTTTTAATATCAATTCTTTGGGGTGGTGAGCCTACAATTCGTAAAGATATTACAGATATTATAAGATTTGCTAAACATCAAGCTAACTTTGCTTTTATAGGAATGGTAACCAATGGTTCTCTTCTTTCTAAGCGAATCTCTGAATTCGGTGAGGAGCTTGACCTTACTCTAATGTCTCTTGATTCTCCTGTACGAGAAGAACACGATAAAATCAGATCATTACCCGGATTATATGATAACATTATGAAGTCGATTGAAATAATTAAAAGAGATTATCCTCTTATCTCTTTACAGTTTAGTTTTTCTATAAGTAAACAGAACATTCATCGCGTAGATAAAATGATTGCTCTCGGTGATAAAATGGAAATTCCAGTTGCATTTAATGTAATAAATGCTATACGCCATTATTCAAATGGGGATGTAGATGAAAAAGGAGAACTTTCTGCAACCGAGCAGGAAATAAGTGATGCCTTTTCAAGAATTTTAACAGCAAAAAGAAATGGTTCTCATATATTAAATTCAGAAATGTACTTAAACCATTTTATTGGAGGAAAGAAATCTTATCGATGTCATGCGAGAAAAGTTTTTATGTTTGTTAATTCTAATGGTGATATTGAAAATTGCCTTCAACTGGATAAACCATTAGCAAATTTACGAGAAATTTCAGTTAGAGAAGCCATGAATTTACCAGAATTTCAACAATATTTAAAGGATACAGAAAAATGCAACAGCTGTAATTCACCTACTATGATCGATACTAGTTATGCTTGGGAAGATTGGAGTTTATTAACAAAATCAGGTGGAATTTCCTTCGGTTAAAAGTATAAATTTAAGAAATGTATAAGTTAGAATGGAAATAATTTGGATATTTTATTAAAAAAAATTGAAAATTATTACATAATTTCACATGTGGTTATTTTGCCAAGTTCAATTATTTTCCTTTAAAGTAATCTAGTACTTTTTTAATACAGATATATGAAGTTGATATCTTGTCAATATCACATAGGGGTGTATGATTAAAAAGTACGATATGTTCTGCTCCAATTTTTGCATATTCTTCTATTTTTCCGATAACTTGATCAGGAGTACCATTTAAATAAAGTTCTTTACACATCTGTGACGGGACCTTTTCGTATATTTCTAATAATGTTTTTTTATCATATTTAGTAGGAATATAATTTATAAGACCATAAAAATCATCACCAAGGGGATGAGATATTCCATATCGCTGGAATTGTTCATTTGATGCTACTAACATATGATTTTTTGCCAATGGACTCTCAAGCATTCTATCACACTCTTCTGGTTTCTCATCAGTTATTATATTGAAATATACTGCAGGGATTATATTATCTGGATTCCGTCCTTCTTTTTTAGCAGAAATATGAATTGTATTGAGACATTCTTTATATCTGTCAGGATTTAAATAGATAGGTAACCATCCATCTCCAACTTTTCCTGTTAATTCAAGCATTTTAGGTCCATGAGCCGCCACCCATATAGGAGGAGGGTTCCCTTTTTTATAAGGATTTAAAGAAAGAACAGCATCATTTAGTTTCCAGATTTCTCCATCATAATCCACTTTTTTATCCTTTTCCCATAAAAGTTTAATAATCTTAATCGCTTCCTCTAATCTACTAACAGATTTTTCCCATTTAATCCCATATGGAACGATATTTTCTCCCTCACCAGCTCCTATTCCAAGAATTATCCTCCCTCTAGAAATATGATCCAAGGTGATAATCAAATGAGCAAGTAATGCTGGATGATGTCGAAATATCTCTGTAACTGCTGTTCCTAATAATGCTTTTTTTGTGTTATTGGCTACAATCGCCAATGTAGGAAATACATTATAAAGATCATGAGGATTCTTTTGGAATAATGCGATATTAACAATATCGGGAGTCCAAATTGCCTCAGGATTCCAACCCATTATATGATCTCCGAACCAAAGTGAATCAAATCCATCATTCTCATAAATTCTAGTTGTTTTGATATTATTTTTAAAAGGAGGAATGTATGTATTATCTATTCCTATTTTTATATGACTTATATCCATTTTAAATACCTTTGAATTTCTTAAATGAAAATTAATTTGAATATGCATTTAAATATTTACTATTTTGTGAAGAATTTGACTTATTTATTTAAGGTTTTCGCACGCAAATAAAGACTATATAAATAGATTAAAATAAAAATATGAATTTATTTCGTTTAATTTGCTTTATCATTGGGCTCTCTCCAGCTCTCTAATAAATTTATCCTTGTCTTCAAATTTAAGCTCCAGTATTATTTTACCCCATCCTCCACATTTTAATCCAATATCAAAACATCCAACCCTTTTAATTCTCATTTCATTAGGATCGATTCCAGCATAAAATAGTTCTTGAGCAGCAAAGATTAATCGTTCCATCTCGCTCTATGCATAAATACAAATTCGCTCAGGATTTAACTTAGTAAGAAGATTTCCTGGACCATCAAAATAAAATTTATCACCAACTTTATGTAAACTGGCGCAACCATGTGCTTCTACAACTTCAATAACGATAGTCTTTTGTAATAGTCCTGGTATTTTTAAAAGAGCTTCTTGATTTCTAGGATTTTTCAACCATAGCTCCATCTCTTCATCTGTATATCCTAAATGACTTTTAATAAAGTTTTGAACTTTCTTAGACATGATTTATTCCACCCTTTATTTATGTCTAATTAATTATTCCAATACTTATATTGCTTTTTGATTTCCTAATATTTCTAAAAGAAAAAGATAAAAAAATAGAGATTTTCTGCGGAAGCGTTTTATGCTTTAATTACTTCCATCAACTTAGGAAAGATTCGAGGGTAATGGACAGCCATACAATGTACACCAGCTAATAAACCTTTTTTCTTAAGTTCAGTAATGAAAGGTTTAAAGAATTCATAATTTGCTTGATCATACATTCTTTTTTGTTCGGTTTTATCGTCTTTAAATTCAGTTTTAATATTTTTCCATTTAGCTAATATATCTTTTGGAACATCAACACCAGGCACAAAAGTATCAAACCCCTTAGCAATGGCATAGCTCTTCATAGGAAAGATACCTAAGAGAACTGGAACATTATACTTTTTAATTGCTGTCAAGAATTCAATAGTTCTGTCTAAATCATAAACAACCTGCGTTTGTATGAATTCACACCCTGCTTTAGCTTTTCTTCCGATCTTTAAAATTTCTGATTCCATTGGGTCTGCATTGGGATTTGCAGCACCGCCGATATGCAAAGTTGGAGGATGCTCAATTTCATGACCATTTATTTTCCCAGAATCAACCATTTCTCTTACTAATTTGATTAATGTTGCTGAATCAAGATCAAATACAGGCTTACTTTCTGGCATATCTCCTAAATTTGGATGATCTCCAGTAAGAGATAAAACATTTCTTAATCCTAAAGCATGACCTCCCATTATCATTCCAACAATACCTAATTTATTCACATCCCTCACTGTAAGTTGCCAAATCACTTCTAAACCAGCTTCTTTCTGTATAATATGTGAAGCTGCCATGCTATTAATTGTAACTATTCCCAAGGGACTGTCAGTAACATTCGCAGCAACTACATAAGGTGCCATTTCTTTAGCTTCTTGAATAGTATGTGAAAGATCACATGTTTTTTCAGGTTCAAGTTCCCCTGTTAAAATGAATTCACCATTTGCCAACATTTCACCCAATTTTGAATAAATTTTTTTTTCTGCCATGATCTTTTTACCTCCACACTACCTCTCGTTGGTGACCTGACTCACTCCAATCCACAGGATCTCTTAATTTACTAAATAGATCTAGTCTGCCCAGTTCTTTTAATCGTTCGTAAATTAAAACCCATCCACAATCTCTTTCATAATTCCCAACTTCACACTTACCTCGAACCATACCACCACATGGACCATTCATGAGAGATTTAGCACAAGTTGTAATAGGACAAATGCCACCAGTTTCATTTAATAAGCAATCTCCACATCCTCGACACCTCATATAAAACCGTCCAATCCTTTCTGTCATACCCATAAATTCGGTATTATTTGTAACAAACACTCTCTTTTCAGGGTATTTCTTAGAGAGCACCTGAATTGTAGATTGAACACCAAGTCCACAACTTAAAGTTACAATAGAATCAGCTTCCTGAACATCAGCTTCATTTTTACGAATTACTTTTGCCATTTCCCTATTATCGCAGACATCATCTACAACCATACCATTAACTATTTCATATCCTTCCTTCTCTAAGATTTCTCTCCATTCCTCTAAACCTTGCTCGCCCCCTGTTTGACATAAAGCTGAACAAACTCCACAGCTTACAAGAACTACCTTTCTGACATTATTATCTTTTAGAACATTAATAACCTCATCTACAGGCTTTTTAGTAGTGATTACTACCATTATCTTCACAACTCTTTTTAAAACGTTATTTTTTATTCTAATATAATCTTAAGTATTGAAATTAAACATTATATTTATTATTTTGAATTATAAAATGTAATGTTTCCGAAATGTAAAATAATAAAAAACCACTATGCAATTTTCCCAAAAAAGTCAAATCCAGATCTTTATTTTATCCAATCTCATTTATTCTTGGTTAGAACAAAAAATAGCAAAAATTGTAAAACATAAAAAATATTTTTAATAACTTTCGGGATTTTATAAATTAATGACTAAATAATCATCATCTGCTATATTTCTTACAAGTCCTTTTTTATTTTCAATATAACTCTTAAAAATTTCCTTATGTTGATTTTTAGAATAATTTGCAATAAATTCAAAAATCCACAATTCCTAATCCCTTGAAATCCTCTAGCTTATCTTGAGTCTTTCAATGAAAATTCCTTTGAAATTTTCTATTAATCTAGAGTTCTTATAAGATTTTCAATGACTTTAGGAAGTTGATGCATATTTTCGACATAAAATGGATATTTTGGTTGAAATTCGCCTGTTATACATGCTTGAATTACGTTAGCTCCCGTTTTGAAAGCATTTTCAATAAATCTCGGTTGATCTTCAATGACAATAGCTTTTTTTGATTCCAATTTTATATCATTGAATATAGCTTTAAAAAAATTGGAGCTAGATTTCCATGTATTTATAAGATCTGGCCCATAAAAACCATTAAAAAAATGTTTAATGCCCATTCCTTCAAGGACCATTTTAATTTCCCTTGACGCTAGTCCAGTAGAAGTATAAAGGACAAAACTTTTTGAATAGAGTATCTTAATGCTTTCAATGATTCCGGGTATTGATGAGTGAACTTTTGGCCATACATATTCTATTGTGGTGTCAAAAATTCTTTCATGCTCCACTTTAGGTGGTACAGATCTTCCGGCTTCTTCAAACATCTTTATTACCCATTCACTCTTGAACTTCGTGTAAAATGTTATGTAATCATCATAAATCTCTTTTGCATCATTTGGATCCATTAATGACGTCATCACTTTTTGGTTTGCTTCACCCCACACTTCAGGATCTCCTCCAAACCTCGAATGAAAAAATTCTCCACAAAATGCTTTCCATTGGGGGTTACGAATGGAATTATCGTTTAACACACCTCCATCATCAAAAAAAATAGCGAATGACATCTTTTCAGACCTATGTTTTATCGATTCCAATTTTTATCAAGAGAAAATCTATCATTTTGTTTCAATAAAACTGTTATCAGTATTAAATTATATTATATGAGTTTTTTGTATTTTGAATCAATATGGCAAGTGAATTTTCTAGATATAAATTCCTTAATTGGAATCGAAAGGTAAATTCAGAGTCTGATTTCAATCAAAATTTCGTGGATTAATCTAAATCCTTATGAATTTCAGGACCTAAAAATGATATCCTTACAAACAAACAATTAGCTAAAATAAAATTTAAAAAAATTATAATGGAAAAACTTTTTCGGCTTCTTTCTCGTCAAATTCTAACTCGCTTAATATTTTTATTTAGTAGTCTAAAGTTATTTTGTACCTTAAATATTGTAAAAATTTATTCAAATAGAGTCTGGAGTGTTTAGCTGAATTATTCCTTTTGAATACAACGAATACTCCCTGATAACAAGCTTGCAGTACACCCATTACATGAAATGCATTCACAAGTTATTTTTCCAATCCCTTTCAACCATTTATTTGGAAGATCAGGTTCCCGAATTAAGGGCCTACATAAACCAATGAAATCTGCCCATTCTTCTTTTAATATTTTTTCAATCACATCAAGGGATCTTATACCACCAACTAAAATTAATGGCACATTGATGACTTTTTTTATTTCTTTCGCATATGATAGGTTATATGCTTCTTTCTCCTTAGAATTGATATCAACGCGAGCTTCAGGATTGAACACAGGATGCCAGCCAAGTTCTTTTTTAGTGCGCAAAATAACTTCCCACATACAACTACTAGTCTCTATAGCTGCGAATCCCATCTCTGAAAATTTTTGTGCAATCTTCATGGATTCATCTAATTTGATTCCACCCTCTAAAAAGTCATCAACGTTCATCTTTATCAATATTGGAAAGTCCTTCCCTACCATATCCACGCTTCTTTTATAAATATCTTCTATAATTTTAATACGATTTTCTGTACTACCACCGTATCCATCTGCCCTTTTATTAGTATAAGGTGATAGAAATTGACTTAAAAGATATCCATGAGCTGCGTGAAGTTGAATTACATCGAAACCAGCTTCTTTTGCCCTTCTCGCAGCTTTAGCAAAAGCCTCTACAGTATCTTCAATATCCTGTATTGTCATTTCCCTAGGAATCACATTAAATGTGGGTTCAATAACGACAGAAGGAGCCGGAGGGCTCTCCAAGATCATTGATTGACGACCAGAATGATGTAATTGTACAGCAATTTTGCAATTTTCACCATATTTGTGAACAACATCAGTTAAATTTCTCAGACCTGGAATTAGATCATCTTTATCAATAGCTAATTGGTTTGGAATCGACTTTCCATTAGCATGAACATAAGTGACCCCCGTAATTATTAATCCAACACCCCCTTCAGCTAAAACTTTATAAAATTCTATGAGTTCATCTGTAACTCTTCCATCCTCAGAAGCTATACGCTCACCTGTAGCTGATCTCACAAATCTATTTTTTATCTCTACTTCGCCAATCTTTTTTGACTCAGAATATAACTTTCTCATATTAACCAAATTTTTACTCCTTAATGTTATTGATTAAGTTATCAATTAGATTTCATTTGATGATCAATTCAATAAAATATTGAATTACTTAAAGAATAAGGAAGGCTGTAATTTATATGTCACTTATAATTAAATTTTTCCTTTAATTTATAGAATAACTAACTGGCACTTCCTTATTTTATTAAAGCTTCATATAAATGGAAAGGTAAATTCAGTGTCTGCTTTTTCGGAGATGATTGATAAATTTTTAAATTTATTTTTTAGAAATTAAGAAATCATAGGTAGGACTATGTTTAAAAATTAAATGAGATTAAATAAAACCAGTGATAAAATTATGGAGCAGATAATCTCACGATGTGGCAACTTATGTTCAGAATGTCCTTGGTCTATATATATGCGTAAAAAAATCAATAAAGAAGATTGGGAGGAATATTCTGAAGAAGTAAAGAGGTATACTGGATTCAAGCCAATTAAGTATGAATGGGAGGGTTGTGTTGGGTGTTTAACTCCAAATGAAGAATTACCAAAACACCCTTTTTTTAACTTCTTACGAAAATGTCGTACGAGAAAATGTGGCATTAATAATGAGGTTTATAACTGTGCATATTGTGGAAGATTCCCATGTGCGAATACTGTAGCTAGTACTAATTTTACAAGAGAAAAAATATCTGAAAGATTAGAAATCATTATTGATGATAAAACATACGATCGATATATTAAGATGTTTGACTCTATGACAAATCTTAAGAAAATCCGATGTAATTTACCCAATGATCAATTAAAGAATCCTAAACCCATTTCTAAAAAAATTAACATTACTCCATTAAAGGGGGAATTTAAGAATGAAGTTTATAATAAAATTTATGAAAAATTTCTTGAAATTGCGAATTCTAATTTAGGGATTAAAGGTATTGATACTGTTGCCGGTTTAGAAAATTATAAATTAAGAAAGGATTTTCTATGGAGGTTTATATGGATTTTCGGATTACATGGAAAAATTGAGGGAAATGATTTAAGTATCGATAGCATTACATTATATGAGAATCGAAAACCCATATCTCTTCCGAGTACTGAAGATCAATGGAAAACATACTTTGAGATTTTAACAGAATTTGGGATAAATGCGGAATTGGAGATCAAAACTGATAAATTATACACACCTGGAGGTTATATGCGAGCAAAAGTACCCCAAACAAATAAACCTACCTATATCATTAAAATGAAACTTGATCCAATTCTTCAAAAATATCAATTTTTCAAAGTATTGAATGATTTTTTATCTGAATTACAAAAAAAGACAGGAAAACAAGCGTTTACAAACTTTAAAAAATTAAATTTTAATCCGTTCCTCAACTAAGATAAACTTGAATGGAAAGGTAAATTCAGAGTATGAATTCAAAGGAATTCGAGTGAAAAATAAATTTCTAAAGTAGAACTATTATTATAAAAATTTGATTATAAATTAGAGAGTATTTAGATAGAGGTTCATATGGCGAATATAATAATTAAAAATTATTTGTCACTAATCAAATATTTAGAATAAAAATATAATAAGAATAATACTATAAATAATAATTCTATTAGAGATATTAATTAAATGTTTAATCGAGCGAAATAAATAATGGATTGGGAAAGAAGTAAGGGAAAATTAACACCAATTTCACAGAAAAACCTTTTATTAATAAGAAAAGAAAAAGTGCGAAAAAATATAGAATCTGCTAGTAGATTATTAAATACAGGAAAAGAACCGCTTGAAATCGCAGATTTATTTATTCATAGCACTTTTAAACTAGTAGAGGATGGAATCCTTAATAGATTTCCACAATTGTCGATGGAAGATGTGAAGGAAAAAGTAAAACAAAATTTGGCACTATCAATTAAATTAAAGAAAAACAAAAGGGGTGTAGTTTCATAGCGGAATTAGACGAAGTGTTGTCTCGTCTAGAAAAAATATTTAATGAAACTAATATCAAATACGTTATTGTTGGTGGAATTGCTTTAATCCATTATGGTCACGTAAGAACTACCCAAGATATTGATTTAATTATTGAAAACGACCCCTCGAAAATCCCGCATCTAATAAGCTTACTAAAAGACTGTGATTTTGATGTAATGTCCGATCAACTTTATAAGGGATATAAAGAAAAAACAAATGTAACTGTATTTGACAATAGAAGTTATTTAAGGCTTGATATTAAATTTGCTGAAAATGAGAGTGATAATGAGGTTATAAAAAACGCAAGGCAAGTTAATATTCTTGGTAAAAGTTTATTGATCGCACCCTTAGAATATGTTCTAATAGGAAAAATCATGTATATAGGAAAGATAGAAGATCTACCTGATTCCGAATTACTTGAATATCACGATGTTATTGATTTCTTAACATTATTTCATGTTAATAAAGCAAATATAGATTTGGATTTTCTAAAAAAGAAAATTAAAGATTTAGGACTGCATTCTACATTAAAAAGGTTAATTGAAATAAGATTTTAAGAGCTATTTTAGATTTTTATCTAGAAAAAAATGCAATTTCTTTTTTTTTTTAAATTAATTAAAAATTAGATTGAAATTATATTTTCGTGAAACGGTTAATAATCTTTAAATATTCATATCAAATATATGATTCGACGGTTCTTCTTTGAATATATACTTATTTCCTACAACAGCGAGGAAAAAAATAAAAACCTTAGAATAAGTAATTTATTAAGAAACGCCCACTTTCTTGTTAATACCCTTTCTATCATTTAATCCGCTTTTTTTTCAATTTCCATATTTGATTTTAATTGATTTTTAACTATTATTATAAATAGAGTGAATATAATACCAATTAAAATCATCAAATTGTATCCTGGGATGGCTGATGGTGCTGAGATCGGACTTTTTATCTCAAAATAATCGCTAAAAGCATATATAGAAGGATCAGACGCATCACTGATTTTTATTTGATATTGGGTAGAAGTATCAAGTGTGGAGAGTATTGTCCAGTAATATTCTCCATCGTTGGATGTATCTGAAGTAATTTCCATTACAAATGCATCGTCCTTGTAAAGTTCAATTTTTATATCTGAAATTATACCTGTTGAAGTCCAATATATGTATTGAGAAGTACCTGTTTCCCACGAAATGGAATTATTAGGAATAATAACTGTGAGCGAATCAGAAATGGTGTATATCTCAAAAAAGTCGCTAAAATTGTAGATGGAAGAATTAAAGATGTTGATAATTTTTATCTGATATTGAGTAGAATTGTCTAGACCCAAGGGAACCGTCCAGTAAAACGTACCATCGTTTGGTGTGCTCGAAGTGATTTCCATTTCAAATATCCCGCTTTTATATAATTCAATTTTTACATTCGAAAAATTACCTGTTGAAATCCAATAGATGTATTGAGAAGTACCTGTTTCCCACGAACAGGAGCTATTAGGATTAGTAACAGTGATGGAATCAATTTCTATATAAGAAAATTTCACATTAGTATCTATAAATTCAAATGTATAATAATAACTTCCATTATAATAATAAAAAGTCCCATTTAATAAAATTCCTGTACTCTTTTCATA
>Ga0209427_10006236_pt1 | contig 13630 bp, 12 predicted proteins | sample DeeMarSWOR136_30_FD_187465 | JGI IMG/M metagenome (GOLD analysis project Ga0209427, IMG submission 187465) | Marine sediment microbial communities from White Oak River estuary, North Carolina - WOR-1-36_30 (SPAdes) (version 2) | ecosystem: Environmental > Aquatic > Marine > Intertidal zone >... | reverse complement strand
AAGAATCGAGAAAGATTCTGGAAACAGGAAAAGGAGCCGGCCTCAAGCTGAAAATTCATGCAGACCAGTTGAGCTCGGGGGGTGGGGCTGAGCTTGCCGCCGAATTGGGTGCCCACTCCGCTGACCATCTGGAGTATGTCAGTCCCGCTGGAATAGAGAGAATGGCAGAAAAAGGGGTCACCGCTGTTGTGCTGCCAGGAGCAAGTTTCTTTCTCTCCATGAAAAAGTTCCCTCCGGCCAGGGAGATGATTGAAAAGGGGGTCGCGGTCGCTTTGGCAACCGATTTGAACCCGGGTTCATCGATGACGGAATCCCTCCCGCTGATCATGACCATGGGTTGTAGCATGTTCAGAATGTCACCCAAAGAGGTCATCCAGGCAACGACGATTCAGGCAGCAAAATCCATGGGACGAGAAAACGAGATTGGCAGCCTGGAGGTGGGAAAACAGTCCGATATCGCGATCCTTGATATTCCAAATTATCGTACGCTCCCTTACCATTTCGGTGTCGATCATGTGGAAGTCGTCATCAAAAAAGGAAAAGTGGTCTATCAAAAACCAATTATCAATGGGCAATAATCAATTAGCAATGTCCAATAAAGAATGACTCAATGAACCCAATAAACCCAACAAACCCAAAAAACTAGGTAATCACAAATGAGACTTCTTGAATGCGTTCCAAACATCAGCGAAGGCAGGGAAGAGAAGACGATCGCTCTGATTACCCAAGAGGTGAAGCGGCACAAGGGGGTAAAACTTCTTGATGTCTCATCAGACAAAGACCATCATCGGAGTGTCCTCACATTTGTTGGAGAACCTGAGGCGGTTAAGGACGCGGCTCTATCTATGGCTCTGAAAGCCATTGCACTCATTGACATGAGAAACCACCATGGGGAGCACCCACGTTTGGGAGCCGTCGATGTCGTTCCTTTTATTCCGATCCAGGGGATGGAGATGGAGGAAGCTGTTAAGATAGCACGTGACTTTGGAAAAGCACTGGGGAAAAAAGGAGTCCCTGTCTTTTATTACGAAGAAGCCGCAACTTCTGCTTACAGGAGAGACCTCCCTTCGATTCGAAAAGGGGAGTATGAAGGGCTAAAGGAGAAATTGCAAGATCCTAAATGGAAACCTGATGAAGGTCCTGAGAGTTTCAATGCCAAATCAGGAGCGACCGTTGTAGGCGCTCGTTTTCCCCTGGTAGCTTACAATGTCAATCTCAAATCCAAAGACCTGAATATTGCAAAGGAGATCGCTAAAAAAGTCCGTTTTAAAGATGGCGGCTTTCCTCATGTGAGAGCGATGGGGGTTGATTTAAAGGAAAAAGGGATGGTTCAGGTGTCGATGAACCTGACCAACTATCGCGTAACCGGTATTCCCAAGGTCTTTGAATTCATCAAAGAGGAGGCTCTTAAAAAGGGTGTCGAGATAGGAGCGTCAGAGGTCGTAGGATTAATCCCTTTGGGTGCTTTAGAAGGAATGGTTCAGCACTACTTGAAATACCCTGACTTTTTAATTCGTCAGGTGATCGAACAACGCATCTTAGAATTCGAGTAACTACAAAGGGTTCAAGGGTCCAAGTGGAATGGGTTGAGGAATTACCTCAACCCTAGAACCCTAAGACCCTTTTCGTTGGAGCTCAATGGACATCAAACGATTCTTGGAAAAACTCTCTTCCGCTGCTCCTACCCCTGGAGGGGGGAGCGCTTCTGCTCTGGCAGGAGCACTGTCCGCCTCCCTCGTTTTAATGACGGCTGGACTTTCGTTGAAGAAAGGAAAAATGAAGGAGAGAGAGCTGAGAGGAATTAACAAGGAAGTTTCCGGCATCCAGAAGAGGCTCTTTCGAGCCATTGAAGAGGATGCCCAATCCTATGAGGCAGTGCTGAAAGCCTTTCGTCTTCCAAAGAGCACAGAAAGGGAGAGGCTTATTCGGACGAAGGCGATACAGAAGGCTTTTCGAGGCGCAACGATGACACCTCAATTAGTCTGTCACCATTCCATTCAGTTACTGGAATATTCGAAGATTCTCATTCTAAAGGGAAACCCCAATGCCATCAGCGATGTTGGCGTCGCGGCTTATTTGGCTGACACGGCCTTGAAAGGAGGAATGCTGAATATTGGCATCAATCTGCGCCCGGTGGGTGACCCAGCCTTCAGGAAAAGAATGCATTCATGGGTAGGAAAATTAGAAAAGAAAAGAAAGCAGCTCATGGGGACAATCCAAAAAAACCTCAAAGAATGTCTCCCCATTTAATATTTTCATTATGGTCATCCCGAAATCATTTCGGGATCTCGGTTTTGGATCCCGGGTTTAGATCTTAGTAGCAATTTCTACTTATCCTTTTCCCCATCTGTTAAATATTTCCCAAGAAGCTCCCTGCTGTGTTCGTCGTCATGGCAATAAACACATAGATTTTCCCAATTCGATCCATCGGGTGGGTTATTTTTAGGATTTCCGTCCTTATGGTGGACCGTCAGGAGGTGCCGGTTTGAGTGATCAAACTCTCTACCGCATTTGGCACAGATGAGACCGTGAATCTTCAGAGAACGTTCTCGATAGTCGCTGTACGGAAAAGGAGGTTTTTGCAGCTCCTTGACTGCTTCTTCAATCGACTTGTCGGTACCTTTCTTTCTTGCCCGTGGATATCTTCCCCATTCGTTCTCTTTCATTTCAATAACCTCCGTGGTAAAATGCATCCCACTGATCTTGGAATCTATTATAATATTTTCAGTTTCGGTTTTAAATGATATCTTCATTCGAGGAGGGATCAGAAATGGAAGAGGAAAAGGTTGACACGACATTTATTGCTACTGTTACAGGTCAGAAGGGAACTTGCCATGCGAATCATAAGCTAGGTCAGAAGTTTGAACTGAATTGTTATGACGCTGGTGGGCTCTGTGGGTACTTTTACCACGATCTCTTCCCTTATCTCAATGTCATGCAATTCGGGGGAAAATACCCCTGGTGGGATAGGGATATGATCGAGGTGGAATGCCCCGATCGGTATAACACCGTCTCCATAAAGATAGAGAAAAAAAAGTGAATTGAAGATTGGAGATTATCCAATTCTCTCATCTTCACAGGAAGAATTTAGCTCATTCAACTGAGTTGATTCGATTTCACCTCCCTGGGATCCTACAAAGAAGTAAGAGCCTCTAATTTTTTTCGTCAGCTTGAGGATAGAACCTTCATATCAAGTGAAAAAATGAAAGGGAGGAATGTCAGCGCAGGCAGCGGGGGCCAAAACGGAAGTCTTAAGCCGACAAATGAACAAATATCCTTTGCTGCTTGAATCGATGAGAATTAGGAATCCCTATTGATTTGACTTTTCATCTGGAAATTTGCGGACAAAGGCGTACCAAAATGGTTTCGCGATGAACATATTGAAAGAGTCCTTAGCTCCCCCCGAAGGAAGCGTAAACGGCAACACAATGACGAAGACAGCGGTCCCACCAATTCCCCCTAAGAATGCAGCTGGTCTCACACAAAGTAAATCATACATGCGATTTGAATAATCGTTGGAATCGTCATCGGACCACCCCGGCGTGTAAAGAACAGCGATCGCCAACGAGACAGCCAGAAATACGAAAAGCAATTTCCGAATTTCCAACATGGGAATCCCTCCTTTTTTACCCACTGGCTAGCTACAAGGTTACCAGATTTCAGAATCATTTTCAAACTATTTTCTTGTTCAATGGTGAAATAAATAGGGACTCACCAAAACCCAAACTAAAAGATCATCTTTGGTGCTCATTTTTCGGGGGTTTTAATCCTTGACAAAAACGAAGGATTATGCATAATGCATTATGTAGAACCCAGCCGGTCAAAGAAGTTCCCTCCGTTTATCAAATTCGTTGAAATATGAGCGCATAGCATGGGAGTGACGAAGGAATTAATCACCTTTTTATTGGACGCTCGGTTTAAGAATTTCCCAAAACATGTTGTGGAGAGAGGGAAAGAGCTCGTTATTGATTTCATAGGAGGGGCTTTGGGGGGATCACAAACCCGAGTGTCAAACATCGTCACCGAATATGTTAAAGAAAAAGTGTTGATACCTGAAGCAGGGGTCATCGGCAAAAATATTAGAACGACAGCTGCTTATGCGTCCTACCTCAATGGAACATTCAACCATTCGACCGAATTGGAGTCCGTAAGCCAACGCACCTCCCCTAATCCCTTGGCTACCATTGCTGTGTCATTAGCTGTTGGAGAAAAAATGGGCCTTTCAGGCAAAGAGGTCCTTGAAGGTTTTATTCTTGGATTTGAAATTCAAGGTAGGGTGGGCGGTGCATCATTATCTGGTGTAAGCAAAAAAGGGAGAATCAGCATATTTAACCACATTGGGGCAGCGGCTACAGCGAGTAAACTGATGAAACTTGATTTGAATCAGACCAGAATGGCCTTGGGCATTGCCGCCTTTCAGGCGGGTGGGCTGATCGCCAACGTGGGGACAATGGCTCATGTGTTGGAGTTGGCTGTTGCAGGACGCGATGGGATAGAAGCAGCCGAGTTGGCTATGAAGGGGGCCACTGCTCATCCAGAAATCATCGAGACGCCGCAAGGGTTTTGTGACGCTCTGATTGAAGAAGGTGGATACGATTTTGAAAAGATGACGCAGGATCTCGGCAAAACCTTTCAAATTGTTGACCCCGGAATATCCATCAAAAAGTATCCCTGCTGTTATCGTTCACATCGCGCGCTGGACGCTCTCTTTGACCTCATGGATCAACATCGTCTCTCTTACAAAGATATCGAAAAGGTAACCGTGGATCTCAATCTCTATGATTCCTACCTGATGAAATTCCCCGAGCCTGAAACGGGTGAAGAGGCGAAATTTAGCTATCCTCATATTTTGGGAGCCGCCATATTAAAGGGAAAGGTATGGGTAGATTCTTTCAGCGATGAGAGTGTCTTAGATCCTGACTATCAAGAAGCACGAAAGAAGGTGGAGGTTATCGTTCATTCAGAATGGCCACCAGGCCGTATTGATGCACGGACACCCGTAACGATCAAATTGAAGAATGGAGGAGTATTCAGCAAAGAAATTAACGCTCCCAGGGAACCCACTCACGATGAATTATTAATTAGGTACAGGGAAGCTGCTGATGGCATTCTGGGACGTGATCAAACAGAGAAGACGATAGACATGTTAGTCAATCTGGAACAAGTGAAAGATATCTCTGAGGTGATGCACCTCCTAGCCACTCCAAATAAATAACCAAGAAAACATTTATGAATTTGGACCTGTCGCCATTATTAAACCCAAAATCCATTGCTATCGCTGGAGTCTCTAGAGACGCTTCGAGGATTGGTGGGAGGATCTTCAAGTATTTGGGAAATCATGGATATAAAGGGAACATCTTCCCCGTGAATCCCAAATATGAAGAAATTGAAGGAATCAAATGCTATCCCAATACTGCCTCCATTCCCTCTGAAATAGATGTGATCCTTGTCGCCGTCCCTGAACAATCTGTCATTTCTGTGCTGGAGGAGGCGGGGAAAGCAAAAGTTAAATCGGCCATCATCTACTCCGCTGGATTTTCAGAAATCGGTGAGGAAGGCAAGAGAAAACAGCAAAAGATAAAGCAGATAGCCGGTGAGAGTGGCATGTTGATTTGTGGTCCCAACTGCGTTGGGATTATCGGGTTTCATCATAAGATTGCAATGTCCTTTTCACAATTCTTGGACGCTTCCAAACTGATTCCAGGGAATATCGCTTTTATCTCGCAAAGCGGGGCGTTAGGGGGCGCCCTTTTGAATCGTATTCAAGATCAATCGATTGGAATCAGCTATTTTATCTCAACAGGAAATGAAGCGGTCCTAGAATCATCTGATTTTATGGAATATCTTTTGAATGAACCCAGTACGACCGTCATGATGGCCTTAATTGAGGGGATAAAGGATGCAGAAAAATTTCTGAGAGTGGCTGACCTCGCAATAAGAAAGAAAAAACCTATTGTCGTCATGAAGGTTGGCAAAACTGAATCCGGAGGGAAGGCTGCGAGTTCTCACACAGGCTCTATGACCGGATCGGACCGAGTATATGACGCCGTGTTCAAGCAGAAGGGGATCCTAAGGGTGGATGAGATCGACGATCTGTACCTTACAGCCTCTGCATTGGCCAAGTGTCGAAGGCCAAGAGGAAATCGGGTAGGAATTATCACGACGACCGGAGGAGGCGGCGTGATCTTAACGGACAAGTTGGTGGAAATGGGGATGGATATCCCAGCACTCTCGCCCGATACGGCAGCCAAGTTGAAAGAGACCAAAGCTTCTTTTGGTATTGTCAGTAATCCTTTGGATTTAACAGCACAGGTGGTGAATGATCCTCTTCTTTTTCCAAAATCAATTGAGTCATTCGTTCAAGATGAGAACTTAGACATCATTGTTGTTGCCTTAGCGATGGTGGGCGGAGAAAAGAGTAGAGAGAGGGCGTCCTATATCATCCAAGCTTCTCATGCGACCGAGAAGCCCATCGTCACATGGTGGGCTTCTGGAAGTCTCTCGACACCAGGGATGAAAATGCTCGAAGAGAGCCAGGTTCCTTTGTTTACGTCACCTCACCGAGCAGTAGAAGCCCTCAATGCTTTGGTCCAATATTCCCAATTCTTAAGAAACTACAACGATGAAGGGAAGCCAACTATTTCTTCCTCAGTCGATAACCCTTTAAAGAACATGACATTTTTAAGCACTTCTTACGGAAGTTTAACTGAGGATGAGGGAAGAGAGATCCTCTCCTATTATGGTATTCCTATCCCAAAGGGGGGGGTATCGAAAAATCTTGAAGAAGCCAAGAAGATTGCATCCAAACTTGGATATCCTCTCGTTCTAAAAATCGTATCCCCGCAGATCAAACATAAGACAGAAGCAGGTGGGGTTAAGCTTAATATAAGGAATGAGGAACAAATGGTCGGGGCTTATCAAGACATCATGAGAAGCACTATGAATTACAAACCCGACGCAGAGGTCAAAGGTGTGTTGGTTCAGGAAATGGTTCCCCCCGGGAAGGAGGTCATTGTCGGGATGACGCTTGATCCTCAATTTGGTCCCATGGTCATGTTTGGTTTAGGGGGAATCTTTGTCGAGATCTTGAAAGATTTTTCCCTTCGCCACGCTCCCCTTCGGGAAAGGGATGCCTGGGAGATGGTAAAGGAAATCAAGGGGTACAAGATCCTTGAGGGATTCCGGGGGGAAAAACAGGCGGATTTGGGGGCGATTGTCTCAACCCTGTTGACCCTCTCCCGAATGGCTATCGATCTAAAAAATGTCTTTTCAGAAGTCGACATCAATCCCTTAGTCGTCTATCCTGACCGGGGAGGGGTAAAAGCAGTCGATTGCCTTTTCATTAGGAAAAGAGAAGCGGACAAGGAGGTTGTCGGATGATTGAGACACTCTTAAGCGAAGAGAGGAAGATGTTTAGAGATACGGTGAGGAGATTTGCTGAAACCCAGATCATGCCTTTCGTTAAAGCCTGGGAAAAGCAGAGAAAGTACCCTGACGAATACTACAAAAAGATATCCGAAATGGGATTCATGGGTTTAATGGTCCCAGAAAAATACGGTGGGATGGGAGGCTCCTTGCTTGATGTTGTCATATTGGGTGAAGAAATGGGGAGAGCTGGTGTTTCGATCCCTTTAACTCATATCTCAGCCTGTTGTCGAGCCCTCGCAACCCATGGGACGGAGGAACAGAAAGCCCATTACCTTCCTGATATGGCATCTGGAAAGAAGATCGGTGGCTATTGCCAGACTGAACCCAATGCTGGGTCGGACTCGGCCAACATGACTTCTTTCGCCGAGATGAAAAACGGGTACTATCTCCTTAACGGGAGGAAAAACTTCATCTCAAACGCGGCCATCGCTAGTCTCTTCGTTGTCTTGGCAAAGACCGAAAAAGAAAAGGGATCCAAGGGGATAAGCGTCTTTATTGTCGACCGGGATTCTCCCGGTGTCTCGGTAGGCAAGGATGAAGAGAAGATGGGGCGTCACTGTTCGAGTTTGAACGATGTCATTTTTGAAGATGTCAAAGTCCCGGCCGAAAATCTTTTAGTTCCAGCAGGAAGAGGATTTAAGGAGATGATGATTGAATTTAATTCAGAGCGGTGCGGAAACTCTTCGCTCTGTATCGGAATGGCACAAGGGGCCTATGAACGAGTTGTGAAATATTGCCAGGAAAGGGTTCAATTCGGGAGACCCATTGCTGATTTTCAGGGCATCCGCTGGACCTTGGCCGAAATGGCGATTCAAATCCAGGCTGCCCGGCTTTTGGTTTACGATGCCGCCTTCAAAGCGGAGAAAGGAAAAGTGATTGGTAAAGAGGCGGCCATGGCAAAGAAATTTGCAAATGAGATGTCTATTTGGGTGGTGGACAAAGCCATCCAGTTACACGGTGGGTACGGCTACATGACGGAGTATGAAGTGGAGCGATATTATCGAGATGTACGAGGATGGTCCATGGGGGGTGGGACCACACAGATGTGTTTGAATAGGATAGGGTACGAGATTTTGAAAACAGGCGGTTCAGGCAAGGCATCAGGGGAAAGATCGTCCTAAAGGTTAAACGATGCTCAACCTTTCTTTGCCAAAAAACGTATATTTGGGGACGAAAACGGATTATGTGGTTGATGTCATCCGGACGGCCATCCTCGTCGGAGACCTTTCGGCCGGGACACGCATCACTGAACAACAGGTTAGAGATCTTCTAAAGGTAAGTTCATCTCCTGTCCGTGAAGCTTTCCATTCGCTGGAGGCTGAGGGATTACTGACTCGGAATCCCCACATGGGAACGAAGGTGACGGAGATGGACATAGGGGATGCAAAGGAGCTCTATCTCATCCAGTCCCTTCTCCAAGGGACGGCTGTCCAAATTTCGACAAAAAGGTTGGGAGAAGAGGACATCCTTGAGGCAGAGAGGCTGAACGAAGAGATGAGGAAGATGTGCCAGGGGAAGACCGATGTAAAAGGACTGAGGGTTGTCAATTACAAATTACATATGATCCTTTGCGGAGCCAATGTCTATCCGTGGCTCACGAGACTGATCTCGGCCCTCTGGGTTCGCTTTCCAACGCAAAGCCTATGGTTGATGCCAAACAGGCCGAAGATCTCGTTTCAACAGCATGGGAGGATTATCAAGGCCGTTAAGAAGAGAGATGAGCTATTAGCGGGGTCATTCATGAGGAAACATTTAGAGAGTTCAAGGAAGGCCCTTTACGGGTAAGAAGGGGAGTTTTATGTACCGGGAAGATTTTCTGGAGAAACTGAAACAGTCCGAGGAGGAGTGGAGGGAACGGAACAGGAGGGAGATCGAAGAGGCAGAAGCAAAGGAAGTCTCCTGCGAAGATGGCATCCCTCTGAATCTCCTCTATACCCCGTCGGGAAATCAAATTGATTTCTTTGAAGATATCGGATTCCCAGGTGAGTTCCCTTACACCAGAGGATTCGATGCCTCCGGTTATCGGAAGGGACTCTGGACACCAAGTCAGTATGCGGGATTCGGGAACCAGAGAGAGACGAATCAGCTATTCAAGAAGATGATCGAACATGGGAATGTTCCATACCTTGCCCTCGATCTTCCCACACAGAATGGATATGACCCGGACCATCCCATGGCTCTCGGAGAGGTGGGGAGGGCAGGGACCCCCGTCAATTCATTGAAGGACTGGGAGATTATATTCGACGGAATCAATGTGGGGGACATTTATATCGGGACGGTGGCCAATGCCCAGGCAGCAGTCATTCTGGCCATGCATGTGGTTTCGGCTGAGAAACAGGGGGCCGAGCTCAAGAACCTTCGCGGGTCCCTTCAGAATGATATCCTGAAAGAATACACTTCGAGAGGGAATTACATCTTCCCGGTTGAGCCTTCCTTGAGATTAGTGACCGACGTGATTGAGTACTGTGCAAAAAACCTTCCGAGCTATTGGCCAATTTGCGTCTGCGGGGGTCATTTTTCCGAGGCCGGTTCCAATCGGATCCACGAGGTTGCCTTTGCGCTTGCTAACGCCTTTACGTACATTGACGAAGTATTAAAGAGGGAATTGCCCATCGACCTTTTCACCAAAGGATTCTTCTTTCTGATGAAGACTAATCATTACGACTTTTTTGAGGAAGTCGTAAAATTCCGGGCTATGAGGAAGATCTGGGCAAAAACGTTAAAGGGAAGATATGGTGCAACCAATCCTGAATCCCTAAAGTTGAAAATCCTGGCCCACGCTGGAGGGTCCCTGATGACCAAAGAACGGGCCGAGCTCAACATCGCCCGCAATACCATCGCTTGCATGGCAGGGGCCCTGGGAGGAATACAGTTGATCGGTCTCAAGACCATGGATGAGGTCTTCGGTATCCCGGCAGAAAAGGCACAGTTGACTGCCGTCGGGACACAGCATGTGGTGGCCTATGAGACGGGGGTGCCAGACGTCGTCGATCCTCTTGGAGGGTCTTACTTCGTGGAGACACTGACGAAGGAGTTTGAGAATCAGGTCCTCAAAGAAATGGACAGGATTGAGAGAATGGGCGGAGTTGTTAAGGGCATTGAGTCAGGCTATTTCAGACGCGTGATCGCTGAAGACGCTTACAAGTCCCATAAAGACCTGGAGCTAGGCAGAAAGGTTAAGGTTGGAGTTAATAAATTTCGCGTGGAAGAGGAATTCACCCTTCGGCCCTACAAGCCAGATCCTGAGGAAGAAGTTCGTCAAATTGAAGCATTGAGAGAGCTAAAAAGGAGCCGGAACAATGCATTGGTAGAAAAAACATTGGGGGATTTAAAGGAGATGGCAGGACGTCCATCCAGTAGTAAGAACAATCTGGTAATTCCCATTATTGAAGCCGTCAGAGCATATGCCACCATGGGAGAGATATGCGGTGCCTTACGTGCTGTATTCGGGGAATATCAGGAACCCCCTGTATTGTAGGAAGAGGTAAAAGGCTGGCCATGGAGAAAAAAGAAAGACAAATCCGCGTGCTTCTTGGTAAGCCTGGTCTGTGCGGTCATGATCGTGGTGTGCTGGTTCTTGCGATGGCTCTTAGGGATGCGGGAATGGAGGTGATCTACTCTGGAAGACATAATTCCCCCGAGCAAATTGTGGAGGCAGCCATCCAGGAAGATGTGGATATCTTAGGAGTTAGCATTCTTTCTGGAGCACATGTCAGCTTGTGTCGACGAATCGGAGAATTGCTTCGTGAAAAAGAGGCCCAGGACATTTGCTTCGTTGCCGGAGGCTTCATCCCAGATGAAGATGTTCCGGAGCTTAAAGCGATGGGGGTTCGGGAGGTTTTCGGAGTCACGAGTTCTATAGAAGAGATTATCGAGTATTTCAGGCAGACAACAAGAAACGGGTAGAGTGCGGAGCGACGATGAACGGAACCATTGCCGAAAAATTAGCAGCCTTTAGCGATGAACTAACATTTGAGGATATTCGTTCAACGGTTATCGAAAAGACCAAAGACCTGATTTTGGATACCTTAGGCATCTGCATTTCCTCCTCAAGAATGGATTTTGGGGAGGCGGTCCTCCGTTTGGTAACCAACTGGGGAGGACAGCCGGTAAGTTCTCTCATCGGGTCTGAAGGGAAGGTCCCCGCACAAAATGCTGCCTTTGCAAATGGAGTGCTCGGCCATGGCCAGGATTACGATGATACGCACACTGAGTCTGTGGTTCATCCAAGTGCCTGTCTGGTTCCAGTGGCTCTCGCCACGGGAGAACAGACGGGCGCTTCGGGGAAGAACGTTCTCACAGCTCTTGTCGCCGGCCTGGAGGTAATGATAGGGATCGGCATGCCAGCCCTAAACCGGTTCCATCTGAGAGGTTTTCACACCACATCCATCTGCGGGACCTTTGCCTCCAGCCTCATTGCAGCGAAACTAATGGGAATGGACAAGGAAAAGATGGTTGAATCCCTCGGGATCTCTGGAAGCTTTACCTCGGGTCTTCTTGAATGTATCCCCTCCGGGTCCTGGGCGAAAAGGCTCCACGCAGGATGGGCAGGGCTTTGTGGAATCGTGGCAGCAGAATTGGCGAAGGCGGGCTACTCCGGTCCCAAGACTGTCTTTGAAGGAAAGCTCGGTCTTTACAATTCCTTCTTAAGGTCCGAATCTCTTGATTTGGACGCTGTCTCGAAAGGTCTTGGAACGGGTTGGGAAACACTGAATGTAAGGCCTAAACTCTATCCCTGTTGTCATTACCTCCAGTCCTACTTGGATTGCATCTCATTCATGAAAAAGAAGTTCCACGTCGATCCAAAGGATATCGCGAAGATAGACTGTAAAGTAGCCCAAGGGGCGGTCAATATCATTTGTGAGCCCTGGGAGAAGAAGATGTCTCCAAAGACGAGCTATGATGCCAGATTCAGTTTACCCTTTGCCATTTGCTTAATGCTCACCAAAGGAAAGGCGGGGGTGGAGGAGTTTTCGGAACGATATCTCGAAGATGGGGAAATCCAGAGTCTCATGGCTGCGGTTCGATACGAAGTGGAGCCTTCCTATCTAGTTAAAGATATGCCTGGTTATATCATCGTGAAACTGAAAAGCGGAGATCAATATGAATACGAGATCAAGCAGGTGAGGGGCGATGCCGCCCATCCCATTAAGAGGGAGGAACTTCTTGAGAAGTTCTATTCAAATGCAGCTTCTCTGGGACAGGAGAAGAGCCGGCGGATTGCTGAAAGGATTTTCGAATTTGAGCGACTCAAACGAATGGGCGATTTGATCGTTGAAATGTCTTGAACATTGTTCAATGCAGGTGGTAGAGTAGGTGACAAGGAAGCCAAGACAGACTTGACCGCCGCTTTTCGCTTACTGTGTAATCCCTTCAGTTTTGGGGACGAAATGCATCGTCCCGGCAGGGATGCTTCCGAAAATCTTAGAATGCGGGTTGCATTGATATCCATGATGGTAGGGTAATATTCACTGATTGAACGGAGTGGTGAAAAGCGTTGGATGGACGTCTGGAGTTGAGGGGCGAAGCTAAGGTTGCCGCCCTGCCTTCGCCGACCTACCTACGCCCGTCGAAGCGGGGGCTTCGCGTAGGCGGGAGCGGCTACGCGCAGGCAGGTCTCAAATTTTCTCCAGCATCCCTGTCGGTCCTGTTTCGTAACTGAGACGGAGGGGTCACCTTACAGTAACGTTTTCTTAACAAAAAATATGTCTCGAGGGTGGTGAAAAATGAGTCAGAGGGATATTTTGCTGATGGTCAGAATAGGGGATGTACCTAAAGAAATCGAAGGAGACTGGAACAATTGGTATAATAACACACATATCCCTAACCGGCTGAATAAGCCGGGCTTCATCTCAGCTCGGCGTTTTATTACCCTTTCGGGTGAGGGTAAATATCTGGCCCTTTATGACCTAGAAAATGTTGAAGCCCTTAGGAGTGAGGCCTATCTCAAGCTGCGAAAGTGGGAAGCCTCTCTGCCTCAGGATAGTTTTGAGAAGATCACCTCCGAGCTCCCAGACTTCTCCCGCGGCGTTTATGAACAGATCTATCCGGAACAGGGGGAGTATCAAATCCCTGCTACCGACATCCTCTTCACCATAGGGCATGATGTCCCACCAAACAGAGAGGAGGAATACAACGCGTGGTACAACACAGAGCACATTCCTGCAATGATGAATCGAGTTCCCGGGTTCATGACAGCCCG
>Ga0209427_10006235_pt1 | contig 13632 bp, 16 predicted proteins | sample DeeMarSWOR136_30_FD_187465 | JGI IMG/M metagenome (GOLD analysis project Ga0209427, IMG submission 187465) | Marine sediment microbial communities from White Oak River estuary, North Carolina - WOR-1-36_30 (SPAdes) (version 2) | ecosystem: Environmental > Aquatic > Marine > Intertidal zone >... | reverse complement strand
TCTGGAGGTGCTCTAACGTGCTGGCGATCGACAGGCTGGGGTACAACGATCACGGCCCGGTGCACGTGAAGATCGTCGCCAACGGGGCGCTCAAGATGCTGAGGCTCCTCATAGAGAAGGGCGTGAAGCCGAGCATCGTGGCGGACTACGGGATGACGACCGAGGACGCTGAGGTCGTAGTCGTGCTGGCATCAATAATGCACGACCTGGGCATGACTTTGACGAGGGAGGGCCACGACGTCTACAGCGTCATCAGGGCGCTCGACATCATGAGGCGCTACCTCCCCCTCTACTACGGCACGGAGGAGGCCGTAATAATCTCCTCAGAGGTGTCCCACGGGATAATCAGCCACCATGCCTCCAGCCATCCCCTCACGATAGAGGCCGGAGTCGTGAAAGTCGCCGACGCCCTCGACATGGAGCAGGGGCGTGCTCGTATACCCTACGAGAAGGGGAGCATGGACATCCACTCCGTCTCGGCCTTCTCCATCGAGAAGGTGAAGATCGAGGAGGGAAGGGAGAGGCCCATCAAGATACACATAACGATGTCCAACCCCGCGGGCATATTCCAGGTGGACAACCTTCTAGGCGCCAAGATCTCCGGCAGCGGGATAGAGGGACACCTAGAGGTCGAGGCCCTGATAAAGGAGGGAGAAAAAGAGCGTACGGTCGTCTTCGACGTGGGGAAGATGGGGAAGGACTGACTATTTATTTCTCTCGACGGCGATGGTGCATCGCGTGGCCAGCGCTGCGATGGCTCCGAGGGCAGCCAGGTAGGGTGCGAAGAGCGCCCCTATCACCCCGACGGTGACGGGGATCTCTAGGAGGGTCTCGCCCTTCTCGTTTCTAACACGTATCCGCCTGATGTTTCCCTCGTGGATCAGGTCCTTGACCCTTCCGACAAGGTCGTCGGCCGAGACCTGGAACTCCTCCCACTCCGAGCGCTCCACCGGCGCCCCGCACTGCGAGCAGTATCTCGCCTCCTCGGGAAGCTCCCTGCCGCAATTCATGCAATAGGTCATTTTCTTCAGAGTTGAATTAGAAGGCAGGTAAATAAATCAATCGAACTGTGGTGAGAGGAATCTTCTCGTCGTTCATCATTCGATAACATTTTAAACTTCACCTCGCAGGATCGAATTGAGAAGCAGCATGAAGACCTACGTGAAAGTGTTTGGCCCTCCCCTTCTTCAAGCCATCAGGGCGCTGGAGAGGCTGTCGATAGACATGCCGCAGGTCGCGATAATGGACACCTTGATCACGCTCTCCACACCGGACTTGGGGGACGAGAGAGCGGCCACTGAATACCTCTCCACTTTGGGCGCGGTCAGCGTCGAGAGGTCCAAGAACATCATAAGCAGGTCAGGCGAGGAGCTCGGCGAATACGACTTCTTCTTCGAGTGGCTCAGGGGGCCCAGCGTCGAGCAATTCTATGAGTTGATCGATCGAATAGACGAGGCCCTGGCTCCACTGGGGTGCTGGTACAAAGTCACCACGAAGCCCAGGTAGCGCGGGAGTGTCTCCTTTATTTTTTCGGGTCTTGCCGGGTTGAGGCCCTCTCCACTAGTATCTTCAGGACGTTCACTGCTCTTTTTGAGTCCTCCCTCTTCACTAGGATATGGTCTCTCAGGTACGTGGATAGAGCATAGATGCTGATACCCTCCTGGGCAAGCACCTCCGAGACAACAGCCAAGAAACCCACTATCGAGAGATCCAGGACGATGTCGAACGTGATCAGCCGGTAGGGCCCCTCTTCACGGTGCGACTTGAAGTTCTCCTTGACCTCTCTCCACTCGTCTGACTTCACGACGAGGGATATCTCTGCGCTGTCGAACGTGACGGACGAGAAGGGGCTGAAACTGGGGAGTACTTGCCTCACCTGGTGTGCTTCGATTGGATCTACGCTTATGATCGTGTAATCATCGGGGTGCAGGAGAAGTTTTGTATTCTCGAATATCTTTCGGAGGTCTTGACTCAGCCTCATGTTGAGAGTCGGTGTCAGCCTGCCTCTAATATTTTTGCATTGTCCTCGGTATTCGCCTCGCAGATCAGGCGGGCAGCTCCCTGACGCGTTTGCCCTTGGAGTTCAGCTCAACCAGCTTCACCGGCATGGTGCCGACCTTCTTCCTCAGCTTCTGTATGAAGGCCTTCTGATAGGCTGGGGATATCATGTGCGCGCTCTTCTCTCCGACTATGAGCGCGATCACCCCCTCCGAGTTCGTGCAGTCGTTGATCTTGAAGCCGCTCCTCCTCAGTGCCTCGATGGAGTCCCTCGAAGACTTCAGGGCTTCCTTGGATACCGGGCCCGAGCTGTCATCCCTGATGTAGACCTCAGCCCTGGCGATCGACTTGTAGGGGATCCTGGCGGTTCCCCACAGGAACCTGGAGATCTTTAGCTCGTTCTCCATGAACCAGTATCTGTTCGTGTAGATGGGGGCCATCCTCGGGAGGTAGAGTACCAGGAATAGGCCCATGATCAGCAGTATGACGTCGTTCATGAATTCAGGCGTGTTCAGTGCCTCTCCTCTCACTATCGTCATGGCGATGCTGTAAGCGTTCCAGACAGTAATAGGCGCGTTGATGAAGGGCACGATGTATCCGAGGGCTCTGCGACGGGAGTTCAGGGGAAGAGCGGGGACGGGATCTCCCTTTTCAGCAGTCATCGCTGAACTAGAGAGGAGCCCTCGGGGCTTATAATGATGCGCCTCTGAGTCTAAATACAGAAAAGGGAGGATGCGCCCACCTCATATCATGGAAGTAAGAGTCCTCCGGCTCAACCACAGGCCCAGCAGAGATAAGCGCGTCTCGACACACCTCCTGCTCGCCGCCAGGGCTTTCGGCGCCTCGGGGGCGGTCTACACTGGGACGTTGGACCCGTCTCTGGAGAGATCCGTGGGGGAGGTGGTTGAGAACTGGGGGGGCGTGTTCCCGGTTAGGTACTCCGAGAGGTGGCGCTCGGAGGTGAGTGAGTGGAGGTCGAGGGGCCGTGTGGTGCACCTCACCATGTACGGCATTCCCCTGCAGGACGCCATCTCAGCCATACGCGGGAACCCCTCTGACAAGCTCGTGGTCGTTGGCGGCGCAAAGGTGCCGGGAGAGGTCTACGGCCTCGCTGACTGGAATGTGGCCGTCACATCGCAGCCCCACTCCGAGGTGAGCGCCCTTGCCGTGTTTCTCCACGAGCTCTTCGAGGGGCGTGAACTCTTGAGGGAGTTCGAAGGCGCCTCGCTGAGGGTGATCCCCATGGAGAGGGGCAAGAAAATGGCTAAGCACTGAGAACCCCATCAAATGAACCAAGCATCACAGCGTCGGCCATCTGTTTGTGACGTATGTTATGATGTTTCTCGGGCTATTGGGCTCTCAGGCAGGGCGCTTAAAGATTTAAGTCCGGCTTAGGTCATAATAAGGAGTTGGAGTGAAAAGCGGCATTGTACAGCGTCGTCAACGATGAGACCCTCCTCAGGATCGCTGAGATCCTCTGCGGAGAGAACGGCGTGGAGATCATTAAGGTGTTGAAGGAGGTGGACGAGATCACCGTAGAGGAGCTAGCGGAGAGAACCGGCATACAGATAAACTCGGTGCGCAAGGCCCTCTACAAGTTCTACAACCACAGCCTGGTTACTTCTCGGAGGTTCAGGGACAAGGAGACGGGCTGGTTCATCTTCCAGTGGAGGCTCCAGCCGGAGCTGATCGAGGCCTTCGTGACCGGGATGAAGCAGAAGATTCTGAAGAAGCTGGAGGCGAGGCTGAGGTACGAGGTGGATCACATGTTCTACCACTGCGGCAACGACACCTGCCCCAGGGTGACCTTCGAGGACGCCATGGAGAGCGTCTTCCACTGCCCGGTATGCGGGGAGGCGCTGAGCCCTGTGGATAACGATGCCGCTGTCGACTTCCTGGAGCGTAAGATCGGTGAGATAGAGGGGGAGCTGGCGTCTTGAGGCTCCCCTCCAGGGTGGAGGCCCTGGGGATTTTAGAGGCCGCGGGCTGCTGCGGTGCTGTTGTGGACCACTGCGTCAGAGTCGCGGGCGTGGCTGTGAGGTTGGTGGGGGAGCTCCGGAAGCGGGGCGTCAATGTGGACGGCGACCTGGTCGAGATGGGAGCTCTGCTGCACGACTTGGGGAGGAGCGAGACCCACGGGATCGAGCACGCCGTTGTGGGGGGGAGGATCGCCCGGGGCCTGGGGCTCCCGGAGGCGCTTGTGAGGATAATCGAGAGGCACATCGGGGCGGGGATCCCCCGGGCTGAGGCAGAGAAGATCGGGCTGCCCGAAGGGGATTACGTGCCGGAGACGCTGGAGGAGAGGCTGGTGGCCTACGCTGACAAGCTGGTCGAGGGGGGGAGGGAGGTTGGCTTCGGCGTGACTCTGGCCAAGTTCGCTGAGGAGCTGGGTGAGGACCACCCTCAGGTTGACAGGATGAGGGCGTTGTGGGAGGAGATGGAGGCTCTGCTGGGGTCGGAGACCTCACAGTTTTAAGCGTGTTGGGAGTATTTCTCTGGGGGCCGGTAGTCCAGCCTGGTTAGGACGCCACCCTTACGAGGTGGAGGCCGTGAGTTCGAGTCTCACCCGGCCCACTTTTAGATGAACCCCACCCACTTTTACTTTCTTATCTTGAACAGCTTCACACCTTCAAAATCACAGACATAGCCGAAGCCAAGTTCTATCAACTCTCTAGCTTTTTCAACATTAGTAGCGCGCGCGGAAGTACCGTACGTCATAGTTCTATTCAGATTAGGGATGTATCAGGAAGGCGAGTACGTTGGCTAGGTTAGATATGCGCCAGTAAGATATGTGGGTGAAGTAATTTGAACTTCTATTAGCGGGAATATTTTAAGGGCTTTTTTAACATTTAGGCATAACTGCTTTATAGTTGGCAAATCATTCCATTTTAAGGTTCTATATTCGCGCGCGCGTATTCTTCTGCACAAGTGAACTGTTTCCCAATGAAGGATAAAGAAGTACTCGATTTTTTATTAAGACTAGGTTTCCCAACGATTCCCAAGAAGATAATTTAAAAATAATTCTATTAATTTTATTTTATCATTTTTAACATCTTTTAGGGGCAACAAATTGACAATTCAGTACTGAATTTTCGTTCCCAATCTGGTTCCCCAATTGGGAAATAAAAAATAGACAATCAAGTACTGAGGATATGTTAATGCCTGGGAAACACATATAACTTGGTATTATATTTCAAATCTTGGGGTTTCCCACAAATTGGGAAATAGTGAACCGTCAGACGAAGAAATCCGAAACTGGATTAAAACGGGTTGGAAATTTAGAGAGAAAAAATCGAAGGGACGAAAATACATAACCCGCAGAATGGGTGCGAAAACGGAAAGAAGCCTCGGCCCCTTCAACCAAGAATTATGGAACAGAATAGAGAGAATACAGAACCAATCCGATAAACCACCAATAGAAAAGGACCCAATGAATCTATTCTACGATATATTAGAATTTCACAGAGTCTCTCGGACTAGACGAGACTGCTTAAATAAAGATAACGAGGGATACTGTACATATTGGAGATGGGGACCCGATTACGGATTTTTAAGACACAGGCAAGACCTAGAAATGAAAGAAGTTAAGAGTGGAAATAAAACATATTACATATTCTTAGCAACTAATAAATATTGCAAAAATTGTAATGCATACATCAGTCCTGAGATAAAGCAAGTTTTAATATCCTGAACATCTGCAATTCACTTAATAAGAGAGCTCTATTGTACTGTTTATATTCCTCAGACATCTTCATCTTTGTAAGATAATCCAGTTTCATCCGCACTTCTATTGGACCATCAATCTTCTTTATTAAAGACAGCCATTCATCAACCGTTAAACCTTCATACAGACATCCGAACAAGATTGAAGAATGATAGTCCAAACTCATCAGATATATCTTTAAATCATTGATATAATTCCCTAAAATATGTGCATCGCAGTACTTGAGGATGTGCATTAACACGTAGTTCAGAAGATCCGTTTCATTCATCCTGTTCATTAACAATTTTATAATGTCAATATGAATTTGGGTTATTTTACCATGTTCAGTTCCTAACTTATCAATTTCGGCTCTTAAGTTACTCTCTAATTCCTTCAATTCCCTATTTTCAATTTCTTTTTGTGTAATTTCAGCATCTTTACTTCTTAATTTCCTAAGATGGTCATACTCTCGTTGACGATGACCAGCAATTGTAATTTGATAGTATTCCTTCTCTGTAAAGAATTTATCAATTTTCACGTCTTCGTCGAACAGCATTTCAGCTATTTCTTCCTTGCTGATTATTCCTCTCTTCACGAAATCCCGGGTTACATCGAGCATTCTGTCTTTAATCATGGGAGTGTAGACATCGTCCCCCAAGATGGGGGTGCTCTCATCTTCGAATCCAGCGGCATATCCTCTGCTTTTCTTTGTGATTAGGTAAATTTCCTTTTCATAGTTTGAGGGATCGTAGCCTTTAACAGGACGCTGCAGACCGCATAATATACAGGATATGTGCGACAATTTTCTCAGATGAAACAATTTAAGAATATTACTTAATAAAACTGATCGCAAGTGTTACGGACTTGAAATATTTAGATAAATATAAAAATAATCTATATGTATAAGCAATTGTGTTCGCATTTTTTTTCGCGCGTGTGAAGGGGCCATAGTTAATATGCTAATTTACTAAGCTTGAGATCTTTTTAACTAAATTTCAGAGTCGTTTCCTTCTATCGCCACTGAGCTCTCTCGTTAAGACGCCGACGAGGTCCCTGTGCCTCTTGAGTATGTAGTGCCACATCTCGCCCTTCTCGGTGAGCAGGTAGCCCTCATTCTTCGTGCCTCTAATGAGACCGTTCTCCTCCAGACATCTTATCACCTGACCAGTCTGCCATTGATTGCCGGCCCGCGAGCGCGCATCTATTTTACATGTTCAGGCGGTATTTATTCGAAGTGATGGTTGACAGGCACGAAGGCAAGGAGCTCTCGGGGAGTAGGGGCTCAAAGAGGTACACCGTTTATGTGGATGACAACTTCCACTTCATGGACGAGAGTGAGAGGTACAAGCTGGGTAAGTTCTCCAGCTGTGAGGAGGCTGTGAGTGCCTGCGTGGAGATCATCGACGAGTTCTTCGACAAGGATTTCGACGAGAACATCACCTACGATGAGCTCTACGGGGGATACACGATGTTCGGGGAGGACCCCTTCATCGTCTCGGACGACGAGGGGTGCTTCTTCTCGGCCTGGGACTACGCTAAGGAGAAGTCCAGGGAGATCGTGGCACAGAATGCTGCACGTCGTTCAAGAAGAGAACGATGAGCAACTCAACGAAAGTGAACACCTAAACCCTGTGTCACATGTACCAATCGATTCTGTTCTCTCAATCCACAGCATATTGCAGCGCCTTCAAAGTTCTGGCACCCTAGGGGAGTGATATTTAGCGAGCACGAACAAACACAAATCTCATCTAGAGATGAACCGATGGTCTACACGAGCTACATGCAGATTAGAGAGATGCTGGCTCAAGACATTGAGGGATACATAGAGTGCTCGGCCCGTATTTGGGAGACGATGAGAGAGCATCTGCCCGAGGAGTTCGTAGAGAGGAACCTGAACTGGTTGAGGCGTGAAGGGGCGAAGGATTCCTGGGTGAATGTCCTCAATGACCCAAGCTGGATAGTGCTGGTGGCTGAGGAGGGCGATTTGATTGTAGGCGTGGCGCAGGGTCGCGTCGACTGGGGCCGCCTAAGCCATCTGGGGTTCCTGGGCGTGGATCGCGTGTACAGAGGAAGAGGCATCGGTCGAGCCCTACTGGAGAGGTTCATGGATGGATCTCGGGAGCTTGGCGCCGAGAAGATCAGCCTGGAGACCTCCCCCACCCTGAAGCCAGCTGTCAGGCTCTACGCTGAGGCTGGATTTATGCCTGAGGGCTTCCTCAGGCGCCACAGGCTAGGAGTCGACATGATAGTCTACAGCAAGTTCGTATAAAGACTCACGCAGAAAAGACTAAACTATTCAAAGCTGCTTATCTTTCTCTGATATAAATGTCAAGTAACATAGGCGACCTCTACGGCTCCCTGCTGGAGAGGTCCAAGGAACTAATTTTACTCATGTCGGCGGGGGCCATACTGAGGTGGGACATGCAGACCAAGATGCCCCCCGGCGGGTTGGAGCTCAAGAGCCAGCAGCTCGCATTTCTCCAGAAGATGGGGCACAAGATGCTCACGAGCCCCGAGCTGGGGAAGACCCTAGACTCCATAGAGGGACACAGGGACTACGAGGGCCTCACCGAGGTCCAGAGGAGGAACGTCTACCTCGCGCGGATGAGCTACGAGGAGGCCACCCGCCTCCCTGAGAGGCTCGTCGTCGAGATGGCGAGGCAGAGGACCATCGGCAACGGCGTCTGGAGGAAGGCGAAGGCCACCAACGACTGGAAACTCTTCGAGCCCGAGCTGGAGAAGAACAAGGCGCTGACCGAAGAGTCGGCGGGTCTCCTCATGGACCTGAAGGACGCCACCAACCCCTACGACGCCCTAATCTACGACTACGAGCCAAAGATGAAGGCGGAGACCATCACCAAGATCTTCGACGAGATGAGGAGGGGAATCAGGAGGCTCCTCGACAAGATCATGGCCCAGCCCAAACCTGACACCAGCTTCCTCAGCAGGGAGATCCCCATGACCATCCAGGAGAGGATCTCCGAGAGCCTGGCGGACTTCGCTCTCTACGACACCAAATCTGATAAGGCAGGGGGAAGGATCGACACGACGGAGCACCCCTTCACCACAGGCTACTACACGGACGTCAGGATCACCACCAAGTACTTCGTCGACAACTTCCAGAAGGGTATCTTCAGCGTCCTCCACGAGGCGGGCCACGCCCTCTACAATATGGGCCTCCCCATGGAGTGGATCTACCAGCCCGTGGGGAGGGGAGCGAGCAGCGGCATCCACGAGTCAATGAGCAGGTTCATCGAGAACCACGTCGGAAGGAGCCTCGAGTTCTGGGAGCACTTCATGCCCAAGCTTAAGCGACTGACGGGAAAGAGGCTGCGCGACGTCTCAGCGGAGCAGATGTACGCGGCGGTAAACTACGTCACCCCCAGCAAGATCAGGACCCAGTCCGACGAACTCACCTATGGGATGCACATCATCATCAGGTTCGAGCTGGAGAGGGACCTCTTCAACGGGGACCTGGAGGTCAGGGAGCTGCCCCAGGCCTGGAACCAGAAGTACATGGACTACCTGGGAGTCGAGGTGGAGACGGACACCGAGGGAGTGATGCAGGACACCCACTGGTCGGGCGGCTCCTTCGGCTACTTCCCCAGCTACGCCCTGGGCAACATCTACGACGGCGTCTGGCGCGCCAAGATAGACCGCGACCTCCCCGACTGGACTGGTAGGATCAGGGAGGGCAGCTTCGTCGAGGTCAAGGGCTGGCTCACGGAGAATGTCTACAAGTACGGCAAGCTCTACGACCCGGAGGAGCTGGTGAAGCGTGTCACGGGCAGAGGCCTCGTCGTCAAGCCCTTCATCGACTACCTGGAGGACAAGTACAAGGCTATCTACGGCTTCTGACTCAGCTTCACCTAATTGTTGTTCGGATCGGCATCTGCTACCGCGTACATGGTATGTCTGCTACCGAAAAGATACTATCCATTATCTTGATCAACTAACGATAGATCTGACGACGCCCATGATCTCGTCGTAGCGGGACTTGAAGGCCAGTCCCTTCGGCGTGATCACGTAGATGCCCTCACGCGCCTCATCCAGCAAACCGTGCCTAACGAGACCATCTACGTACCTCATCACGTACTTGTAGTTCAGGTTCGCGAGGCCGGCGATCCTCGACTTCCGGACGCCCTCCTGGGTAGACTCGAGGATGTCGATGATTATGTCGAGCTTGCTCCTTCGCCGCTGGTTCTTGTGAATCATGTGCAGTAACAGTGATCAACATGGAGCTACTTCAGGGACACCCTGGAACAGATAGGAACGGATCTGGAACACTTATTCCAGATCAGTATTCCACATCAATAAAACGAGTGGCGACTTCACTCCCCCCAGGCCCTCTCGAACACCCGGAGCCAGTTCTCTCCGAGTACCCCAGCCACCTCGGCGTCGGAGTAGCCTCTCTCCACGAGGCCCACGGCGAGGTTCCTCAGCCCCGTGATCGACTCCAGCCCCTCGACGTACCTGTAGAAGCCATCGGCGTCGGGCATCCCGTAGAGCTCAGGCCACCGTGTAAGGCCCTGACCTAGCGTCACGGGCCCTAGGACTCTGGTGCCCTCCACCAGGTCCAGCCCGATGCCTACATGCCTCACACCGACGAGGTCGTCTATGTAGTCGACGTGGTCCAGGAGGTCTCCGACTGTGGGCCGACTAGCGTCACGCCAGCTCACGAAGGTGGGGAAGGCAACCATTCCCAGTACAGCACCCTTCTCAGCCAGAGCCTTGATCTCCTCGTCGGTCCTGTTCCTTGGGTTATCGCAGACAGCCCGGGCGTTGCTGTGTGTGGAGACGACGAACTCGGCGTTCTCGCAGACATCAAGCGTCGTTCTTACGCCGACGTGAGAGCAGTCGACGATCAGCTCCAGGTCGTTCATCCTGCCTACGAGCTCAAGCCCCGCGTTGCTCAGCCCGCCATCCGCCTTCTCCGAGCAGCCGTCAGCGAAGACGTTCCTGTTGTTGTAGCAGGGCTGGACTATCCTGAGGCCCAGAGCCCTGAAACTGGAGAGCCTGCCGATGTTGGGGCTGCTCTCGGTGGATTCGAGGACCTCCTCCGCGTTCTCCGCGCCGAGGAAAACGGCTATCCTCCCCTCCTCCTTCGCCCTCCTGATCTCCCGGACGGTGGTCACGGGCCCCATCAGCTCGTCAGGATGCCCCTTGATCACCTCGCGCTTCTCAGAGATCCTGCCGATGTCCCCTCCATCCAGGTTCACGGCGGTGACGCCTGACTCCAGCATCTTGACTATGTACCCGTCGTCTAGCACCGAGTCGAGGTGGCAGTCCACGACGATCGATCTCCTGTAAAGCTCCATGGCGTGCTCCTTAGTGTCTCTGGTTGAGCCAATGGTGTCTCCCATCATCACTCACACAGAATGAGGCCCCTCCAGATAAAAGCGCGTGAGCGCCCCAAGTCTGTAGCAGCGCTTCACCAACTACTTAAACGCGGGCTGCCATTGGTTAAGGGACTCATGGGAGCATCCGCTGAGACCGAGAGGCTGGTCGCCTCGATCATGGAGGACAGGGTGCACGGCGCGGACTGGATCTCGACGAAGGCCCTGAGGGCGATGAGGGAGATTTCCGACAGCGCACGGGCTGGGACCGTGGACGAGCTCCTCAGGGTTCTCAGGGAAGCCGCTATCAGGATCGCGGCCTCCAGACCCGCCATGGCATCGGTCACCAACAACCTCGCTCGTCTCATGTACGAGCTTCCAGTGGGGGCCGATGACCTCGAATCGCTGAGGAGGGAGGTCGCCATCAAGGTCCTGGAGCTGGTGGGGGCCCAGAGGCGGCGGAAGGCCGAGGCCGTAAAGTACGCCGCGGAGATTCTGGAGGAGCACGAGGTCATCATCACACTGAGCGACAGCTCGACGGTGAGGGAGGTCCTCGCCTCCCCCCAGGGCCACAGGGTCATAGTCGCCGAGTCCCGCCCTCTCCTGGAGGGGAGGCGGATGGCGGCAGACCTCGCCGAGAACGGCCTCGAGGTGACGCTCATCGTTGACGCAGCAGTCGCCTCCTTCGCCGACGATGCTGACGCGGCCCTGGTTGGAGCCGACGGCGTCCTTGAGGACAGCTCCTTCGTGAACAAGGTGGGGACGAGGACCCTCGCCCTCGCGGCGGCGTACTCGGGCATCCCCCTCTACGTCGTCTGCGACTCCTTCAAGTTCGACGTCAGGGGCCTCCTCGGTGAGCCCGCCGTCCTCGTGGAGAGGGAGCCGGAGGAGGTAGCCTCGAGCCTGGCAGGGGTCGAGGTTAGGAACCCCTACTTCGAGGTCACCCCGGGCCACCTGGTCACGGCCTTTATCACGGAGGAAGGCCTCGTGGAGCCCCGCAGGATCCGCGGCAGGATGACCGGGATGGAGGAGACCGTCAGGCGGTTCCTCAGCGCCCAGCCATGAGAAGTATTATAGTCGCTAAAGGGCCCAATTAACGGGCGGAGAAATGGACCGCGACGTCTTGGTGATAGGGGCCGGCGCCATCGGCCTCAGCTCGGCCCTCCACCTGAAGAGGCTGAACCCGGGGAGCAGAGTCATCGTCATCGACAGGCTCGGGGGCCCGGGACAGGGCAACACGGCGAAGTGCGCCGGAATCTTCCTCAACCTCCAGACGACCGAGCTCAACTTCGGCCTCTGCGACTCGACCATCGACTGGTTCTACCACCTCCAGGACGACCTCGGCCACAGGCTCGGCCTAACTAGATATGGCTACCTCTACCTTGTCGACGCCGAGAGATACAGGAGGCTGAGGGGCCCGATAGAGGACGCCCAGAGGGTCGGAGTTGACATCGAGACCTACGGCAGTGACGAGGTGGAGGCGAAGATTCCGGACCTGGTTAACGACTTCGACGATGAGGAGGCGGAGCTCATGGGCCTCAGGCCCGTGGAGGCCGGAATCCTCGCCAGGAAGTGTGGCAGCATAGACGCCGACTCTCTCGCCCGGAGCCTCGAGGCTAAGTTCCTGAAGCTTGGGGGCGAGGTCAGCTACGGCACCGAGGCCAAGGCACTCATCGTCAAACCCGAAAGGGAGCTGGGAGTCCCGGGGGAGCCCTTCGTCTGGCAGGACATCCACATTGCTGGGGCGGAGACCAGCAGGGGAGAGATCAGGGCGGAGACGACGGTCGTGGCCGCCGGAACCTGGTCGGAGAGGCTCCTGGCGCCCCTTGGCTTCGACCCCCTGATGAGGCCTAAGAACAGGTCTATCTTCGTCTTCAAGGACCCCCGGCTGAACAGGCTCAGGGACACGGCTGGGTTCAGCGAGCACGGGTTCCTCCCCTTCACCCAGATTCCTGAGATAAGCGCATACCTCAAGGTGGAGCCCTCCGAGGGTAGCGTCTGGCTCGGCTGCGCAGACGACTTCGGGAGGCGCTACGGCCTCGAGGACGACCCCCAGCCAGAGAGGGGACTCTACGAAAACAACATCTATCACGCCCTCGTCAGGCTCCTTCCCTGCTTCAGGAACGTCCGGCCGGTGAACTCGTGGGCAGGGCAGAGGTCCGTCAACAGGCTGGATAAGACCCCGGTCGTCGCCTCAGCCCCGGGCATGATCTACGTCGGCTCCGCCACTGGGTATGGTGTGACGAAGTGCGACGCCTTGGGGCGAGTTGTGGCGGCCGTCTACGCTGGAGAGGAAGAGGCCGAGCTCTACGGCGGAAGGCGAGTAAGGGCATCGGACCTGGGGCTAGAGAAGCGTAGCGTGGGCAGGGAGACCTTCAAGGTCTAGGTGTCTAGGGGCCTACCGAACATTTCTGAGAAGGCGATCTCCTCCAGCCGCTTAGTTGACCTGAAGAGGTGGAGGAAGGTCCGCCCCAGGTCCCTACCCTCTGCCGGGTAACCCACTGTGAGTACGGAGACAACCCTGAACCTCCCGGGGATGTCCAGCACCTTCCTCAGCTCACCCTCGTCGAAGCTCCCGATCCAGCACGTCCCCAG
>Ga0209427_10006233_pt1 | contig 13636 bp, 16 predicted proteins | sample DeeMarSWOR136_30_FD_187465 | JGI IMG/M metagenome (GOLD analysis project Ga0209427, IMG submission 187465) | Marine sediment microbial communities from White Oak River estuary, North Carolina - WOR-1-36_30 (SPAdes) (version 2) | ecosystem: Environmental > Aquatic > Marine > Intertidal zone >... | reverse complement strand
AATAATATTCCCAATCCAAAAACATTTGAAGTCTTTTACCAATTTTTGACTCTGAAGTTCATTTAGATATTCAACTAGTTGAGTTTGCGACTTATATGCTGTATTCTGAAGTGAAACAACTGTTGTCTCATGGCGATCTCGAACTGTTGCTCCCTCTTTATCCATGCGATTATTGATTGCATTAAAATCAACCTGGTCTCTTAAGTAAATTAATACTGAAACAATTTCTTCATCGCTATCTACTAGCAAATCGCCAAATTGAGCAGTAAAATTATTACTAGCTATATCTGTTGAGAACATTAACTCAATACTATCCATCGCATTAAACGACACCAACAAAAAAGTTATCAATATTGTCGGGAACAAAATTTCTATTTTTTCCTTCATATTTTATTCCTCAAATATCATAAATATGAGAGATAATATATAAACGTATCATAACTAATGAAAAAAATCAAATAACTTTTAACAAAAATTATTAATTCTATATTCTATAAAATTATATAGAGTTTTTAAATAACATAAATATAATATTTTTAGAATCATTTTAGAAATAGTTGTTAATATAAATTCAATTTTATGTTTTATTAGATTTGTGCAAGCAAATAACTTCTTTTATTTTTTGTGTTAAAGCAATTTTTTTATTTAGGTTTATATTCTAACATAGCTCTTAAATTATATGATTATGGATATAGTTATTTGCTAACTTATTTTTATTTATTTCATTTTGCTATATCCATTAATTTCTTTAAGAACCTAGTTTCATCTTTTGTATTTTTCTCTTAGTACCGTTATAGATTTTTTTAATGTTTCTTCTTGAGATAAAGCCACTTTCTATAAATTCTTCTTTATCTCCATCTCTAAAAATACGTCCAATAATGGCTTTTTCAGGGGTTAATTGAACTGCATCAAATCTTTCTTTTACTCCATCGATATAAACAATTGTTGCCTCTTCTAATATTTCAATCATTTTGAACCTCTTTTATTGGGTTTTTTTCAATAGTGTTTCTTATAAATCTTTACACTGTTTATTTGTGTATTAAGATGTTTTTTTCTGGCATTAGATTGTCAAATATATTTGGCATTTGAGCAAAATTTGATGCAATTTTTTTCCAATCAATTTGTGTGTTCATTTGCGTAGTGTTTATATTGAATGAATTTGACATAACAAATTCTCTCCACTTTGCTACACTATCTGACACCTGATCAAAACAGGGGCTGCATAGATGGTGTTTCTTTCCCATTGTTGGATGACAATAGCCTTCAAAAATACCTAATTTCTTGCCACATTCTTCACATGATACCATTTCTTATATCACCAATGATGCATCTAGTAAAATAAATATAAAACCCAATAACTAGATTTTTTACCAAAATTCTAAAATAGTATGTAAATATTTACATTTGATAAAAATATGGAAAAACTCGATTTAAAAGATAGAAAAATACTGTATCAACTTGATCTCAACTGCAGACAATCTAACACTCACATAGGCAAAAAGGTTGGGCTTTCAAAAGAAGTTGTCTATTACCGAATAAAACGAATGGAAGAAACTGGTGTTATAAAGAATTTTTGGACTGCAATAAATTCATTAAAATTGGGGTATTACGCTTTTAGGATTTACATAAATTTCCTAGATGTAAGTACAGAGATTAAAAATGAAATAATACAATATTTCGAACATTATAAAAATGTATGGACATTACAATCAGCTAAAGGACCAGTAGATTTCGAAGCAGTATTATGGGCAAGTGACATATATAAATTTAATCAATTCTGGAATAAAACCTTAGATAATTATGGCAATTTTTTTGAAAAATATTCGGTTTCAATTTTAACACAAGTTACATGCTTAAAAAAATCCTATCTTCTATCAGATGAATATAAAAATTCTAATGAGGAATTTTATACTATTAGTTGCAGTGGCGATCCCGTGAAAATAGACGAATTAGATTATCATCTTTTAAATGAAATAGCTATCAATGCACGGATTCCATTAGTTAAACTTGCAGATAAATTCAATATATCTTCACAAACAGCAAATTATAAAATAAAAAATTTAATGAAAAAAGGTGTAATCCTTGCCTTTAGAGTTGGTATTGATATTTCAAAGTTAAATCTACAAAACTGTATGATTGACTTATATCTTAAAGATCATACTAAAGGAACTCAAATAAAGGAATACTTGAAATCCAATCCATTTGTTGAAAACATAATGGATATGACTATAGGTTGGTGTGATTTAAATTTTGAATTAGTAGTTAAAAATATCAATACTTTAACAAGAATTATGGAGGAAATAGATAATAAATTTTCAGGCGCTATTAGAAAAACTAATTTTTGGATGGCAAAAACAGTTCATAAAGAGCGTTGGCTACCTGAACTATTTTAAAAAAAGAAGCATATTTTTGTTTATTTAATACTAAACTATCTTAATTATTTGATAACAGCGAATTTACTACAGAATAAATATAACAATAGGAATTTGTTACAAGCGTTTCAAAAAGCAATAGTTAAATTTATATATTTATATAATATTACATTTCTTACAAAGTTATAGGAGGAAGAGTATGGAGAAAAAAATATTAGGTATTTTTATATGTACGCTGTTGATTGCAACTGCAATACCTGCATTAGGGACCGAAATAAATACCTCTAATTGTACAATGCAGCAAGTACTGTTAACCGGAGTTGAATGGAGTCTCACATATGATAGAGGAGAATTCGATGAATGTCGTTATATTATTCAGACTATGCCAGATAAAGGATATCTAACTTGTGGGGTAACAGAGGAATCAGATAATTATTATGTCTGGTTACTAAAACTTGATTCCGATGGAAATGAAGAATGGCTTGTCGTTAACTATGACCTTAATGGTTCCTATATCGATGCATACAATATGGACGTATTTTCATTCCATATTATTCAAACCACTGATGAAGGATTCTTAATTACGGGTGCCAGTATGGTTTCAGATGAGGTCCAAGGAGAACTAGTATGGGCTACTGCAGGTTATCTCTGGAAGATTGATGCATCAGGATCAACAGAATGGGTACAACATTACTACAGTGTTGACGAATTAAGACTTGATTTTACATATGCAACTATAGAAATACAAGATGGTTACGTATCAACTGGATTCAGTATATATTATAACATTACTGGTTATGTTATTGATATCGATGGTTTCTTAATGCACACTGATTTTAATGGCAATCTAATATGGATACAATTTTATGAAGCTACCGGCGAGGATTTTCTTACTTCTCTCTGTAAAACATCTGATGGAGGATACCTATGTACAGGATGGATAGATTCAACCGAAGTTGCAGATGGGGCTTTATGGATGTTAAAAACTGATGATACTGGCGAGAAACAATGGGAGCATATATTTGATGGACCAGGCTTTGAATACACTTACGGTAAAGGATGTTTTGAAACATCAGATGGGGGTTATATTATGGCTGGAAACACCGGTTCCTATGGTGCTGGAGCGGTTGATTCCTGGGTGATAAAAACTGATGGCTCTGGCAATGAAGTATGGAATCAAACCTTTGGATTTAAATATCAAGACTATACATGGTGCATGGATAAAACCACTGATGGAACATATGCAATAGTAATTACTAAGAACATCTACAGTGTTGGTGGCACAAGAGACGACATATTTGTTGTTGAATTCAATGAAACTGGTGAAACAGAATGGAGTTATCTTAATGAAGAAGCAGGAATACAGCGAGTTACAGGTATATATCACACTGATGATCATGGGTTTATTGTCTCAGGAAGAACCTATGAATATGGTGTATCTGCTTCTGACGGTATTATCTATAAAATAGGTGCATTTCCCCATTTAGATATCGCAATAAGTGGTGGAATCGGGGTAAAAGCAACCATAACTAACAATGGATTTGGTGACGCAATCGATGTTCCTTATGAAATCATTATAACAGGTGGTTTACTGGGGATGATCAATAAAACAATCTCAGATACTGTCGATATTTCATCCAAAGCAACTGAAACGACAAAATCAAGATTACTTTTCGGTTTTGGACCAATTCAAGTAACTGCGACTGTAGGTCCCAAAATGGCAACCGATAATTTATTCCAATTCCTGATTATAACAATATAAAGATTTTTTTATCCCCATACCCCTTTTTCTCATTTTTTTTAATGTTTGTAGCTAAGTTAAAAATCAATAAAATCACTATAAAAAAATTTCAATAACAATTTAGTTGAAAATCAAAAAAAATTGTTATTAAATCTTACTAAATTCTCTTTTTCTCTCTTTAGAAGTTTTACCTGTTGCTTCAAAAAGAAATTGATTCCATTTTTTAATTATGTTATAATCACTGCATACTGTTTTAGGAGGAACTATATTTACAAAAAGAGAATTTTTATCTTGTTTCATATTAATATTTCCTATTCCATCAGCCTCAAACTGAATGCCTTTATAAATATCTCCTTTTGCACCGTAATAGGTTGATACAAGTTTCTCCAAATCCGGGTTATATCCTTTTTTAATTTTGTATTCTCTCATAATAGTAGGTATTATAGAATAATAATTTTAAATTTTTGGATGTTTTTAGTAATAATAATTTTAAGCCTTAACCATAACACTTAGTATTTGACTGATAATTAATAAATTTATTGAAAAAATACTATTTATCATAAATTATTATCACGAATATAATTCTTTATGTTTTGCACTTTCCATGAAACGGACAATTTTCAGAATACCGAGGTGTACATTTAATATATTCTCCGGTTTCATAAAAAAATTTAAAATGATCTAACCATATTGGACTATCTTCAAACTTTTGAACAAATTCAACAAATTTTGTTAACCTTTTCATTGTTTCAGGGTTTACAACGTGCTCAATTTTGCAGGCATCAGTATTTGCGATTTTATCATTAACGCCTAAGATTTTTAGGAATTTTTTTAATGTATCATGTTTCTTTTTTGTATCAATAGCAATTTTTTTACCTTTTTCTGTCAATGTCACCCCACTATATTTCTCGTAATTTATATATCCTTCTTTACTTAATTTCTGAAAAATCTCTGTTACACTCGCTGGATTAATATTTAAAACATGTGCAATATCGTTTGTATGAACTGGCTTATTTATTTTTTGAAGACTATAAAGTAGTTCTACATAATCTTCAATTGTTCTTTTTCTCATTTTAAAACCCCAATAATATAATTCTGAGTAAAATTCCAACAATTATTGCTACAAAAATCATTAAAGCTGCTGATTTTATCATGTCTCTTAATCCTAATTCTTTTATTAAAACTGTAAAAGTTGCCACACAGGGAAAGTAAATTGTTAGCATAGTAACTGCTATTACAAGTTGTAAAGCTGACATATCAAATGATAGAAGCATTCCAACAGCAAGATCTTTTCTGAGAAAACCTGTAATTAGAGCGATGGTGGCCTCACCAGGTAAGCCAAATAAACCAGTCATTATTGGTTCAACTAAGTTACCAAACCACTGGAGAACTCCAATAGCATAAAGTATGTTAATAAATAAAACTCCAAGAAAAAGATAAGGAATTGCTTCTTTCAAAAACCATCTTATTCTCATCCATGTTTTCTTAATAGTTGCTTTAAAGCTTGGTCGACGATAGTGAGGTATCTCAAGGAAAATTTCAGGGCATTCACCTTTAATAAATTTGTTCATTAATAAACCAATTACAATATAGAGAATGATTAGAGTAAGAAAAACTAAACCAATATAGTATATTCCAAAACGCCCAAGAACGCCAAAAACCATTGCAAGTTGTGCCATACATGGAATGCAAATTGCAAGTAGAGTTGCTGCTATAAATCGTTGTTTTCTTGTTTCTAATGTCCTAGTAGATAATGCTCCAGGCACGTTACAACCAAGACCTAGGAACATTGGAATGATACCATGACCATGCATTCCAAGTCTATGAAAAATATTATCAACAAGGGTTGCAAGTCTAGGTAAATATCCACTATCTTCTAAAATTGATAACGTAAAATAAAACGATACTATATATGGTAGAACAGCTGCTAAAGGAATATATAAACCAGTAGTTAATATTCCTAAAGATTCAATAAAATTTATTTCAGCTCCAAATTCACCTATAAGAATTTTATGAAGTAACCCTGGTCCTAGATAATCGCTTAGCTGATATATCCAAGGGAGATAAATCTGATTAAAAATTGGGTTAAAAATATAATTAATTAGATTTTCTCCTATGAGTCTGACAAGCCAAAATGCACAAAATATAATGAAAAATGCTAACGGTATACCTGTTGCTGGTTTTATGGTTAAATCAGAGATAATATCTCTAAAGGAGTGATGTCGATGTTCGACTTTCTCTACTTTATTAATAATAGAACCAATTTCAATCCAGCGGCCTTCGTCACTTGTTGGCTTAATTTTCTCGTTGGATCTTGCTTCCTTCAAACGAGATACAAGCGTTTTAATTCCTTCACCGGTTAGAGCTACAGTTGGTACAACAGGGACATCTAATATCTTTTCTAATTCGTTATTATCAATATAGATACCAAGGTGCTTTGCTTCATCCCATAAGTTTAGTGCAATAATCGTGGGAATATCCCTTTCAAGAAGTTCTAAAGTTAAATACAGATTTCTTTCTAAATTTGTAGCATCCACAACATTAATAATTATGTCTGCTTCTTTTAACATTTTAACTGAAACTTCTTCTGCTCTATTTGAAGGCACAAGTGAATAGGTTCCTGGAGCATCGATAATTTCAACACGTTCTCCTTCTATTCTCATTTTTCCTTTGGAATAATCGACGGTTGTCCCTGGATAATTCGCAGCAATTACATTTGCACCAGTCAGTCTTGAAAAAACGACACTTTTTCCAACATTGGGATTTCCCATCAATATTATCTTTTTAATCATAATTCTTCGACGATAATTCTTTGGGTCATACCCCTGCCTAATGTCATTTGACATCCGTTTATAGCAACAGTAATAGGACCGTGAAAAGGCTGTCTAGATATGATTTTGATTTTTTGTCCTTCTCTAATACCCATAATTCTTAATTTGCTTTGAAAACCACGTCCACCTTCTATAGCAATTATCCTAACTTCTTCATCAAGATGAACATTTGCTAGGAGCTTTGATTTCTTATCCATAACATCAACTTATTTTTTGGTATGCCTAAATTATATTATATGCATTTTAGTATAAATAATTTTTGGTATACCTAAAAATTTTTTTATAACAAAAATAAACCAAAAAAAATTCAAAATATCAATGAATTAAAGAAAAATATTTCACATCAGTTATAAATTTTCTAAAATTTAAGGCATTATATCTTGAAGGACATCAAGAATTTCACCAAGAACCTCTCTAGAAACAGTAGCTCTAGTTTCTAATAAATAAGCTCTGAGATTTATGAGGGATAAAATAGTACCTGTCATCCCTGGTAAATTGGCAATTAATAACCAAATTTGAACTCGGGCCAATCTCAGGTGATACATCAGCTCGATGAAGATATCAAATAGCTCCCAAATAGAATTATTAACTTTATTTTTTTCAAGAATGTTATCAGTATTTTTAAAAATCTTAGATTCAAAAGAATCGGCACTATAAATATCATTAATTGCTGATACATTGGATAAAGAAACTAGCAACAATACAGCAAACAAACTTCCAATTACAATTTTGTTTTTCATTTATTATTCCCCCTTAATTACATTAATGCAATTATTTGATTTAAATTTTTTGGGCAAAAATAGAATGAGTTTTATAAAATATATATATTAAAAAAACAGAATTATGTTTTTGTATATTCAATTTTTTTCAAAGGTTATAAATTCATTTGGTAAGGTTTGTACAACAAGTTCTTTATAAAATGAATGAAAAATAATTGAATATAAACTGAAGGTTGTAAAAAATGAAGAAATTTAAAAAAAGCGATTGGACAGCAATTATTGTTTTTTTGGTTATACTTCAAATTATATCATTGTGGTGTATTGATATAAGTATCTCTGCTATGAGAGTTAGAGAATATGGAAGTCAAAATGGAATTGAAGAAATGTCTAATCTGGGATTAACAAATGGATTTTTTCAGCAAAACCCAATTGTATCATATCATCTAAGTATTTTTTGGTTGATTATTTCATTCTTTATAATTGCTCTAATCTCTATACACCAGATTAATGATGGAAAATAAATTATTATATACATTAAATTATAGTAAGAATGAATATCTGAGTACCTTTTGCTGTCTTCTTTTCCCAATCAACTGTTGCTCTTATGTCGATGTTTCCAAAACCAAAGAACAACCCTGTACCTACAGTTCTGGTTTTCCCAGCTGTTAAATCAACTGATCCATTTTGTGTTTTATTTATAAAACCCAATAAACCACCTTCAACTTGAATCTCCCATTTTATATCTACTGCATCACCTGAACCGTTGTTATTAATAACCACCTTAGCTCCTATTCCACCCTCTATTTTAAATGATAAATTAGGTTTTGGAGGCATAACATTACTTAAGCCTTTGATACAGAAGTTGGCTGTTTTTTCCCATGAAGAATCATCAAATTCATAATCATATAAATCTAACCATTCTGAATCGCTTCTATAATAACTCTCACCAGGGTTTGCCGTTGATTCTACAATCGTACGACTAGTTGATCCAAGCAAAACTGGAACATCTGAGGTGCGATCATATGGTTGACCACCATCTGATAGTTGAAGATATATGTAAAAATTGTCACCCTTATTGATATAAACATTTGGCTCCAAAATGACAGTATGGTATCCGGTGTATTCAATAATACCTGTTTTTGAAGAAAGCTCATTTATTAATTCACCATCTTCAAAATCACCATATACCTTTACCGTATAAGAAACATCATCTACTGGTGTGAAGAAACTTACTGCCGTCAGATTATCATCGCTTTCTGCTGTAAACACATTGAATGCCTCAGAAACATTTGTTAACGTGTCTCGCCAACCATGATAATCATGGTAATAAATATTGTAATAACCTAGCAATTCGACATCTTGGAACGAAACTGCTCCCATTTCAGGTTGTTGGCAAGCATGTTTATCATAATATGATATCCAGAAATATCCATCAAGACCCCAACCAGAACCCCAACTATTCTTGCATAGCCATGCACCAGGATCTGGTGCTTGTGTTTCTTTACCATCATCCCAACCAACAATAGCAATTGCATGATTAGGGTCAAAATCACTACTTAGAGGTTGATAATGAGTGTAATTTGTATTATCCATAAACATGTAGTCATAACACATGCACGTTCCCATTACTCCTTCTTCCATAATTTTAGTTTTAATGAGATCAATATTACTTAGATCTGTTTCAGCTACATACCATTCAATATCCATTGGATAAAAAATTTGATAAGAATCATCATATCTTTGAGGAGCAGAATTGAACCAATTATCATCATATTCAGTTGGATCATTAGCATCTTCGCTATATACCGCACCTTCACCTCTTACAATGTAAGCTGAAGTAACCCGATAATCTCCTCCTTTATGTACTATAAGACCTACACCACCAAGGTCGTCATCATTATTGAAGGTGTTGAATCCATTCCACCAATCAAGGTGATATTCTGCAAGGTTACATTCTTCTTCATTTCCAGTTTCTTCCCAGTTTCCAGTCATAAGAAGATTTCCTTCTATTGCTGCCATTGCACCATGCGTCCAGCAAGTTCCGCTAGTCTGGGATTTTACAGATGTAACATAGTTTTCTCCATTATAATCTCTTAGATCAAAAGAACTAGGTAGTTTTGTTAAGGACATTAAAGTTGATTCACTGGAAAAAAATGACAGGGCAAAAGCACCAGGTGTAACTAAAACAGTAGTAACCATTGTAATAATTATGACATTTACCAATCTCTTATTTTTCATACAATTAATTCCCCCATTTTTTCTCATATTTACATTATATGCATATTACCTATAAAAATATTGGTATAAACCAAAATTATATCTAAAATGTTGCATAATTAGGGATTCAGTACTTATTTATGTGGATAATGTTGTCTAATTTTCTTTTGGGTACATGTAAAACCATGTCTTCGTCTCTCCAATATTTAACAGAGTCTTTAAAATCCTCAATAACTGGATATTCAGCTTTATAACCCAAAGCAATTAAAGAATCGATATTCAAATTTGAAGGAATATTAAGTATAGATCGAATTTTTTCTCTATCAATATTACAAAGTATACAACTTCCAATTTTTTCTACTTCTGCTGCAAGAACAATATTTTCTGTAGCTAGACTTACATCTCGGAGATAATATTTATTTTTAACATCAATAACAAGCATTAAAATATAAGCAGTTGGTCGTTCCTTTTTTATAGGTTTCCATTCTGGTTTAATATAAGCTGCCCATTTAATTGTTTCAAATATTTTTGAACATAATTTTTCATCATTAATAATGAAATATTCTAACGGTTGAAGATTAGCTGCAGATGGAGCCAGCCTTCCGGCATTTACTAATTTCTTTAAGGTTTCTACATCGATTGCTTTTTGTTTAAAACGTCTTATACTTCGTCTAGAAATTATTATATTTTGAAACCTATTGGATAATTTTTCTTTATATTCAGACATTTATGTAAACCTTCCAGAGAAGATTGATCTATGAAAAATTTTCTTCTACAAATGCATTGATCTTATCTTTATAATTAACTTCTAATGGCCCTTTCATACCATCTACTTTAATTTTAACTCCTTCTGAAAACCTAGAAATATTTTTATGCTGAAGTATATCCTCCATTATTTCAAGAGTTCTAGTTTTTGGATCTAAACAGGTAGTAATTAGAGCGTATTTTGAATCTTGTCTAATATTTATTTTTTTTAAAAATTTTTTCATTTTTCTTGGAGGACCTCCTATATGAGTTGGTGCACTAAAAATATAGATATCTGCTTTAGGTAAGGACGATGGCTCTATTTCCATTATAGATGCAGCTTCAGCATTGTGCCCTTTTTTAATAATAATTGTTTTTAAATGTTCAATGCATTTTTTCCCATTTCCATATTTTGATTGATATGCAATGTATACATTCATATGAAATCCTCAATTCTATTAACCTATTTTCCTTTAAAAATCAATCTATGAAAAATTAAATAAATTTCAGATGAATAACTTGCTTTTAATCAAAATCAGATCCTAAATCATAACCACAATATGGACATTCATTGCTATTGCCCATAACTTGATGACAATTAGGACAAATACTTTCTAAGTTAAAATTTTGTTCTTTTCCTTCGATTGTACATCCACATTTTGGGCATATATGATACTGTGTTGGATTACTAGTTAGTTTTTTCATTGTAGTTGCGCAATTAGGGCATATCCAAATATTATCCATTTAATGTTATTTTCTATTGGTAATTATATATAAACTTTGGGGTGTAAATCAATATAAATGACATCATTATTTATTATTAATTAAATATTTATTGTAGAATTTATCATGTTATCAACAAATAATATATAAGCTATTGATCAAAATTAATAGAATTCTAATAAAACCAAATTATAAATCTATTTTTCATCTTTAAAAGAAGATAGTATTTTACAAGCTTTATTCCATGCAGTTTTAGAATCTAAGCCATCTCTGATATATTCTAAAAATAATTCTCTTAATTGTCTTTTGTATTCTTCTGACCCCAATGATTTTATAAGAGATGCTGCCTCTGTAATCCATTCGGGATCGTTTTCTTTTGTACCCTTTAATAATCTATTTATCATTATTATATGTTATACTTTGTTAACCATAACTTATAAAAGTATCATGTAAAAATAGCAATTTGAAAATAAGTCAATATAATAAATTTTATTTAAAATATAATTTTTTTATAAAATAACATATCAAATTCCAAATTGAAGGGAAGAAGGGTAACCGGGAGGAAAAGATGAAAAAGAAGATTATGACACTTAAATAAAACCCCCTTCTTCCAATTCAATATATATTAATATGTAAGTTATAATATTTAAATATTGCCGTATTATACTACGTTAATTGACGTATATAATAATTTCAGATGGGAAGAATAACTTAATTAATAGCAATCCAAAATTCTGTTAAAACTCTTTATTTAATCAATTTGTTTTATAATATGCGAGCTTCCACAGTAGGGACAACGATTTATTTTTCTTTTAAAATCTGGAATAATCTTACCAAAGTAAAAACTGCATTCTTCACAATGCCAAAGAGATTCTAAATCTCCCATGAAGCGATTGTAACATACTTATATTATTTATAGTTTTTTAATTTTAAATTCTAGAGTATTTAATAAATATATAAAAAGTAATAGACAAAGATCATAATCTTAAGATAAATCTTATAACTGTGAAGGCGTAAGGAAATCGTTCAAACAACCAGTTCAATATAGGAAAATTGAAAATATATGCTTTATTCTTGGGTGTTGTCAGAGAAACATCAATAATGCAGAAATCATCAGTTTCGTCTAGATTTTGTATAGTTATTTCACCGTCTAATTCTTTATTCTTCGCATCTGGTGTCTTACAGGTAACTTGTACTGTTATAGGTCCATCCTCTGGTGTAAGATCTTTACCACTTGTTTGCGAAAATGACCAACTGCTCCCATGTTCCCAACTCGGCTTTTCTGTTATCTCCCAGTCAAGCAAAGAACCAGAGTCACCAATGTTTTCAACAGTGAAATTACCAGTGACTGTATCTCCAGGATGAATATCAGTCCAAATTAAACTGCCATAGCATTCCAAATCTGGTTCTGGTTCTGGTTCTTCTTTAATTATCAACCGGAAACACATGTCAGCTGAATCCCCTAATACTATAGACGTGTCATTCCAATCTAGGTAACCAAGAATATCGCTCTTGAAGACAGCCTGATGTAATAGGATTGGATCAAAGTGGTAACCCCAGCCAGATTGTGGGGTATACTCACCTATTGCCCAGATAGAAATCCAGTATTTAGACGTATCAAACGTGATATTTTCCGGTAGACCTGCAGAGAATATGTAATATATTCCAATATTTGGGTCCCCGGTATCTTCAATCAAAAATGGATAACACTCGTCTTGCGTATAGGTAAAAGGTCCTGCGTAAACCTCACCTGGAGCCTCACCATCACCGCGGTCGTAGTAGAAGGATATATTCCAGTCAAAATCACCACTTTGATAATTACCACCCCAGTAGCCGCCAATCCAGTGGACACTACACACTTCTACATCTTCATCAAACAGGAAGTCGTCTGCGGGATAAGCATAAAACGGGTAGTCTTTATCTAATTGAGCAGCAAGCAAGTAATCATAATCCATGCCGTTGTCCCAACCAACTGGCTCAAGGGATCTAGGTGTTAGTCCTCTTCCATTATAGTTAACATTTGGAGTTAGGCTTTGTGTTTTTGCTGTTACTACTACTGAAGAAAAAATTATAGCTATTGAAATTAATAAGATAACAACTTCTTTCAAAATATTATTTCTTTTTTTCATATTTTTCCTCCTAGAGTTTTATAATAAAAAAGGTATATTTAAAGTTAATTAAAGAAATAAAGTGGTTGTCAACTTAAGAAATTTATATGATAGCACCCATCTACATTTTTTGGGTATATAAAATGGATGGGATGCTACCACGATTAGAGGAATTGTTAGA
>Ga0209427_10006231_pt1 | contig 13637 bp, 9 predicted proteins | sample DeeMarSWOR136_30_FD_187465 | JGI IMG/M metagenome (GOLD analysis project Ga0209427, IMG submission 187465) | Marine sediment microbial communities from White Oak River estuary, North Carolina - WOR-1-36_30 (SPAdes) (version 2) | ecosystem: Environmental > Aquatic > Marine > Intertidal zone >... | reverse complement strand
CGAAATGCTCCGGTGGTGGCTCTCCAGATCTGGGTCAATGTAGGCAGTGGAGATGAAAGGGATGAAGAGGCGGGGATGTGCCATTTCATCGAGCACATGATCTTTAAAGGCACTGAGAAGCGAAGGGTCCGTGAGATGGCTAGAGAGATTGAGTCCATGGGAGGATCGATCAATGCCTATACTTCCTACGATCAAACGGTCTTTCATATCACCATTGCCAGTCGCTATGCCGATACAGGCCTGGATATATTGGCCGATGCCATTCAGCACTCTACCTTCGACCCGGCAGAACTGGAGAGGGAAAGGGAGGTCATCTTGGAGGAGGTCCGCATGGGCCAGGATGACCCTTCGAGGCAACTCTTTCAACAGACCATGGCCGCCCTGTTCGAAAAGCATTCCTATCGAAGGCCTATCATTGGATATGAGAAAACCATCCGCTCTATTCAACGGGATCAGATGGTTTCGTTTTTTAAGAAGTGGTATGTACCGAATCGTATCGCCTTCGTGGCCGTAGGAGATTTTGAGCTTCAGAAAATGGGGGAAAAGGTGAGGGAGGCTTTTAAAGATTTCAAAGCCTCCCCAGAAGGCATTCCTTCAAGGACGAGGGAGCCAGCAAAGAAAGAATTTCAATCCATTGTCTCTCAAGGAAATTTCAAGGAGACTTATCTTCAGATAGCTGTCCCTATTCCCTCAGTGAAACATGAAGATACGCCTGCCCTCGATGCCCTCTCCCATATTCTAGGAGGAGGGGAGGCGTCTCGACTGATTCAAAAGGTGAAGCTGGAAAAGGGATTGGTGAACTCTATTTATGCTTCCTCCTTTACTCCCAAAGATCCCGGAGCTTTTATCGTCGGGGCAACCCTGCCTGCCGAGAATTTGGAAAAGGCCATGGAGGCCATTCTGAAAGAGATAAAGGCCTTAGGCCGAGACGGGGCGACTACGGAAGAATTAAACCGGGTCAAGGTGAACGTAGAGAGTGAGCTCATCTATGATCGCCAGACAGTTCAGGGGCAAGCACGAAAATTAGGTTATTATGAAGTCGTCACAGGAGATCTTCAATTTGAAAAAGAGTATATGAGGAAGATTTCCCTTCTTCAGAGTGAGGATATTAAAGGGGTGGTAAAAAAATATTTTAAAGGGCCGTGGGTGGTCAGCCTGCTTGTGCCTTCAGAGAAGGCAGAAGGTGTCAAGTCGATGGCTCTCTCATCCATTGTTGAGAAGGCGGGACGTCCTGAACCTGAGGAAGAAACGCAGGATAAGTCTGCCGTCTTCAAAACGATTCTGGAGAATGGTATCCGACTCATTGTGAAGGAGAATCGATCCAATCCGATTGTCACCCTCCAGGCCTCTTTTCTCGGAGGGGTTCGTTTTGAAAAGGAAGTGGAAAATGGAATCAACCATTTGATGGCTATCATGGTGACCAAGGGAACGAAAAAACAGAGTAGCCTAGAGATAGCCAAGAAGGTGGAGAGGATGGCTGGTTCCCTCAGCGGGTTTTCCGGTTATAACAGTTTCGGTTTAGCGTTCACCTTTTTAAGCCAACATTTTGCGGAGGCCTTTTCCCTCTTTTCAGAGATCATCAGACAGCCCACTTTTGATAAGGAGGAGATGGAGAAGCGGAGGAGATTGATACTGGCTGCCATTCGCCAGCAGGAGGATGAACTCGACCGGGTAGTCTTCAAGCTTTTCCGAAAGACCCTATTCGAGAAACATCCCTACCGGATGGATACCCTAGGAACCATCGATTCCGTCCAAGGTTTGACGCAAAAGGATTTGAAGGAATATTACGCAAGGATTGTAGTTCCCGAAAACATGGTTCTCACGGTGGTGGGAGATGTGGAGACGAAGCAGGTTGTCCTGGGAGCAAAGCAGGCCTTTGGAGACCTGAAAAAAGGAACCTTTTCACTCCCCTCTGTTCCACAGGAAACCACACCTCATCACATTAGAAGGTCAGAGATTTATCTAAAGAAGGAACAGGCCCATTTCGTCCTGGGATTCTTAGGGACAACCCTTCGAGATAAAGATCGTTATGCTCTGGAAGTCCTGGATGCTGCTTTATCTGGGCAAGGGGGCCGGCTCTTCTATGAATTGAGGGACAAAGAGAGTCTGGCCTATGTCTTGGCTTTTATGGGTTCACCCAATTTAGATCCGGGATTCATAGGAGTCTATATGGGGACCCATCCAGATAAATTGCAGGGAGCCGTCCATGGAGTCCTGAGAGAGCTGAGGAAGGTGAAAGAGGAGGGGCTGACAGAGGAAGAGGTGGAACGGGCCAAAAGGTACCTCGTCGGGAATTTTGAAATCGGACTCCAAACGAATGGGGCCCAGGCCAGTCAGATCTCCCTCGATGAACTCTATGGTTTAGGGTTTGATCATTATCAAAGGTATCCCCAGGAGATACAAAAAGTGACAAAAGAAGATGTCCATCGGATAGCAAAGAAGTATTTTAATTTAGAAGCTTATGCCATAGCCATGATCCGGGCCCCAACAGAGAAAAAAGAATGACCCATTCACTGCGAACTCATTCTTTCTCCCTTAAGGATACTTTAGAGTGCGGACAATTTTTCCGATACACCAAAGTCATGGAGTCTTACATCGTCCAGTCCTCAGATCGAATCTTTTCTATCTGGCAAAAGGGTGACACCTTGTTTTATGAAGGTGTGGAAGAATCTTTTATGACCCATTTTTTCAGACTGGATGAAGATCTTGATGCTATTTTGAAAGAGATGGACAGGGATCCCTTTATCCATCAGGCCATTAAGAAACACCGAGGGATGAGATTGATTCGACAGGATCCATGGGAGTGTTTGCTCTCTTTCTTATGTTCCTCTGCAAAAGCTATTCCTCATATCCGCTGTATCATCGAATTGCTCTGTAGGTCTTCAGGAAAGAGGATCCCTTTCGGGAATTATATCGGTTATGGATTCCCAGAACCTCAAGGCATTCAACCTTCTGTCCAATTGGAATTGGTCAAGGCGGGATTCAGAACAGATTATTTACTGAAAGCGAGCCGATGTATGAACCGTGACCAACTCCTTGCACTCAAAAATGTGCCTTACAGGGATGCGAGGCAGATTTTGATGGGTCTTTCTGGAGTCGGGAGGAAGGTGGCTGATTGCACGCTTCTATACTCGTTAGATTTTCTCGAGGCCTTTCCCATCGATACCTGGATCAAAAAGGGTCTGCAAGAGGTCTATTTTACTGGCAGGCGGGTGGGGGAGAAGGCGATGGAAGAATTCGCCTCCGACCATTTTGGCCCCTACGCGGGCTATGCCCAACTCTATCTATACCATTTCTGGAGAAACCAATAACTCCAGAAAATCCAATAATCAAATCCCAAGCTCCAAATAAATTCCAATCATCAATATCCAAACAACCAAAAGGCCCTTGCCCTCGGGTCTCTCCCCGACAAGAGAAAGGGGTGGAGTTTGGGAATTGGAATTTGGTCATTGGTGATTATTTGATGATTGGTGCTTGGGGCTTGGTTATTCCTTTTAGGCTTTGACAATTTTCTTCTTCCACTTCCTTATATTCTTCGTCACATTTCGCGTATCAATAATCAGAGGGGTGTGTTTAACGATCCATGGATAGTCGATCTGGCTGTGGTCTGTGACGACCACGGCCGCATCCATCCTCCTGAGCAACCCTTCGGTGAGGAAGGAAGATTTTAACTTGAAGGAATATTTTCTGAAAGAGGGAAGAACGGGAATATGGGGATCGTGGTAAAGGAGGGTCGCGCCCTTCTTTCGGAGAAGATCCATGATAACCAGGGCAGGAGATTCTCTGGCATCATCCACATCCTTTTTATACGCCACTCCCAGAATCAGGATTTTTGCTCCTCTTATGCTTTTTTCTCTCTCGTTAAGGGCGTCCACAATTTTGGAGACGACATAATAAGGGATGTGGACGTTAATCTCTCCAGCCAACTGGATAAATCGCGTTGTGAAATCATATTCCCGGGCCTTCCAGGAGAGGTAGAAGGGATCGATAGGAATGCAGTGGCCACCCATTCCCGGTCCGGGGTAGAAAGGAGAGAATCCAAAGGGTTTCGTGCCGGCTGCTTCGACGACCTCCCAGATGTCAATCCCCATTCGATCGGCCAGCATCTTCAACTCATTAACCAATGCAATATTGACACTTCGGTAGATATTTTCGAGAAGCTTGGTCAATTCCGCCACACGAGGAGATGAAACCGGTACCACCTTTTGAATGACCTGACGATAAAGGGTGTCAGTTGCTTTGTGGCAGGAGGGAGTAACTCCTGAGATGACCTTTGGAATCTGTTGTGTTGTAAATCGCCTATTTCCGGGATCCTCCCTTTCCGGGGAGTAGGCCAGAAAGAAGTCCTTTCCAATTTTCAAGCCAGTGGATTCTAATCGGGGAAGGATCAATTCTTCAGTCGTTCCTGGATAACTGGTGCTTTCGAGGACGATCAGTTGGCCTCTCCTCAGATGTTTCCGAATAGATTCTATCGTTTTCTCGATATACTGAAGATCGGGTTCCATCTTCTCGGTCAGAGGGGTGGGTACACAGATTAAGATGCAGTCAGGTTCAGCGAGGCGAGAGAAATCGTCTGTAACGTCCAGATGGCCACGCCGAGCGAATTGGGACATTCTTGAGGAGGGAATCGATTTTAAGTAGCTCTTACCTCTCTTTAATCTAGCAACCTTTCTTGAATCCACATCAAACCCCAAGACCTGAAAACCTTCTTCGCAAAACCTTAAGACCAGGGGAAGGCCGACGTATCCCATTCCAATAATCCCAACCAGCGCTTTCTTCTTTTCGATCTTATTGATGATTTGATCTACAGTCATTTTGATACCCCTCAGTGTCATAAGGGTTCGGGCCTACTTGCCGGTAGGCAGGGGTTCAAGTATTTACTGGACCCCTCGGACCCCTGCCTGCCGGCAGGCAGGCTAGTCCCCTTGAACCCTTCTTCTATAGAACGCTTTAATCTGGTCCACCACCCTCCCTTGCTGCTCTTCTGTCAGTTCAGGATAAATCGGCAAAGCTAATGTTTCTTCGGAGGCTCTTTCTGAGATGGGAAAGTCCCCTTGGCGATGTTTTAGAAACGCATAGCATTCTTGCAAGTGGAGGGGGAGGGGATAATAGATGTCTGTCCCGATCCCTTCTTTCAGCAGAAACTCCTTCAGCCGATTTCTTTCGGGGACACGGATCACATACTGGTTAAAGATGTGGCGGTTTTCATATTGAATTTTCGGAAGACCAAGGCCAGGCACCGATGCGAGAAGATCCTGAAACAACGACTGATACCGTGCAGCCCTTTTCTGCCTCTCGATGGTCCATCTCTCCAGGTGTCTGAATTTTACCAAGAGGATAGCTGCCTGAATCGTATCGAGTCGACTATTGGCTCCTATCCATTTATGGAAATACTTAGGCTGATTCCCATGAACTCTGAGAATACGAACCCTTTCTGCCAATTGGGGATGATCGGTCACCACCATTCCAGCGTCTCCAAAGGCCCCGAGGTTCTTTGTCGGATAAAAGGAGAAACAGCCAAGATCACCCATCTGCCCAGCCCGCCGGCCTTCAGGATAGCGAGGAGGTCTGTATTCTGCTCCCAGGGCCTGGGCTGCATCTTCGATAACGTAGAGCTGTTTTTCCTTCGCGATCTGAAGAAGAGGCTCCATATCGGCACATTGTCCGAAGAGGTGGACAGGCATGATCGCTTTCGTTCTGGAGGTGACTTCTGCTTCAATCTTAGAGGGGTCGATATTGTACGTGTTGGGATCGATGTCGACAAAGACCGGGTTAGCTCCGACACGAGAGACAACACCTGCCGTAGCAAAAAAGGTGAAGGGAGGAAGAATGACCTCATCTCCAGGTCCAATTCCCAATGCCATCAACGATAACAGTAAGGCATCGGATCCCGAAGCCACGCCAATGGCATATCGCGTTTTACAATACTCAGCAATCACTCGCTCCAAGTCTTCCACTTGAGGGCCTAAGATGAATTGTTGGGTCTTAAAGACTCCGTCTAAAGCCGTTCTAATCTCTCCCTCGATCGATTGGAATTGGGAGGTCAAGTCAAAAAAGGGAACCTTTGTCTTCGTCAAGTCCCTCTCCTTTAGGAGTGGAAAAAGTTATTGAGTCAAATTAAGATAAAAAAATTTGATAGTCAAGGCTCTTTTTGAAAGATATAATAAAGCTTGTGGAAGGAAAGCTGAACCTGGATTCCGTCTCGATCATTTTGGTTAGGCCCAGATTCCATGAGAACATTGGCTCGGTTGCAAGAGCGATGAAGAACATGGGATTGCACCGGTTGATCGTAATCGATGGTTGTTCGCCGCTCCATGGGAATGCCTACAGATTGGCCTCAGGGGCTGAAGATATTTTGGAGAGGGCCGAGGAGCTCCCTCTACTAAGAGAAGCCATTTCGGAAATGGGGTGTGTCGTTGGGACGACCACACGAACAGGTAAGGAGAGAAGTCCTCTTCTTACCCCAAAGAGCTTAGTGAAGAAGCTCGTTCCGATCTCTCTGAAGAATTCCATCGGTCTCGTTTTTGGCTCTGAGAAGGAGGGATTAACCAACGAGGAGCTATCCCTCTGCCATCTGTTCGTGAGGATCCCTTCTTCTGAGACATTTCCCTCTCTCAACCTGGCACAGGCCGTATTGGTCCTTTGTTACGAATTATTCCAATCCTCAATGACGATTGAAGAAAATCCCGTCCGATTAGCTCCAGCGGAGCAGTTAGAGAAAATGTTCGAGCATATGGAAAAAACTCTGGTGAAAATTGGTTTTCTTGAATTCGACAATCCCAAGAGAATCATGCGGGCCCTCAGACGGCTATTTGGAAGAAGCCAGATGGAAGAAAGGGAGGTTCAAATTCTCCAGGGCATATGGAGTAAGGTGGATTGGCATATGAAAAGGAAAGGTTAGACGGTTGGGGTCGTGCTTCTTTAAAGGAGTGGAGGATGGAGGCGTTATCGATTTTGCCTCCACCCTCTAACCTTCTGCCTCCAAGGTGCAAGTCGTTAAGGTTTCTTCTCCATAAAAGTTTTGAGCAAGTCGATAGGTACAGGGAAAATGGTGGTGGAATTTTTCTCTGTAGCCACCTCCGTTAAGGTCTGAAGAAATCTTAGTTGGATGGCCGCGGGGTGGACACTGAGAACTTTTGCCGCCTCCGCCATTTTTTCTGAGGCCTGATATTCTCCATCCGCATGGATGATTTTGGCTCTTTTTTCCCTCTCGGCCTCAGCCTGTCGGGCGATCGCCCTTCGCATCTCATCAGGCAAATCTACAGCTTTGGTTTCAACCAAGGAGACCTTAATTCCCCAGGGGTCCGTATGTTTATCCAGAATGTCCTGGAGCTGCATATTGATCTTTTCCCTATGGGCAAGTAACTCGTCCAGTTCCACTTGTCCCACAACGCTTCGGAGTGTCGTTTGGGCCAATTGGGAGGTGGCGTAGAGGTAGTTCTCTACCTCAACCACTGCTTTATTTGGATCAATGACCCGAAAATAGACGACAGCATTGACCTTGATGGAGACGTTGTCACGCGTGATCACATCCTGAGGCGGGATGTCCATCGTGACCAATCTCAGGCTGACCCTGAGCATTTTATCAATCCCCGGGATGATGAAGAAAAGCCCGGGCCCCTTTGCACCAATGAGCCTCCCCAATCGAAAAATGACGCCCCGCTCATATTCTCGGAGAATCTTGATGGCAGAGGCAGCTAAAATGATCAAGAAGATGATTAAGAACACAAAGCCTGATGGTAGACCTGTGATGCCCATTTTATTCCCTCCTTAATCTGATTTTTTCACTATCAGTTTTAAATTCTTTACCCCCACGACTTGAAGTTTCTCCCCTGCCTCTATCCTTTCATCGCTGGTGGCGTTCCAGAACTCTCCGTGAACAACAACTTTTCCCTCAGGCGCAACGGTTGTCGTGGCAATTCCTATCTCTCCGATCAGTCCCTCCATCCCTGTGGTGGGTTTTGTGAGGCGAGCCTTAATGGCCTTTGTCACTGCAAAGGTAAAGAAGGCTGCGCTGACCAAGACCGCAGGAATGACCACACTTAATGAGACTCTCATGTATTCGGTTGGGTTCTCGATCAACATCAGAGAACCAAGGAAAAGGGAGATGACACCCCCAATGGATAGCAACCCGTGGCTCACCACTTTGATTTCTGCAATGAAAAGGATAATGGCGAAAAGGATCAGCGCCAATCCCGCAAAGTTGACGGGAAGCATCTGGAGGGCGTAAAAGGCGAGAATGAGAAAGATACCACCTACCACTCCGGGAAGAATGGCGCCAGGGTTCGAAAGTTCGAAGAAGATTCCATAAATTCCTAACATGAGGAGGATATAGGCTATCGTCGGATTCGATATGGTATCGAGAAGACGGTAACGCCAGCTCATCTGTATAGATCGGGGTTGAACTCCCTTCGTGAGAAGGGTTCGAGTGACCCCATCAAACTTGACCACCCTCCGATTGATCTTAGTGAGCAGGTCCTGGACATCTGAACTAATGAAATCGATGACATTCAATTTCAGCGCTTCGTCCTCGGTAACGGAGACACTTTTTCGCACCGCCTTTTCAGCCCAATCCACATTTCTTCCTCGCTTTTTTGCAATCGTTTTAATATAAGAGACCGTATCATTCACAATCTTTTCGGACATCGTTTTGCTTTCTTTCCCCTCAGCTCCTAATGTAACAGGATGGGCCGCTCCGATGTGAGTCCCGGGAGCCATCACAGCGATGTTTGCAGCCATGGTAATAAACACACCCGCAGAGGCCGCCCTTCCGCCGCTTGGGGCCACATACACGATGATTGGGATGGGGGAGGCGAGGATCTTTTTGACGATATTCCTCATTGAGTCCATTAATCCCCCAGGAGTATCTAACTGGATGATGATACATTGCCCCCCTTCCTGGACGGCTTGATCAATGGACTCGATGATAAATCTGGCAGTGGCTGGATTGATAATTCCTTCAACCTCAGCGAGGAAGACCGGGGCCTTCTCCTCCGAGTATACCGGCATTCCACAAGAAAGGAGAAGCAGAATGAGAAAGGCAAGAAGAGCTCTATGTTTAACCAAGAATTAAACTCCTTAGCATATTAAAATATCTCAAAAAAAGAGAATTGTCAATCGAACCCGAGAATTTTCCCTCCTTTTTAGATCCGAATTCTCATGAGATCCTCTCCCAGGACGATCGAGTCTTGGTAGACCTGGCTGCATTGTTTCACGATATCGTATTGGTCACAAATTGGATAAAAATGGATGAGCAACAGTTTCTTGCTACAGGATTCCAGTGCAATTCTCCCCGCCAGGGATGGAGTGAGATGACCCTCGACCTTTTTCCCGTCGGGGAAGGAGCATTCCAAAACGAGGAGGTCAACGCCAGAAGCGAGCTCGACAACATTTCTGCAATAATCCGTATCCCCTGAAATGGCCATCGACTTCCCCTCTCCAAATTCGATTCGATACCCAACGCTCTCGGGGAGGTGGGCCATCGGTTTTGCAAAAATCTTTACGTCCCGGAAAGAAAGGGATTTCTTAGAAATCTCTTTTAGCGTCAACTGGTATGAGTTTGGTTCAATCCAAGTGCCATAAGTCCTTTTCAGTTTATTAAAGTAGCGTCTAAATCCAACCCCTCCGATGCAGACTAGATCCTTCTCCCGCGGGAGATCCGCGTACTTACAGGCAAAGAGGAGTGGAACAAGATCTGAAATATGGTCTGGGTGACTATGGGTGTAGAGAAGAAGGTCGATATCACGATAAGTCATTCCAACCTCCAACATTCTCCTGAGCACCCCGGCACCGCTATCGATTAATAGGTGAGAACTTCCAGTAATGACCAGGAGGCCCGGAGATCCTCTTCGTAAGGACGGGATACCCGTCCCCGAACCTAATAGGACCAACTCTGCCATTCTCAAAGCCTCAAACGGTATGCATCAAGACTAACATGGAATGGAGAAATGTCAATTCCATCCTTTTTCGACATTGTACCGAAGAGGGTTGACAGAGCACCTCATTTTGATTATGAAGAAAAAAACGAATTTTGGTTTAACGCTGGGGTAATGATGCCAGTTTAACCAAAAGATTAAGTCAATGGGCATAAAATCTTTTACCATTCTCCTTTGACGTGAGCCCAAGTCGGCTTCCTGACCATTATCCCTTAGCCCCAAAGGTCATTCGCATGGTTCAAGGGTAGCTCTCGACCATGCAGTATTAGTCTGAGAATAGATGGAAAGCGATGAAAGTCGTTTGATCGAAATTGATGGCTCCTTTGGGGAAGGGGGAGGACAGATCTTAAGAACTGCGCTTGCCTTTTCGGCAATCTTTCAGAGGCCCTTAGCTGTTCATCATATCAGAGCCAAAAGAAAGAATCCCGGCCTGGTCCATCAACACTTGACAGCTGTAGGAGCATTGACTCAAATTTCGGCAGCAAAGGTGGAGGGGGCCAGGATCGGTTCTCAAACGCTTAGATTCATCCCAGGACAGATCCGTCCCGGAGATTATCAATTTCAGATTGGGACGGCAGGTTCCGTGACGCTTCTGCTTCAAGCTCTTCTCCCGCCCCTCTGCCTTTCCCAGAGGGATTCCCGACTTACTCTTTTGGGGGGAACCCATGTTCCATGGAGCCCGCCCTTCCATTATGTTTCCGAGGTTCTCTTCCCAACCCTCGGCCTCATGGGGATTTCTGTGAGAGGCAGGATCGAGCGCTGGGGGTGGTATCCGACAGGAGGTGGAATCCTTGAAGTCGATATCAAGCCGAGTCCCTATTTGAAACCTATCTCACTACTAGGTCGGGGTCCAGTCAAGAGAATTTGCGGGATTTCTTCCATCTCCAACCTTCCCAAGCATGTGGCTGAGAGACAGAGAGATGAGGCCCTTAAAAGAATTGAAAAAGAGTTGAAGATGGATGCAGAGATAACGGTCCTCTATGATGCTCCTTCGATTGGACAGGGGTCCTTCTTGTTTTTGAGGGCAGAGTCGGAAAGCGCGATCGCTGGATTTTCAGCGCTGGGGAAGAAGGGGAAGCCTGCTGAAAAGGTAGCCGACGAGGCTGTGGATTCACTAAGAAATTACCTGAAATCAGATGGTTGTGTCGATCCCCATCTGGCAGACCAATTGATCCCCTTCTTGCTGTTGGCAAAAGGGTACTCCTCCTTTACAACCACTCGAATTACTGAACACCTCTTGACCAATCTATGGGTTGTTGAACATTTCTCTCTGCTGAAGATATTGAGATCCGGCGAAAAGGGAAGGGAAGGAAAGATTGAATTTTTCAATGAATAGAAAGGCTTGACTTCATACCCTCTCCGTATTAGAATTTCGTCATAAAACGAAACAGGAGGAATAGATTAGCAGGGTCTACGGAAATATCATTGGTTTAAAACCCAGCCAGATAAGAAAGATCGAACGTATCTATCGAAGGAAAATCCCTCCTCAGAAGATCGTTTCCCCTGAAATTGCCCGAATCCTGACAGAGATTTCAAGTGAAATCCGACGCCAGTTAGGTATTCTCGTCGGACGAAGAGGCTCGATTGAGACGGTGATGGTCGGAGACCAGAAAGGGATTACGATCCCTGACCTCTCCCGCTACCGAACAGGGATCTTGAGATTGAGAGGCCTTCGACTTATTCACACGCACCTACAAGGGGAACCGCTGACAGAGGAGGATTTGACCGACCTTGCCCTCCTGAGATTGGATATGATGGTTGCGCTCACGGTCAGCCGGAATGGCTATCCAGGCTTGATCTACTTGGCTCACCTCCTGCCGGATAATCGAGAAAAGAAAATATGGGAGATCGAGCCTCCCATTTCCTTTGGACGTTTGGACACCGATTTTCTCCGATGGATTCAATCTCTTGAGGATGAATTTCAAAGAGGCCAGCGCTCCGTTCCACTAAAAGGGCCTAAAGAAAAGGCCATTCTGCTGAGCGTGAGCAAAGAGAATCGGGATCTCTTGGAGAGTTCCATGGAGGAATTGAAGGAATTGGCCGAATCGAGCGGCGTCTTTGTGGTGGATTCCATTATCCAAAGACCCCAGCAGATCTCTCCAAACACTCTGATGGGGGAGGGGAAGTTGAAGGAGTTATTGGTCAAGTGTATGCAGTTGGGAGTCGATCTCATTATTTTCGACCAAAATCTAACGCCAGGCCAGATGGCTGCTATTTCTGATTGGACGGAATTGAGGGTCATCGACCGGACACAACTCATCTTAGATATTTTCGCCCAGCGAGCTCATACTCAGGAGGGTAAGGTTCAAGTCGAATTGGCCCAATTAAAATATCTTCTCCCGCGGCTGGGGAAAAAGACCCTTGCCCTCTCTCGGCTGACCGGAGGCATCGGGGGAAGAGGTCCGGGGGAAACGAAATTAGAAATCGATCGGAGAAGGGTGAGGGAACGGATCCACCTTTTGGAAAAGGAATTGAGAAAGCTAGGGAAGAGGAGGGAGCAGAGAAGGGGGCGAAGGAGAAGAAGAGGAACCCCTGTTCTCTCGATCATCGGATATACGAACGCTGGAAAGACGACCCTTTTCAACCTCCTCACGAAGAGTCAATTCCATGTCGAAGAAAAACTATTTGCCACCTTAGATACGGCCACCCGCAGATTAAGATTCACAACCCATCTGACGCCGGGCAGCAAAATCCGTGAGGTGGTGATCACGGATACGGTCGGATTGATCAAAGATCTACCGAAAGATCTGATGGTGGCCTTTCATCCCACCTTCGATGAGCTCCAAGAATCAGACTTACTGATCCATTTGGCGGACATCAGCAGCCCCAGTGTCAGCGGCCATATCGAGACGGTAAACAAAATCTTCTTTGAGTTAGATTTGGATCACATCCCTCGACTGCTCGTCTTCAATAAGGAAGACCGATTAGAGCGGGAGGAGGTGGAAGCCATTTGCGAAAAGTTCGATGGGGTTTCCATCTCTGCTCTTCGACCGGAAAGCCTAGGGAAATTCTTCCTTGCCTTAGAGAGAAAGCTATGGGAAGGAAGTTCCTTCCGGAGCGAGAGCGACCATGTCATGTTGACAAATGAGGATTCCTTTGATATATCAAATAGAAATTTACTCTGTTAGAGAGCTCCACCATTTATGGTGGGCATGAAACAGAAGGAAATATTCATTCCTTATTTAGGGAGCGGGTTTCAAAGGCCTCCATTCTAACAGGGTGTGCTGACGGGAGCAGGGTGAAACGATGGGAAACCATCCTAAAATCGGTGACGAAAGCTTAACGTTTGATGACGTATCGCTCGTTCCTTCTTATTCTGCCGTTTTGCCTAAGGACGTTGATGTCGGCACCCAATTGACGCGAACGATCCGGTTGAATATCCCCCTGGTGAGCGCCGCCATGGATACGGTCACGGAATCGAGGACGGCCATCTCGATGGCCCAGGAGGGAGGCATTGGCATTATCCACCGAAACCTCTCTCTTGAAGATCAGGTTTTAGAAGTCGACAAGGTGAAGAAGTCGGAAAGCGGGATGATCCTTAACCCCATCACCATGCACCCCGAGCAAAAGATCTATGAGGCCCTAGAGATCATGAAGAAGTACAGAATTTCAGGGGTTCCAATTACAAAAAGCGGGAAGCTCGTTGGGATTCTGACGAACCGAGACCTTCGATTTGAGAAGAGATTGGATGCAGAAATTTCG
>Ga0209427_10006228_pt1 | contig 13639 bp, 11 predicted proteins | sample DeeMarSWOR136_30_FD_187465 | JGI IMG/M metagenome (GOLD analysis project Ga0209427, IMG submission 187465) | Marine sediment microbial communities from White Oak River estuary, North Carolina - WOR-1-36_30 (SPAdes) (version 2) | ecosystem: Environmental > Aquatic > Marine > Intertidal zone >... | reverse complement strand
AAAGACGGCAAGCGGTTTAAAGGAGTACAAATAGGTGGGCCTTCAGGTGGGTGTTTACCGGAAGCATTTCTTAACACCCCCATCGACTTTGATTCCCTTACCGAAGCTGGGGCCATGATGGGTTCTGGTGGGATGATTGTCATGGATGAGGAGAATTGCATGGTTGATGCTGCCCGTTTCTTCCTTGACTTCACCCAGAAGGAATCCTGTGGAAAGTGTGTGATGTGTCGTCTGGGAACCAAGCAGATGCTGAGTATCCTCGAGGACATCGTAAGTGGCCAGGGTAAACCTGAAGATATGGAGCAGCTCATCAACTTGGGTGAGGATATCATGGCAGGATCGCTGTGTGGCCTGGGCAGGTCAGCGCCGAACCCTGTGCTTACTACTGTCAGGTATTTTCGTGAGGAGTATGAAGCCCATATCCTGGAGAAACGCTGCCCAGCGCTCGTATGCCGCGACCTTATAGCCTACTATATCATTCCGGAAAAATGCTACAGAGGCTGCGAACACTGTGTACTTAGCTGTCCTTCCGAGGCCATCGTGGAGCACCCCAAACGCTTTAAGGTCGTTGATCAGAGCAAATGTGTCAAATGTGGTAACTGTCTGGAGGTCTGCCCTCCCGAGTATAATGCGGTAGTCAAACTTTCACCTGTCAGTGAGCTACCGAGCAGCGACTTACCAATTAAGGACGAGAAATAATGGAGCTATTTGAGATAACCATCGACGGGAGACAGGTTAAAGCTGAACAGGGGACAAAGATCCTAAAGGCCGCACTGGATGCTGAAATTTATATCCCAAACCTATGTTACATCCCAGAGGCCGATCTTCCTTTTGGAGGGTGCCGACTCTGCTATGTTGAGGTTGAAGGGAGAGGGTTGGTGGCTGCCTGCACGGAACCTGTAGAGGATGGCATGGTGGTACATACACAAACACCAGAAGTTAACAGGCTTCGACGCACTGCCTTTAAGTTGTTGATCGCCTACCATGACCTTGATTGCCGTTCATGCTGGAAGAACAAGAACTGTGAACTCCAAAGCCTCGCCTCCAAACTTAAAGTTAAGCTCAAGAAGCCTGAAGATTTTCGGGGATTACCCACTGACTTACTTCCCCTGGACACAACCAATCCCTTCATTGTTTATGACCCCAATCGATGTGTCCTTTGCGGAAAGTGTGTCTGGGTATGTAATAAGAGAAATGGAGAAGCATTGATAGACTTTGCCTATCGGGGCTATGAAACAAGGTTAATCCTTTCTTCAGATATCTCCCTGGTAAAGGAAAGTTGTGCCTCCTGTGGCGAATGTGTGGCCGTCTGCCCAACCGCTGCGCTACAGCCACAACCTTCACTGCAATCAACTGTGAGTTCAGCCGAAGGTGGATAGGTAAAGGATTATGGGCTACTAAACACATTAAGGAGCAAACTATGGCTGCGATGACATCAAGAGATAGGGTCCTTAGACTATTTGCCAGGGAACCGGTAGATACCATGCCCTGTTTCAGTGGTCAGGGAATGGTTACTGTTCCGGCCATTGAGACCCTTGGCATCCGGTTTCCCCAGGTGCACCTCACAGCAGAGAACATGGCCGCTTCTGCCATGAGGTCCATGGAGATGTTTGACTTTGACTCGGCTGTTGTGCCTTATGATATGTGTACTATACCCGAGGCATTTGGCCTGGAGGTGAGCATATATGAGAATGTAGAAGATATCCTCTTTCCAACCATCCCCGAGAAATGGGCCACACCCGATGAGGTGCAGATCCCCAGTGATTACCTACAGAGGGGAAGAATGCCCCTTGTCTCTCAGGCAATCACCCTGCTCAAGGAACGGATTGGAGGGACACATGCTATCGGAACATGGATCCTGGGGCCATTTACCCTTGCCGGCCAACTGGTGGAGCTGGATGTCCTCATGAAGATGTCCATAAAGGCCAAGGCCAAGGTGGAGGCCCTTCTGGACAAACTCGTTGATCTGATCATTGATCTGGGCAGGCACTACCGCGAGATAGGAGCGGACTATGTAAATCTGAGAGAGATGGGAACTGGGGCCGATATTCTGAGTCCCAGGATGTTCAAGATACTCATCCAGCCCAGGCTGAGAAAGATCTTTGAATCCTGGGATTCACCAAGAATCCTCCACATCTGTGGCTCAACGGATCTCATCATAGAGATGATGAACGATTGTGGAGCCGAGGCCATCAGTGTGGATCATAAAAACACACTCTCTGAAAGCCGGGGTAAAATCGGGAATGAAATCCTTCTTCTCGGAGATTATGACGGATTCACCCTACCAGGCCAGGCCTCACTAGAGGAGATAGAGCAGGCTATCAAGCACTGTATTGACTCCGGTGTAGATGCGGTGTGGCCTGGATGCGATATCTGGCCTGAGGTCAGATCCGAAAACCTGAAGGCAATAAATAGTAGTATCAAGAAATTAGGCAGCTCTCCCACGCCTGCAGTGGGGAGGTTTTAGGCGGCCAGAATTCAATAAGGAGGTAGGAAACTATGAGTAAGGAAGAACTTAGACAAGAGTTATTTAAGACACTCAGTGACAGCGTGGTGAATTTTGAAGAGGAAAAGGTGAAGGAGGCAGCGCAGCAGGTGTTAGACGAGGGCCTTGACGCCTATGATGCGATCATGAACGGTCTTGCCGCAGGCATGGAGATCGTGGGAGAGCTCTACGATAAACACGAATACTTTGTGCCTGAACTCCTCATGTGTGCCGACGCCCTCTATGCCGGCCTTGACATCTTAAGGCCTCACATCAAGATGGAAGGCCTGGATCAAAGGCTGAAAGGTCAGGTGGTCATAGGAACGGTCCAGGGCGACGTCCATGATATCGGGAAGAACCTCATCAAGATGATGTTCGAGGTGGCCGGGTTCACCATCCACGATCTGGGCCGTGATGTTCCCCTTGAGAAGTTTGCAGAGGAGCAGATGCGCACCGACGCGGAAATTGTCGCCCTCTCCGCCATGATGACCACCACTATGATGGGCATGAAAAAGGTGGTGCAGATGATCAAGGAGAAGAATCCCAACGTGGCTATCATGTTGGGCGGAGCACCGGTAACCAAGGACGTCACGGAGCTGTTTGGGGCGGATGGCTATGCAGAATCAGCCGGAAATGCCGTCCAAGAGGCCATCAAGATGATTAGCCGATTACGGGAGATGCAGAAGTAATATTCACGAGTGAGTAGTGGCAGTTGACAATTGATTATTGCGTGTCGATGTTCAAAAATAGTCAATCGAAAGTGGTCAATCGAAAATCGACAAAAGGGCGTGTTTAATGGGACAAGGAAATAAGGCAAAGATCATTTTTCAGCCCTCCGGACGGAGAGGGGAAGTCAGCAAAGGTTTGACCATCATTGAGGCCTCAAGACAATTAGGGGTGGATATTGAGACCCTGTGCGGGGAAAAGAGGGTGTGTGGCAAGTGCAAGGTGCGCATCGAGGAGGGGCTTTTCGAGAAGTATGGTATTGACTCCAGCACATCACATGTAAGTGGCTGGCAGAAAGAGGAAGAGAAGTTCATCAATGCCGAGCAAAGGAAGGCTGGCTACCGTCTGGGTTGCTGTGCAAAGATTGAAGGAGACCTCCTGATTTTTGTGCCCGAGGAATCAAGGGCTGGCAAGCAGGTAGTCAGCAAGGCGGCCCGGGATATCCATATCGAATGGAATCCTGCGGTCAAATACTACTATGTGGAGGTATCAGAGCCAACCTTTGAGAGCCCCACCGCTGATCTGGAGCGTATCCTGGATGAGCTCAACAAAAAACACGGGCTCACCGATTTGGATATCGACTACCTGACAGTACAGAGGCTGCCGAGCCAGCTCCGGCAAGGAAAGTGGAAGCTGACTGTGGCTATCTGGATGGATAAAGAAATCATCCGTGTTTTGCCGGGAAAGGCGGAGGACTACTACGGGATGGCCATTGACGTGGGCACGACCACTGTTGCGGCCTACCTTTGCAACCTTGCTACTATGGAGGTCATTGACACCGTCTCCATGATGAACCCCCAGTGCAAGTATGGCGAAGATGTAATGAGCCGCATCACGTACCACATGATGCACCAGGATGGTCTTACCAAGATGAATAATGACATTATTGAAGGACTGAACAGCCTGGTTACCCAGGCCTGTGAGGCCACCTACCCACCCAAAAAAAAGAAGGGGGATGAAAAGCAACAAGCTGGGGCAGGCAACGAAATATCTGACAAGGAGGAAGACAAGCGGTATCTGTGTCTTACCCAGGATGATATCATTGATGCCACAATTGTGGGCAATACGGCCATGCACCACATCTTGCTGAAGCTCAACCCGGAATATGTGGGGGTTGCCCCTTTCCCGCCGGTGATCCACAAAAGCATGGATATCAAGGCCAGGGACCTTGGTATCCAGATAAACGAATCCGCCTATGTGCATGTTCTGCCTAATGAGGCAGGATTCGTTGGAGCCGACAATGTAGGGGTACTCATTGCAGAAGAGCCCTACAAGAAAGACGAGATTCAGCTCATCATCGATATCGGCACCAATGGCGAACTCGTTCTTGGGAACAGGGAAAAGCTTATATCGTCATCCTGCGCCACTGGTCCAGCATTTGAAGGGGCACAGCTCGCCTTTGGGATGCGCGCAGCACCCGGGGCAATCGAACGCGTAAAGATTGATCCTGAGACCCATGAGGTGGACTATAAGGTGATAGGCCGTGTGGCCTGGAAGAGCTATTCCAAACTGGATGAGATGCAGACCAAGGGCATCTGCGGTTCTGGTATCTTGGATATATTGGCAGAGCTTTACCGTTCTCGGGTGATCCTGAAAAGTGGGAGATTTAACCCAACCCAAAAATCCAGGCGTCATAGAATCAATTCCGACAATAACCAGCCGGAGTTTGTCATTGCCTGGGCAGAAGAGAGCAGTATCGGCAAGGACATAGTGATCACACAGAAGGATGTTCGTCAGATCCAACTGGCCAAGGGGGCCCTTTACTGCGGGTGTAAGCTGATGATGCGGCGAATGGCTATAGACAAAGTGGACAGGGTCAAGATAGCAGGGGCTTTTGGCACCCATGTGGACCGGGAAAAGGCCCTGATCATGGGGCTTTTTCCAGACTGTGAGATAGACAAGATCGTCTCTATAGGTAATGCTGCCGGAGATGGTGCCAGGGCCGCACTCCTCAACCGGGACAAGAGAGAGGAGGCCAACTGGGTCTCAAGGAATGTTGAATATATTGAACTGACGGTGGAAAAGGATTTTCAGCATCAATTTATGGAGGCCATGCAGATCCCCCACATGAAGGACCATTTTCCCCATCTGAAAGGCATTGTTCCTGATGAGATCCTAAATCAGTAATGGCGAGACCGGTCGACTCAGGTCATTAAGGAAGGAGTGATGGCAAAAAAATACATTAAATTAATTAGGACGCAGATTTTCGCAGATATACACAGATAATAATAGTTTTTTTCTTAATTTCTTAATCCAAAAAATCTGCGTTCATCTGCGTCCAAAATGGGATTTCCATAGAATCAAGCTACAGAAACAAAAGAAAGGAGAAGATAATGGACAAGGAAAAGCAAAAGCTGATTGACGAGATCGAGGAGCAGGCAACTCAGTATGACATGGACTACACTGGCTGAACGCAGTCCGTACTTGCAAGTTTGCAAGAGAAGCTCAGTATCGGAGACGAGCCCTCATTTATGGCAGGTAGCTCCTTGGCCGGCGGAGTGGCCCGGTCTGGGGAGACATGCGGAGCACTGATAGCTGCAATCATGGCCATCGGCATGGTAGCAGGCCGGAGGAAAATTGAGGATGTTGATACCTACCAATCTTGTATGAAAATTGCCTACGAGGTGAGAGATAAATTTCTTGAACGTGTGGGACACACCCTATGCCCCGAGATCCAGAAGATTCTTCTCGGCCGCTCCTATCGTTTATACGATGATGAGGAAAGACAGATGTTCCACGACGCAGGGGGTCATGCTCGGGAGGGATGCCCGGGAGTATGTGGCAAAGCTGCCAGGATCGCTGCCGAGATCATCCTGAGAGAGCAGGAAAAGGGCGCCTGAGGTTTTGGCATACACAGTGCACCTGTCCTGAGTCCACTTTTAATTCCTACCTGCCATTTATGAAAAAGTTGTTGACAAATGAGGAATAAAAAAGTACACAGAGAGGATTCTCACGTAACATGCGGTTCTGAACAACCTTTTTGGCCCAGCAAAAAATGCAATTACCAATCTACGCGTGTAATAATTCTTGGTCTATCTTTCCTGACATAAAATTCAAAAAGAAGCTAAATCAGCCTGTTATGTCAACCCCATAACAGGCTTTTTGTTTTTATCGTTACTTAGGTACCTTATCAGACTCTCAGATAGCCCACTGTGGGGGTTTAAAGGTATGCCCGAGGCAGGTGAAGTGCGAGAGGGGAAGCAAAGAGGACTTTGATCATGGAAAAAAGGCTGATGACATTTCCCCAGATCTTAGTGGAAAATGCAAAAAGCTATGGGGATCGCAAGACTGCCATTCGTGAGAAGGACTATGGAATCTGGCAATCTTATACCTGGAAAGACTATCTTGAGCAGGTAAGGGACTTCGCCTTAGGGTTGGCATCCTTGGGCTTTAAAAGGGATGACAGGATGGCCATTATCGGGGATAATCGTCCACAGCTTTACTGGGGTCTTGCGGCCTGTCAGTGCTTGGGCGGCATCCCTGTTCCCCTTTACCAGGATGCCATACACAAAGAGCTTCACTATATCCTTGATCATTCGGAGTGCAGATTCGCCCTGGCAGAGGACCAGGAACAAACTGACAAGCTTATGGGATTAAAGAAAGAGGTCCCGAGGCTGGAATACGTCATATATGATGACCCAAGGGGACTCAAGAAATACAGGTATGACTGGCTCATAGCCTTCACAGATGTCCAGGAGATGGGCCGTAAATTCGCAAAAGAGAACCCCAACTATTTCATGGATGAGGTAAACAAGGGGCAAGTGGATGATCTTTCCATCATCGTTTATACCTCAGGTACAACCGGTAACCCCAAGGGCGTTATGCTCACCCATCGAAATATTGTGACTACTGGAAAAAACGCTATCGAAATGGAAGGCCTTCGAGAAGATGAAGAGGTCATGGCTTATCTGCCCATGGCCTGGATCGGGGACCACATATTCTCCTATTGTGAGACCTTTGTCGCCGGGTTTACCGTCAATTGCCCGGAAGATACCTCGACAGTGATGCACGATATGAGAGAGGTTGGCCCAACCTACCTATTTGCCCCCCCTCGTATATGGGAAAACATCCTCACCCAGGTCATGATCAAGATGGAGGATGCTGCCCGGATCAAACAAAAGATGTTCCACTTCTTCCTGAATGTGGCAAGCCGGGTGGAAAAATTGAGGATGGCCCATAACCCTGTCCCACTCGGTCAAAAAATCCTCTATCAATTAGGTAAATTCCTTGTCTACGGGCCTCTGGTAGATAACCTGGGCATGAGAGATGTCCGCATTGCGTATACGGCCGGAGAGGCAATCGGTCCGGAGATATTTGAATTTTTTCGATCGCTGGGGATCAACCTGAAACAGGTCTATGGCATGACCGAGAGCAGTGCCGTAGTCTCTATTCAGAAGGATGGTGATATTGACCCTGAAACCGTGGGCACACCCCTGCCTGAGTTGGATATCGAAATATCCGACATGGGGGAGGTCATGTATAAGAGCCCCGGTGTCTTCCAGGGATATTACAAAAACCCCGAGGCCACGAAAGAGACACTGGAAGACGGGTGGGTCCATTCCGGTGATGCGGGATATCTGACAAAGCACGGGCATCTCAAGATCATAGACCGGGCAAAGGATGTCAGCAGGTTGACCGACGGAACCATGTTTGCCCCTAAGTATATCGAGAACAAACTGAAATTCTGCCCCTTTATCAAGGAGGCCGTGGCCCACGGAAAGGATATGGACTTTGTTGCTACCTTCATTGATATCGATTACGGGGCTGTTGGAAACTGGGCTGAAAGGAGGCATATCGCTTATACGAGCTATACGGATCTGGCCCAAAAGCCCGAAGTATATGAGCTTATATACAACGAAATCAACCGGGTAAACAAGAGTCTCAGCCAGGATGAACAACTCAAGGGCGCCCAGATCAGAAGATTCTTACTATTGCACAAGGAGCTTAACCCGGATGACGGTGAAATCACCCGGACCAGAAAGGTGAGAAGGAAGTTTGTTGCTGAAAAGTACGCCAATCTCATAGATGCCCTCTACACCGGTAAAGACAGCGTTGACGTGGAAGCGACATTTACCTACGAGGATGGCCGGAGTACCACCATGAGGGCAAATCTGAAGATCCGGGATGCCGAGACCTTTTAGAAGGAAGGCTGGACATGAATGAAAAGAAGGAACCTTTGCTCCGCGCAGAAGACATAACCATTACCTTTGGTGGTCTGATGGCCCTGAATCACGTGAACCTGGAGATCTATCCCGGTGAGATTATGGCCATCATCGGCCCTAATGGTGCGGGCAAGACCACCTTGTTGAATATAATAAACGGCTTTTACAAGGCCGATAAAGGCCGCATTTTCTTTGAGGGTAAGGAGCTGGACAAGAAGATGAAGCCGAACCGCATTGCAGCCCTGGGAATCGCACGGACATTTCAGAACCTTGCCCTGTTTAGGGGAATGCCCACCTTGGGAAACATCATGATAGGGCGGACAATGAAAATGCACGCAAATATCTTCTCCCAGGCCCTCTACTGGCGTATGAGCGAAAAGGAGGAGATAGAGCACAGAGAGGCAGTGGAATATATCATCGACTTTCTCCAGATAGAAAACATCCGCAAAACACCTGCAAGCATGCTTCCATATGGACTGCAAAAGAGGGTGGAACTGGCGCGTGCATTAGTTGCGGAGCCTAAGCTCCTTCTGCTGGATGAGCCCATGGCAGGTATGAACCTGGAGGAGAAAGAGGACATCGCCCGCTTTGTCCTGGATGCCAATGAGGAACTGGGCTATACAATCGCCCTCATCGAGCACGATATGGGAGTTGTTATGGACATCTGCGACCGTATGGTGGTGCTCGATTTCGGAAACAAGATCGCAGAGGGGACCCCGGATGAGATCAAATCAAATCCCAAGGTCATCAAGGCATATCTCGGTACGGCAGGAGGGTAACACATGACATTTTTCTTCGAGGTACTGATAACAGGGCTCATGGTGGGTATCATGTATTCACTGGTTGCCTTGGGCTTTGCGCTGATCTTTAAGGCCTCGGATGTCTTCAACATGGCCCAGGGTGCCATGAGCCTCTTTGCAGGACTTGCCCTGGTAGGTTTTCTGTATCAATACATGCATCTGCCCCTGTGGCTTGCACTCCTCTGCACCGTGGGCGTTATGACCATCTGCGCGTATCTCATCGTCTATGGCATACTCCGGGCACTCGTGGCACGCCCTCCCGCTATGCTCTTCATGGCCACCTTCGGCATAGCGTACATCCTGGAAGGCTTAGGGCAGTCCATCTATGGGACACAGGCCAAGGGCCTGGAGCTCGGGATACCGGAGAAGAGCTTTGAGGTGGGTGGCATATTCATGAACAGCTTTGATCTCACCTTTGCGGGTGTTGCGGCCTTGTTTGTGGCAGCACTTGTCTGGTTCTTTCAAAAAACAAGGAACGGCAGGGCCCTTCGGGCCGTATCGGATGACCATGAGGCTGCCCTCTCTGTTGGTATCCCGCTGCTCAAGGCCTGGTCTATGACCTGGGTCATTGCCGGTATCGTGGCCACCGTGGCGGGTGTTGCCTGGGGAACCCGGCTCGGGGTTCAATTTAGCCTGGGCTACATTGCCTGGAAGGCGTTGCCAGTGCTCATCATCGGCGGCATTGACAGTATCCCGGGTGCCATTATTGCAGGCCTTATCGTGGGGGCAGGAGAGAACCTGGGAGAGGTATTCTTAGGGCCATATGTGGGCGGGGGCATTCAGACCTTCTTCCCCTATCTCTTGGCCCTTCTTGTGCTCTATTTCAAGCCCTATGGCCTGTTTGGAAAAGAGATTATAGAGAGGGTATGAGCGGAGCTAGGTAATGTTTTACAGAGAATGCGGAAATTACAAGGATGCCTATGCAAGTGATATGGCTATCTTCCCTATCCCGCTGGACAGGTATGGCTTTATCGTCATGCTCATCCTGGCCTTCATTGTCATCCCCTGGACCAGCAGTGAATACTGGCTTTCCAATATCATGATCCCCTTTTACTGCTTTGGTCTTTCCGCCATCGGACTCAACATATTGGCAGGCTATGCCGGACAGATCTCTATAGGACACGCCGCTTTTATGGCCGTAGGTGCCTATACCGCCTTGATTCTCTATGGCCGTACTGGCGTTCCCCTGCTGCTTAGTATTCTGGGCGGCGGTATTGTCTCCGGGGCAGTGGGTACCTTTTTCGGCCTTCCCTCTTTAAGAATCAAGGGTTTTTATCTGGCCATCGCCACACTGGCATCCCAGTTCATTATTCAGTGGGTCATTGTGCACTGGCGATGGGTCAGTGGAGCTGTCTTTGGAACCGTTGAAACCCCTGATATGCAGATGTTTGGTCGGATGCTCGATACCCCAGTGGAGAAATACTACCTAGTGCTGTGCTGGCTCGTAGTTCTGACCGTAATTGCCAAGAATTTGGTCCGGGGGCAGCTGGGTCGTAACTGGCAGGCCATAAGGGATGTGGATTACGCTGCGGAGATTATCGGTGTCAACCTCTACAGGGATAAATTGATCGCCTTTTCCGTATCTACCTTCTATGCCGGAATTGCAGGCGCTCTCATAACCTTCTGCTACTATGGTGCTGCGAATATCGAGGAATTCCACGTTATGGTCTCTTTTGCCCTGCTCGGCATGATCATCATTGGAGGGCTGGGAACCATCCTCGGCTCATTTTTTGGAGCAGGCTTTTTTGTCCTGCTCCCCATCGCTATAACCCAATTTATCGGGATCTTTGTGGAGGTAGTGCCTTCCGAAATACGATCCAACATTGAATCCATCATCTTCGGAGGGCTGATCGTCTTTTTCCTCATTGTGGAACCCTATGGTATGGCCAGGCTCTGGCAGACAATTAAAGACAAGATGAGGCTATGGCCTTTTCCTTATTAACTTGGTGAGTGGATAAATCGTTAGATCGTTGAATTGTTAATTCGTCTAAATGGTTAAATTTTTGAATCTTTAAACCCATTCAACTAATCAACCACTTAACCAACTTATGGAGGATAAGGGTTTTAATAATCATTAACCATTAACCTTAAAGGGAGGAGGAAATGAGACACAAATCCACTTTAACTCTTTTATCTTTGGTCTTGGTGGCCGGTTTGATTCTGACTTGCAGCCAGGCCCTGGCCGCCGAGGAAAAAAAGGAACCACTTAAAGTATATGTACCCGTCATTTCCTATTGGACTGGCCCCTTTGCCGCGGGCGGGAGCGGTACCGCAGGTGGCTGGGAAGACTTCATGCAGCTGATGAACATGGAAGGCGGCATCAACGGCATCATGTATGAATGGGAGGAATGTGAAAGCATGTATAATGTTGCCCGAGGAATCGAGTGCTATGAGCGGATGAAAACCCACGACCCCAGACCTGTGGTAATTCACCCCTTCAGCACGGGTATTTGCTATGCCTACCTGCCTAAATGCGCAGAAGATCACTTACCTGAAGTCTTTATAGGCTATGGCCGCGCCGATGCCGCAGACGGACGAGTCTTTGAGTGGGCCTTTAACTTCCCCACTCACTACTGGTCTCAGAACACGACCAAGATTAAGTTCATAGCCACGATGGAGGGCTGGGACGGCAAGGATATGGCAACAATGGGTAAGTATCTGAAGGGAGTGAAGATCGCCAACCTCTATATCGATATCGCTTACGGTCAGGAGACCAAACCCATCCTGGACGATCTGTCCAAACAATATGGTTTTGAGCTGAGGCATTTCCCTGTTTCCTGGCCCGGGATCGACCAGAAGGCCCAGTGGATGGACATAGCCAGAAGGTATAAGGCAGACTGGGTCATCAACCGCAACTGGGGCGTCTCCTGTACCGTGCCTTTAAAAGAGGCTGCCAGGATGGGCTTTCCGAGGGACCGTATCCTGGGCGTATGGTGGTGCGGCTCTGAAGAGGACGTAATGCCTGCAGGACCGGCCGCTAAAGGATACTACTCCACCAACTTCCATGGTGTGGGCAGGGATTTCCCTGTGATTCAGCGGATCGTGGACAAAGTCTACGGGGCCATGAAGGGACATATCTCCTTCACCCGTGTCGGTACCGTCTTTTACAACCGCGGCGTTGTCACGGGGCTCATCATGCATGAGGCACTTCTTACGGCTCAGAAAAAATTCGGCGTAAAAGTGATCACCCCGGAAGAGATGCGCTGGGCACTGGAACATCTGGACATCACCAAGGAGAGAATAAAGGAGATAGGTGCCGAGGACCTGATGTCACCCATCAGGACAACCTGTGAGGATCATGAGGGAGGCGGAAATGTCTTCTTTCAGCAGTGGGATGGTCAAAAATGGGTGGCAACAGGACACGTGATTGCACCTATGAAAGAGTATGTAAGAAAAATGGTTGAGGAATCCGCAGCCAAGTATGCCAAGGAAAAGGGTATCCAATTGAGGGACTGCTCTCAATGGAAACCATTTGAGCAATAATCTCAAATCCTCTCACCACTCGCCTGCCCCCGCCCGCCCTGGCTCGTGCCAGGGCGGGCGTGCGGTAGGCAGGAACAAGATCATGAGGGCTTATTATGACATCAGAGCCAGCTCCTTTACTGAAAGTCAACAATATTGAGGTCATTTACGAGCACGTAATCCTTGTCCTCAAAGGTATCTCCCTTGACGTATATGAGGGACAGATCGCCTCTCTGCTCGGCGCCAATGGCGCCGGCAAGAGCACCACCCTCAAGGCCATCTCGAATCTGGTCAAGGCGGAGCGTGGCGAGGTGACAAAAGGGACCGTGGAGTTTGACGGAAGGCGCATTGATAAGCTCTATGCACCGGAGGTGGTAAAACTGGGTATTGTCCAGGTGATGGAAGGGAGGCGTACCTTTGAGCACCTCAGCGTGGAGGATGATCTCCTCACAGGCGCATATACAAGAGGCCGGGATACCAAAGGAATCAATGAGGCACTGGACCTGGTCTACCGGTATTTCCCCCGGCTAAAGGAGCGCCGCAGTGCCAAGACCGGTTACATCTCTGGCGGTGAGATGCAGATGTGTGCAATTGGAAGGGGCTTGATGGCAAAACCGAGGATCATGCTCTTAGATGAGCCCTCCATGGGGCTTGCCCCGCTGCTGGTAGAAGAGATCTTCAACATCATCCAGCGCCTGAACCGCGAAGAAAAGGTCGGAATGCTCCTGGCGGAGCAGAATGCGGCAATGGCCCTTGAATATGCGGAATACGGCTATGTCATGGAAAATGGACGTATTGTCCTGGATGGGGATTCCGCAACCCTCAAGGACAACGCAGACGTAAGGGAATTCTACCTGGGACTTACCGAGATTGGGAAAAAAAGCTACCGTGATGTGAAGCACTATCACAGAAGAAAGCGGTGGCTGGCCTAATTCAGTCCTCAATCCCGGCCAGATACTTAGCTATCCTTTTTTTGGATTCAAGATCGTATTCAGATCGTATGC
>Ga0209427_10006227_pt1 | contig 13639 bp, 10 predicted proteins | sample DeeMarSWOR136_30_FD_187465 | JGI IMG/M metagenome (GOLD analysis project Ga0209427, IMG submission 187465) | Marine sediment microbial communities from White Oak River estuary, North Carolina - WOR-1-36_30 (SPAdes) (version 2) | ecosystem: Environmental > Aquatic > Marine > Intertidal zone >... | reverse complement strand
GGAAATCCGAACAGTGCGTACAGTCTTGACGGAATAGATGATTGGATGGCCGGAGCATCCTACGATGTCATAAATCCATCGGCTCTAAGCAGTTTCGCTGTATCATTTTGGTTCAGTCCTGCAAGTACGTGGACTACTGGAGACAATCCGAATACTATGTTGGTAGGTAATATTGTAAATGATCCCCCATACTACAATCCCCGAGGCTGGTTCGATTGGGGAGTAATGATATCATCTAGTCTTGCTTATGATGGAAGTCTGTATTTCTGGTGGATTGATGATACGTATCATGTAACTCGAGAGTTGAATACTACTACAACGACATGGAACGCGGGCGAGTGGTATCATGTATTGTATGACTATGATGTAAGCACTGAAACTCTCTCCGCTTGGGTAAATGGTCGTTTTGAAAGCTCTATGACTGTTACAACTGATATTGGCAGAGACAATGGAGGGAACATTCTTGCAGTAGCAAATTACAATGCTAGTTATGCTGACATGAGCATCGATGAAGTCCGCATCTACAACCGGGCATTAACTGCCAGTGAAGTACACGATCTATATGTAATCCCTGCCCCGGGCGCTTTTCTTCTTGGCGCCCTCGGCCTGAGCGTTGCCGGTTGGAAGCTGCGAAGACGCAAGAAATGATAAGGATATGGCCCCTGCTATCTCTCACCGGCCTCCAAAGCGCGGGCCTTTTCACTACGTGTGCGAGTCCGCTTGAGCTGCCCTCAGGATTTGCCAGCGTAGCCCTCGGTGGTGTTCTGCGCTGGTAGATGTCTTGGCACGCAGTTCAAGTGGAAATTTCTTCTTCGATTATGTGTGAGGTTTCTGACTCTCAAGCTTTTGATACTGCTTGACGGCGAAAAGTCTTGGCGCGACGATGCGAAAGGGTCCAGCGCGGTCTCGCTCGGATCGACGATGTCCGCATCTATAACCGTGTCGTCAGCCCATAGGAAATCGCAAGCTGGGCACTATAGCTCGGTTCAGAAAGAAACAAGATACCTAAAACATTCAAAGGGCTGGGTGTATTCGGCTTACGGCTCTTTTTATTTGCGTCTAAAGGCAACTTCTGATAACATATCTTATTAGGAAAACGTATGGCAAGAAGTAATGGCTTACAAAAAACTTGCGTTTTGCATAACTGAAAGAGAAGAAAATGAAAAGATTCTTTACTCTTGAATACTGGCAGGACGATGGCTGGTTTGTTGGCAAGCTGAAGGAGATACCCGGCGTATTTAGTCAGGGCAAAACCCTCGATGAACTCAAGGAAAATATCATCGATGCGTACCGTATGATGCTTGCCGAATATAATGTTGAAGATAAACACTCCGGCACCAAAAACATCGAACTGGGGGTCGAGGTTTGAAACGAAGCGCCCTGATAAAAGACCTTGTCAAGAGCGGTTGTTATCTCAAAAGGCACGGTAGCAGGCATGACATCTATGCAAATCCAAGGAATGGCAAACAGTCTCCAGTTCCGAGACACGCCGAAATAAGAGATTCATTAGTTCGATTGATCAAGAAGCAGCTATCAGTATAAAGGACCGAAAACAAAAGGATTGCGAGCGCTCGCTCGAGGCCCTTTTCTGTGTTTCACGAAGACTTTTCGGATTCTTTGGCGCATGATCGCTTGGTTTGATGGGCGGAATTGGTGCGATTCATCGCACCCTACGCTTTCGGCTCTGGCCCTGATAGCTTCTTTCTCAGAGTGTTTGGCGTCTGCGCAGCCAACTGACGAGGGCAACCCCCATGCTGCCAAGCAGCAGGGCGCCGGGTGTCGGAACAGCGGGATTGACTCCACCGATGGGCGTGCCGTTGATACGGAACGCCCCCATCGGCTGATCTGCAAAAACGCTCCATGATCCCGCCGCACCAGACCTTTCTGCAACCGTACCTTTGTCGTCGGGGTCAGGCAAACTCGACAGGTTCCAAGCTGCCCAAGTGTCGTTGTTTGGTGCAGAGGCGACCAGCCAGTAGTCGATGCCGGGAGTGAGAGTTGGCTGTAGTACCGAGGTGCTAACCAAGAGGGGATTGCCCGGTGAGCCAAAAGGGTCCATGACATCTGTGAAGTTAAACTCTTCAATGAGGGCGCCTGGCTCTCCCGCTGCATCGCTCACGAGCTGGACGTTAAGTTCGTTCGTTCCACGGCGCAAACGCATGGCCAACTCAATCTGATCCAGACAGTATGGCGTTGGCTTTGCAAAGGAAAAACGGCATGCCCTGTGGATATCTTCCGGAGGAAAGCCAGGGGATCCGATATCTGGTCCAAGAGGCGAGTAGGCATTTGCACTATCGAGGGTGCTGAAAATGGGAACTCCATGGCTGGCTGTGGCGAGAAGTAGTACGACTACTATGCAAATCGTCTGGCTCTTCATCCTCTTGTATCTCCTTATATCTGAAGAATGCGCATCCAGTTGATGTCCAAACTCTCGATCCTTCAGGGAAAGATGCCTATGGCAGTCGACGCTTATCATGCTAACCTTTACGGTACAAGGCTCGGGCGCAAACATCCCGCGCCGCACATCAGGCCATTTTCGGTAAACTAAGCTAAGTTGCACAAAACAAGCGCGGGTGAGAAGTGAACGGCGTGCTCCACTCACGAGGCCGAACATTCAGCTACCTGACGTCCAGACGGCGCCTCCCCTCGGGGGAGTCTGGAAATCCCACACACCCCAGAGCCGACATGCGCGGGGCCCTCAACCCAAATTATGCATTTGTCCCACTTGCTTCATCCTACCGCCGGGGTAGATCCGCAAGGCGCCATGCCAAGCCAGCCTGCTACCCCATCTGCTATCTGCTAAATCCTTTCCTGTAAAACACTTACCAAAACATATCCGGCAAGTGGCTTACGCCAACGATCCATACCCGCAGGACTTCTTTCCGAACGACAGTTGCGTCTCCAATGCGAGTTCCTAACACTGTTATCGGGCACGTCGGCTCAAAAAGTTGAGCCAAAATCCGCAAAATCCCGAAGTTGCCAACGATTTATTTTTTCTACATTACCCATACGGTCTAAAGGGTGAAGATTCACAGCCTGGGGATTAGTTGTCTATAGGTTCAGTGGCCAAGAGCCTCATCCATACAGGAGTTATGGGTGGATTCCTATCATCATCGACCCCTATGCTGTTGTCGGGTGGGCAGTGGATATGGTACGCACCTTCTGCCGAACCGCCCATGCATGAAATGAGCATATTGCGGAGGGCCATTATTCTGGCGGATACCGCGGGGTCTCGTCAGGCAAAATCTGCAAAATTGCCATGCTAACCGCTTTTTTCAATTAACATTACATCGTTGACAGCACTCTAAAAAGAGGAATGACGCTCAGGCGTATGGGATGATTCCAACGGTGGAGAATGAGTTGTGATCTGGAGAATCGCCAAGAAGGAATTTCTGCTTAACGTGATGACCTTCAAATTCGCAGTGGGAACAATACTGTGTGTCGTCCTTATGGCCGTCTTTATGCCGGTGCTTGTGAACGACTATCATCAGCGGCTCAAAGACTACAATACGAACGTTTCTGCAACCCAGGCGGTGCTTCAAAAGGCCAAAGTCTATGACACGATCCTTCTGGGATGGAACCATTTTGTGTATCGTCCCCCTGCGCTCCTTTCCATTTTTAATAAGGCTATTGCCCACCATGTGGGTGATTCAGTCAATATACGCATTTACCAAGTTCCGGAGCTCAGCGCCGGTTCAAAAGAAATCAATCCCTATATTTCCATCTTGCCCACATTGGACATCTCTCTTATCTTCAAAATTATCATTAGCGTTCTGGCTCTGCTCATAGCCAGTGATGTGATCTCCACCGAACGAGAGCAGGGGACATTGAAGTTGATGCTATCGGCCGGCGTGGCTCGATACCAGATCTTGTCGGGAAAGCTGTTAGCGGGATGGATGACGTTATTCCTACCCGTCACGATCGCATTTATCACAGGGCTGCTGATCTGGCAACTCTCGCCGATGATCGATTTAAGGGGCGCCGACTGGGCGCGGATCGTCGCGCTATATCTTGCCTCATTGCTTTTTATTTCGGTTATGTATCATTTTGGTTTGTTTGCCTCATGCATGACAAAACGATCGTCGACCTCTCTTTTGCTCACCTTGTTTTTCTGGATGTTCTTCATAATTATCGTGCCGAATGTAAGTCTGCATCTGGCGACCTTTATGAGACCGCTGGAGCCGGAGGAAGTGACAGATCAACTTTTGAGGGACATGAGGGAAAGACAACGAAAAGAAAGCCGGGAGCTTGAAAACCAAATGCCCAGGAAAGGAGAAGTTATCGACATCGATGAAGGCATGGGCCGGTTTTATGTGATCTGCGATCGGGAGGCCATCGAATGCCAGCGAAAGCGTAACGCGCTCCTCGAACCCTTAAAGATCAAACACGTCGCGCAAAGATGGGAAGTTCAACATGTGAAAATCGAAAACCTGTTTAAGCAAAAACAGGTAGCGACTCTTTTTTCACGGATTTCACCGATCTCACTCTATGGTGATGTGACGTCCGCCTTGGCCGGAACAGATGCGTCGAGCTGCCAAGATTTTATCAAAGCGGCCCGAGAATACCGGCAAGAAGTCTTAGATTATGTTCGGTCAAAAACCGACAATTTTTCATTACCCATTCTTTTTACGCCTTTCGCTGCAATCGATACGAACATCCTTAAACAATATAACGATCCGAATACAGATTCTGAAAAGATCCAGAAGTGGAAGGAACTCAAAATCGCTCAGGCGAAACCGATTAACCTCGATGACTTTCCACCCTTTACCTGGAAACCAGACGTTACAACGGCAATCATTCAAATCATTCCGAGCCTGTCGGCATTCGTCATTATCAATATGGTCCTGTTTGTATTATCGTTTGTCGCCTTTATGAGATATGACGTGAGATAATTCCATGCTTTTCAAAATCATCCGAAAGGAAATTTTGCAGAATCTCGTCAGCTTGCGTTTTACCTTCTCATTGCTTTTGATTGTTTTGCTTTTCGCCACCAGCGGCTTTGTGTTTGTGGCCGGGTACAGGACACAATCAGATAATTACTGGGAAAAGACCAACAATAACCTTTCTGGCTTTCGCGATCAGGCGGATGAACTTTACAAACTGGCGTTTCATAACCACGAAATATGGCGAAAACCAAATCCGCTCACATTCTGCGTTGGCGGGCACGAAAAGTCGCTGCCGAACTGCTTTGGGACCGATACCTTTCATTCCGTGTGGTGGGTCAAAGGCCGGCATAACTTTCTTCTGCGCCAATTCGGAGATCTCGATTGGGTATTTATCATCTCGCTGCCCCTGAGTTTCTTGGCACTCTTCTTTACGTACGACAGCATCTGTGGTGAAAGAGATGCCGGGACGCTACGTCTGATCCTGTCAAGACCGATTCCCAGACATAAGGTTCTTTTGGGCAAATATATTGGCGCCATGATCACAATAGGCCTGCCGTTATGTGTGGGGCTTCTGGTGAACCTGATTATTGTTATCTCTTCCGGCGTTATTGAACCGCACCCAGACGTTTGGTTTAAACTGGCTGCCATTATCCTGTTGTCTATCCTCTATTTATCCATCTTCGTGCTGCTGGGGATATTCATATCCAGTCGGACGGCCTATCCGACGAACAGCATGGTGGTCCTTTTACTGATCTGGGTTGGACTGGTTATCCTGATCCCATGTCTTGGACGCGCCGTTTCCGACGTTTTTTACAAAGCGCCGAGCGATGCGGTATGGACACGTCGATATTCCGACATGCTGGATCAATTGGATCGCGAGGCAAAGGCAGGCAAATTCGGCAAAAACGCCCTCGGCTATCATAATGATCCAAACCATCCTTCGGTCAATCCCCCTGCAGTAGCCCGGTATTGGAACGCCTTCTCCGACGGTGTCATGCAGCAACGTGAAGACGGGCATAACCAGAGGGTGGCGCAAGCGCTTGCAGGTCGAAGATTTGCCTACTTGTCGCCAACCGTCATTTATCAAAAAGCTTCCGAAGCGATTGCGGGGACAGGCCTTCACCGCTGTAGAAGTCTATGGGAACAAATCAATCGATACAGAAATCAGCTTAAGCAATACATTCTTTCCCAGGATGTTGAAGATCCCAACAGTCTTCATCTTCTTTTTTGCCTTGACGATTTAGTGAAAAACTGGAACGCGATTTCCAAACAACCGGTGGATTTCGATACGGTGCCCAAATTCCGGGAAAGAGACTGGACGCTTGGAGAGTCCGTGCAATTGGCCATCTGGGATATCGGTCTGCTGGTGCTGTTCAATCTGGGTTTCTTTGCGGCGTCCTGGGTTTCCTTCATGACATACGACGTACGGTAAGGCGGATTTTAGGAATCGACACATATTTTTTAAATTTCTCCGAACTTTAGTTGACATTACAAGGTATGCAATACATAATAAGTAAAACAAGCTAAAAAGAGGTTACCAAGATGATGCATGATCTGCGATATCCAAGGAGACTCGAATGAAATTCGAAAGTCAGTTATTGAAAGGCATCGCCCCGGTGGTCGTTCTGGAGATCCTCTCCCGCGGCCCGATGTACGGCTACGAGCTGAGCCGGTCCATCGAGCAGCGCAGCGGCGATATCCTAACCCTCGGCAAAGGGACACTTTATCCCTTGCTGTACAATCTCGAGGCCAAAAAAATGATTTCGGGCAAGTGGGAAAAGAATCTATCTCGCCGTAAGCGCCGCTATTACTCGATCACCGGTAAAGGAAAAGGCGAATTATCAAGGCAGAAGGCCCAGCTTCGAGAGCTCACGACCGGCCTGAATCTCATCTTTGGCGGAGCGCTCGTCCCGGCCTGAACGATATAGTCCACGGTAATACGATGTTTCCCTATTACAGCATGACGATTGAATTTGTGGATAGATTTAGAAAGGGTGGCAGCCTCAAAGCCAAAGGCTTTGGGCATGGTCATTGCCGGAGAAACCATCCCCAAGCTGCGCTTGAGGCTGCCACCCGATTAAAGGAAGACAACCGACAAATCTATTCGTGATGGAATGCTACCCCTTTGGCGGACATGGCCATGAACAATAATGATAACAAACAAGCGGCAGTCGTTGAATGTAAGCAGTTGACGAAGATTTATAAGAAACTGCTCGCCGGAAAGTCCAAGGCGGTTTGTGCCCTGCAAGATATCTCGCTATCGGTCGGAAGGGGCCAGATTGTGGGCCTCATCGGCCCGAACGGCGCGGGCAAATCGACCTTGCTGAATCTGATCGCCGGGCTGATTTTCCCCAACGAGGGCAGTGTGGCTGTTTGTGGCCATCCCGCCCGGTCTATCGAAGCTCACAAGGGTTTGGGCTATATGCCGGAGCATCCGGTCTTTCTCGGTCGTTATACCGCTCGGGACGTTTTAAGATACCACGGCGCGCTATCCGGCATGTCACGGCAGACGATTTCCAGTCAGACGGACAAATTGACCGAGAAACTCCAGATGGACGAATATCTCGATCGACGCTGCATGGATTTCTCTCAGGGGATGAAGCAGCGCCTGGCCCTGTCCATTGCAATGATCAACGATCCGAAAGTCCTGCTGCTGGATGAACCCAGCAACGGTCTCGATCCGATCGGTATCATTCAACTGCGCAATTTTCTCAAAGAGCTGCGCGCCGCCGGGACGACGATTGTGATCAGCTCGCACCGCCTGGGAGAATTGGAACAATTGACATCCGACTATATGTTCATGTATCGAGGGCAGGTTGTTAGTTTTGCGGACGAGCTGGCGTGCGCCCACGCCGGTCGGCTGCGCATCGAGCTTGTCTCCAACGGCAAAGCCATCGCGGAGAAACTGTTGCCGCCATCCAAGGTGCTGAGCGTCTCCGACACCGAGCTGCAAATCGCCGTCGGCGATCCGGAGGAGGTTCCGGATATTGTGATCGATCTGGCCAAAGGCGGCGCCCGCATCATGGGTGTGCTTTTGGAGAGAGAGAATATCGAGGATGTCTTTGTGCGTCTGTGCCATGAAGGGACATAATCCATGAGAAAATATGAACTGATAAGAGAGACATTCTGCCGGCGAGGTTTTATCTGGATCGTCCACGTCGTCTGGCTGGTCCTTTACGGCGGTTTCTGGTGGCTGTTTCTTCCGAATGGACCTGAATTCGGCCGGTTCGTTTTTATCTGGAGCGGCTTCTTTCTTCCCCTGGCGCTGACGGCTGGCATTTTCGGTGACGATATCGCCTCCGGACGGATCTGCGTTCTGGTCACCAAACCTCTCTGGGCCGGAGAGCTTTATATTTGCCGCGTGCTGGGAGTGACGTTGCAGGCCACGGCGCACTTCATCCTGACGGGGTGCATCGTGCTTATCCTTCATCTGATTATGCGAAAGGGCAGCATGGAATATCTCGGGACATGGCTTTTTGCATCCTGGTTGTTGTTCATCACGGTTGCGGCTTTGTCAACGTCTCTGTCCGTTGTCGTCGGGCGAACGTTTAATTCTCTGCTGATACTCGTCGTGGTTGTCACCGTCTATTTCATCCTGGGCTTACTCATGTCGAGTATGCGCCAAAAGGCCGATACGGGAGTCTTGACCGCCTTCATCCGGTATGCCTGGCCGCCCTTTGAATTGTTGTCTAAATTCGCCGGCGGAGAATACGGAAAATACAGTCTGATCGTCGGGCGATTCAGTGTGAGCAAGAGCGTAGCCTGTGTGGTGCACAGCCTGTTTCTCACGGTGGTGTACAGCCTTATTGGAATCATTCTCTTAGGGAAACGGCAGTTTTCACGGCAGCGCGATTGAGCGCCGGAAGGGCGGCATGTCACGGATATGCAGATAAGAAACAAAATCAACATTTGGATAACGGTCGCCGTGGCCGGCTTGATCTTGGAAGGCTGGGCGTTCTATGTGGTCAGCGCGTCGCCGGAACACTGGCGGCCCTCGATGATCGTCAAGGATGAGCCTGAGGCCCGCGCCTTGTACAACACGATGATCGAGACGTTGCGGAAGGCTGAGAACCTTTCCTACAAGAGCGCTTGCAGCGGCCCGGACGACCGGGTTTGCACCTATCAGATTCAGCTCAAAAAACCCAACGCCTTCCGCATAGGAGTGACCAACGATCCGAGCTTGAAAATCAATACGCTCGTCGGTAACGGTGACTGGCTTTGGATCTATTGGCAAGGAGTCCGTCCGTATCTTAACATCGATGACGAGGAGAGCTATGCAAAGACGCGATCCGAAGTATATATCAAGAAAGCGAACCCGGCGGGAAAGGATTCCATCGCTCGCGAGGTCGACCTGCTCGGGATCATTTGGCACGGATTGATCCTCGAGCCGAGCACATTCCATGGCTTCACAGATCCTCTCGAATCCTATATAGACGGCGTCCGGAGTAGAGGTTCATATGATGTCAGGGGCAAGGAGTGTGACATCATTGAGGTCAGCTACATGAAGGCGCAACGGACGCGATATTTTTGGATCTGCAAAGAGGACCATCTGCCGCGACAAATTAAACAGATCGACCGGCTTGCAGAGAACCACGTCCGAGTGGAAGAATGGTCGGAGATTAAAAGTAAAGCCATGATTCCGGAGCATAAGGTCACATGGTCCCCTCCGGAGGGCTGGCGGCGATGGAACGTCCCCGGGCCGGATGACGTCCTTCTCAAGAGCGGGCAGAAAGCGCCGGACTTCGATCTGCTCTCGGCGGACGGCGGCAGAATCAAGCTGTCGGACTATCGCGGCAAGACCGTCTGGCTCTGTATGTGGGAATGTGGGTGCCCGGGCTGTCGCAAGGTATTGCCTGATCTCCAAAAATTTTACGAAGAAAATAGATACAAGGATCTGATCATTCTCGGCTTCAACTGCATCGATAACAAGAAGATGGCACGTCGTTTCATGCGCGAAAACGCATTGACGTTTCCGAACATCCTCGATTCCTCTCAAGACGCGGAAAAAGTCATGCTTCGGGGCTACAAAAATAAAACAAAGACCATGCCGTTGCACACCATCATCGACGCGCAAGGCGACGTGATGGACGCATGGTGTGGATATGTAGAAGGTCACGAGTGAGTTCGGGCGGTGCGGCCGAAAGCCGGACTGAAACTCAGATAAGAATGAATGTGAAGCTTTGAACTGGATTGAGTAGAACATGGAACGCTCCAAGAAACGGTCTCGACGTCGTTTGAAGACATGGCAAGTGATTGTGGCCCTGCCACTTTTTCTGCTGCTGTTGCTTCATATCTCCGGCAGCTACAAGGTCCGAAAGCGAGTGCAGGCCCTCAGCGCCCAGGGCTACCCTGTCACCATAAAAGAATTGGAGGATTCTTACACAATACCAGATGGTGTGCCTAATGCCGCTGACATCTATCTTGCCGCCTTCTCACATTACAGGGAATGGGACAAGCCCGCCATGCAAGCCCTTCACAAGGCCCGAAAACCCAAACGAACGGAGCCTTTAAATGCTTCGGCCCGACAGCTTGTGGAGCAATTTTTGTCCGACAACCAGAAAACCGTCTCGCTGCTGCACGAGGCCGCTTCGATTGAGCATTGCCGGTATCCCATCGGCTTCGTCCAGGCATACGATCTGGCCGACCCCCGGCTTGACAATATCCGAAACTGCTCCCAGTTGCTTCTTCTTGATGTCCTGATCCAATGTGAAAATCAGGATATTGACAAAGCCTTCGCATCGATTCGGGCCAGCCTGGCCCTGGCCAGGTCGATTAACATGCCATTGTTGGGCTTTCAACTCACTCACATCGGAATGCAGAGTTGGGCCTGTAGGAGCATCGAGCGCATCCTCAATCGGATTTCACTCGGAGACGAACAATTGCTCACGCTCTCCGAGTGGATCACAATACCCGACATCGGCGAACCCTTTAAACGAGCATTGGTGACAGAGCAATGTCTCGGATTACATACCTTACAGGCCCCGATCAAGGATATTACGAAACGAACCGGACATAAAGGAATGCTCCTGATGCTCGTTCCCTGGAAGATGCTTGGATTGTGTTACAGGGATACATTAACGTTTATCGACCTGATGCAGGAGTCGATCGACACTATGGATTTGCCCGATCCTGAGCGGCTGGCCGCATTTGATGCCGTACAGAAGAGCGTTCATCAAGGTGGTCGTGGAGGTGTGCTCATGCACGAGTTTTGGCCGACTCATACACGCATACTTGATATCGTCATCCGGTACGTGGCCCAATTGCGCACAGCGCGAACGGCTCTCGCCGTCGAACGGTATCGACTGGCCGAAGGTAAGTTGCCGGAATCCCTGGATGATCTGGTCCCGGCCTATATCAGCGCGATACCCGACGATCCGTTTAATGGAAGCCCTTTGAAATATCGCATACTGCAACCCGGATATGTTGTTTACAGCGTCGACGAAGACCTGACCGACGAAGGCGGCATTGAACGAGGCACCCAGGGGCGTGATGCAAGAAATAAACCGCTGCCGTGTGACATTACGTTTATTGTGGAGCGATAAATGTTCGACGAAGCAAGCAATTCGAAGATTCAACCGGCAATCAAGAGAGAAGACATCGAAAAACCGGTGAAGAAGGATGAAAACAAATCTCTTCATTTGACCGAGTCGAAGATGGGACGCCATAATCAACGTACACGTCGCCGTTTTAAAATATGGCATGGCATTGTGGCCCTGGTGCTCTTTGTGCTTGTGCTGCTTCATCTATCCGGCAGCCACAAGCTTGGAAAGCGATTGCAGATCCTTCGGAACAAGGGCTATCCTGTCACCATAAAGGAATTGGAGGATTCGTACACCCTACCGGAAGGGGCGCGCAATGCCGCCGATATTTATCTTGCCGCCTTCTCACATTATTCGGAATGGGACAAAGCCGCCATGCGAGACCTTCGCAAGGCATGGTCGCCCAAACGAACGGCGCCTTTGGACGCTTCAACCCGGCAACTCGTGGAGAAATTCTTATCCGACAATCAAAAAGTCTTCTCGATGCTGCATGAAGCGGCTTCTATCGAGCACTGCCGGTATCCCATCGACTTTACCAATCCGCCCGAATTAGGCGATCCGCCGCTAAAAAATATGGTGAACTGTGGCAGTTTGCTTCGTCTCGATGTCAACATCCAATGTGAAAATCAGGATTCCGAGAAAGCCTTCGCGTCTATTCGGGCACAAATGGCCCTGGCCCAATCGATGGATGCACCGTTATTGATCCATTGGCTCGAGCGTATGGGATTGCGAACCGGAGTCTATCGAAGTATCGAGCGAGTCCTTAACAGGCTCCCCCTCTCAGACCAACAATTGCTGATCCTCTCAACGTGGATCGATGCACCCGATATTAACCAAGACTTCAAACGGGCGCTTATTGAAGAACAATGTCTCGGACTGGATGCCTATCAGGCGCCCATTCGGGAGGTGGCGCGCCGAACCAAATTAGGAATGCCGACACTCCTTCCCTGGAAGATGATCGGGCGTTGTTATGGGGAGGCGCTGGGATATATCGATCTGATGCAGGAGGCGATCGACGCCGCGGACTTGTCCGATCCCGAGCGTGTGGCTGCACTTAGAGAGATGTTTGAAGCCGTGAAAGCGGGCGAACACGGGGGTAAGCTCACGGGCAAATTTTGGCCGATCTATCCATACATTTTTTATGTTGACGTTCGGCATCTGAGCCTCATGCGCGCTACACAAGCGGCTTTGGCTGTGGAACGATATCGACTGGCCGAAGGCCGGCTGCCGCAATCTCTGGACGATCTGGTCCCGGCCTATATCGAGGCGGTGCCCACCGATCCATGCAACGGGCGGCCATTGAAATATCGCATATTGCATCCCGGCTTCGTGGTCTATGGCGTCGGCGACGACCTGGGCGATAACGGCGGCGCCGAATACGGCAGCCGGGGGCGCGACGGACAAGGCAGGCGTCTGCCTTGCGACATCCCGTTTATTGTGGAACGATAAATGTTCGACGAAGAGAACGATTCGAAGATTCTGCCGGCCAGCGCGAGAGAGTACATCGGGGCGCTGGTGAAGAAGATGCGTTACCGCCGGATCGTCAGCGAGGACGTCCGGGCGGAGATCACGGCGCATTTCGAGGATGAGCTGATCGACTGCCGGACCGACGAGGACAAGGAGAAGAAGGCCCGGGAACTCATCTCGGAATTCGGCGATCTGAAGCTGCTCGCCATTCTCCTGCGCCGCGCCAAGAAACGCTGCCGGCCGCTCTGGCGAACGCTCGTGGCACGCACGTGTCAAGGCATCGGCATCTTATTTTTATGCTTCATTTTTTATACGCTCTGGTTTTCGTTCGGCCGGCCGACGATTCGTGTGGATTACATCGCGAGACTTAATCAGTTAAACCAGCCCGAGGTTCGTAACGAGAATAACGCCTGGCCTTATTATAAGAAGGCGATCGACCTGTATGTGCCGCAAAGCCCGCTCGTCGAACAGTTCATCTCATACCGGCAAAACGAGAAAGACCACGAAGAGGCCATCTGGCTGAAAAACTCACTATGCGAAAATGAACAACTTATCAAAGCATGGCTTCAGAACAACCAAAGGCACTGGGACGATCTCACTGCTGATCAGCAGCGTGTCTTTCTCAAATGCCTCGAATACGATTGGGTGCCTTTCCCGAAAACCGCTTATAAATCCTACACGGAATGGAACGTGACAACGTTTCATCGTATGACCGAACACATTCTTCGGTGTATTCGAGAGGATTCG
>Ga0209427_10006225_pt1 | contig 13643 bp, 7 predicted proteins | sample DeeMarSWOR136_30_FD_187465 | JGI IMG/M metagenome (GOLD analysis project Ga0209427, IMG submission 187465) | Marine sediment microbial communities from White Oak River estuary, North Carolina - WOR-1-36_30 (SPAdes) (version 2) | ecosystem: Environmental > Aquatic > Marine > Intertidal zone >... | reverse complement strand
GTTGATGCCCACCACTTCTCCCCAGAAGTTGAACAGCGGGCCGCCGCTGTTTCCGGGATTGATGGAAGCGTCCGTCTGTATGAAGTCGTCATACGGGCCGGCACCGATGACCCTTCCCTTAGCGCTCACAATGCCAGCGGTGACCGTTTCAGCGAGCCCGAAGGGATTGCCAATGGCCAAGACCCACTCACCGACTTCAAGCTTGTCGGAATCACCGAGGGGGGCTACGGGGAGGTCCCCCTCCGCCTCTATTTTGATGAGGGCCAGATCGGTCTTCTTATCACGGCCGACCACCTGCGCCTTATAGTCCTTTTCGTTGTGAAGCATCACAACGATTTCCTTAGCGTTCTCGACGACGTGGTTGTTGGTTACGATGTAACCCTCTTTGTTGATGATGACACCCGAGCCCAGTGATCTCGTCTCCCGTTCTCGTGGCATTTCGCCCCCGAAGAACTTCTCCCAGAACTCTCGAAACGGGTCCCGCTCACCAAAGGGCGACGGGGGGCCTCCGAAAAAGGGCTGCCCTTTCACCACCATGGTGGTGCTGATATTAACGACGGCAGGCTTAAGCTTTTCCGCCAGTTGGGAGAAGGTTTCGTTGGTAATCGAGACCGGTCGCCTTCGGTCACCCCCTTTGAGGGTTGTCCAGAAGGGTTCGCTCCATGCAACCCCGGAGAAGACCAGGAAGGTGAGAGCAGCGATAACGAGAAGCAAGCCGTTCTTTGGCTCTTGCATTCCTTTCCTCATGGGAATTCCTCCTTTACTTCCTGTTCCTTTCGAACCTGTCGTTGGCTTTTCCCCTTGAGATCAGTGATGATTGTGGAGAAGATAATCAATATCGCGCACGGATTACCTTAATAATACCAGAAAAAGGCATCCGAATCACCTTTCTTGAGGCAGAGCGGGAGACTTTGTGTTTTTCAACGAAGGAGGAGGAATGGAGGATTGTAATATCCTGGGTTTTGTCCTTTATCCCTCCACAACTGGTTGTTATCGAAAGACGAGATTTAGTCCTTGACTTTCGTGGTTATTTATTCCAACATAGAAATATCAGCTTCTTAGAAGGCCCAAAAGATTTGATATGGTAAAGGCCCTCGGGACTTTCTAGGATCCTGAGGGTTTTTTTTTTAACTAATTTGGATATTCCGGCACCAATTGGTCCTTCCGTGGGCGGGGAAAATGCTATTATCCTATCTCCTCCCGATGCCTATGGGGCAGCAGAACCTCATTTGATTCGGGCTGACCCTCTGGAAGGATTCCGCGGCTATACCGAAGTCAAAGCGAGAAACGCCTATCAGGGCCTTGATGGTGGAAGAGAAAGTGGATGTTGCTTCATGTCAGGAAAGGCGTGCGGAATCCGGTAACCATTGCCCTCAATCGATTCTTACCTGGCAAGACATTCTGTTTCCGTGCGGTCATTAGGGACATTCAAAGTTCGACCGTGGAAAAGGAGATTTGATGCCGGTTAGCGTGGAGGTCAAGGGAAACATTGAGAGGGCTATTAGGTTGCTCAAGAAGAAGATGCAATCGGAAGGTGTACAAAAGGAACTCAAACACCGACGATTCTATGAGAAACCCAGTGTCAAGAAGAAACGGAAAAGACTCGCGGCCAGACGAAGGCGGTACAAATCGGGACGCCGATTATAATATATGGGCATAAGGGCTTAGTAACAGGAGGATAAAGATGTCGAAGAAACTATACGTCGGTAATTTGGCCTATGGAGTGACGGAAGAGGATCTCAAGAAAAACTTTGGAGAAATAGGTGAGTGTATTGCAGCCAACATTGTCAGGGACAAATATTCCGGCAATTCGAGGGGATTCGGTTTTGTGGAAATGGCCACTGAAGAAGAGGCGCAGGAGGCCATAAGGAGATTGAATGGTGAGGAACTCGCCGGAAGGAAAATCATCGTTCAAGAAGCGAGGCCTAGGAGGGAGCCCCAGAGAACCTCTTTTAACAGATCGGGTTTCAGGCGGAGAGAAAGATACTAATTGTCATAGTACAGAGCGTGCGGCTGTCGCGTTAATAGCCACCGTATCAACGTATGTAAAAGGTGCGGAAAGAACCGCAGGTATGCGGTCGATACATTTCCTCGTGAGGGTTTCCCCAAGAGAATTCGGTTTTTGTCACAGGCTTCTGGGATTTATAGCTCAGCGTGGGAACTCTCGTTGAGGCGGCTGGGCTTCATGCATCCGCCAGGGACGGACAGGGGGAGACTTATGGGCGGTACGAAATTGGGAGACCGGGTACAGATCCACTACACCTGTCGGCTTGAGGATGGCACCGTCTTAGATAGTTCGCGAGATCGAGGCCCCTTGGAGTTTACGGCGGGAGGTACCGAGGTAATTCCGGGGGTGGACCAGGCGGTCCTCGGCATGCAACCAGGCGAATCGAAGACCGTCGAAGTGTCCGCAGAGGACGCTTACGGGGCCCGCACCCCAGGTCTCGAGCAGCGTGTTCCTCGGAGCGCACTTCCCGAGGGGGTCCAGGAGGGAGATCGGCTTCAGGCAAAGGTTGGAGAGAAAAGCATCATGGTCTGGGTTTCGGAACTCGGTGAGGAATCCGCCCTTCTCGACGCCAATCATCCGTTGGCCGGTCACAACCTCGTCTTCGACATCGAACTGGTCTGCGTCGAATCGAAGGAGGGCTGACCTGTTCCGAGGCGCGTAGATCGCAAGAAGCTTCGCTTTTCGATTCCCGCGGCACCTCTCGGAATTGATTGAGTGACAGGAGGTCCGTGCCCTGTCGACTGCACTCCTCCAAGAACAAATGCTATATTCCTTACAATAGGGGGAAGGGAGAACTGCCCATGGAGATAGAGCGCAGCAGGTGGTTTTGGGCGCCTGCAGCGGTTTTGGCTCTGATATCAATTGCCTCGCCGGCATTGGCAGGACAAAAGCCGCCTCCAGGGGGTAAAATGGCGGTGGTGAACGGGTCGGTAATCACTCGGGCGGATTTTGACAGGGAAATGAGCCGTGTCCAGCAACGGCTTTTGAGTATGGGTAGACCCCTGAGCGATTCCCAGCTTTCGGCAATCAAAAAACGAGTCCTTGAAAGCCTTATCGATCGTGAGTTGCTCTATCAGGAAAGCCAAAAGCAGAGAGTCACCGTTGAAGACGCGGCGATCAACGAACAGTTGAGCAAGCTGAAAGAACGATTTCCCAGTGAAGCCGAGTTCAAACGTGCATTGAGTGAGGCGAATCTCTCTGAGGATGCCATAAAGTCGCAGTTTAAGCGAGAGATGGTCATTCAACGATTCATCGCTAAACAGTTTATTCAGAAAATTACGGTTTCCGAGAAGGAGAGCAAAGCCTACTATGACAGCCACCCGGATCTTTTCAAACAACCTGGACAGGTACGTGCACGTCACATTTTGATCAAACTCAATCCCGGGGCGGACGAATCGCAAAAGGTAGAGGCCCGCGAGAAACTGAAGAAGGTCCAGGAGAAGCTGGAAAAGGGCGAGGATTTCGAGGACCTTGCCGAGGAGTTTTCCGAGGGTCCCAGCAGTGCCAAGGGTGGAGACTTAGGTTACTTCGGACGGGGACAAATGGTGAAGCCCTTCGAAGAGGCGGCTTTTGCGTTAGGGCCGGGCGAGGTGAGTGACATCGTAGAGACAGGGTTCGGATACCACCTGATCAAGGTCATCGACAAAAAACCTGAAACGACCATCGCTTACGAGGACATCAAGGAAAGGCTTGAGCACCATCTCAAGCAGGATAAGGTTCACAAGGAGGTGAGTCTCTACGTTGAGAAGCTGAAAGAAGAAGCACAAGTGGAGAGATTTCTTGCCGAAGATGAGTGATAGCTGAACGTTCACCTTGGAGATCCACATCCATGAGAGTTCTTCTGGTTTCCCCCAAGAGTAATTTTCCCGATGCGACTCCTGCCTGGTTGCGAATTCCGCAGTTGACATTACCGATCCTTGCCGCACTCACGCCGCCTGAACACCAGGTGGCGATGGTAGAAGAGGAGTTTGAGCGTCTCCCCCTTGATGAGCACTGGGACGTGGTGGGTATAACCGCAATGACCGCAACCGCGCCAAGAGCTTATGAGTTGGCGTCTCTCTTCAGGCACAATGGGGCGAAGGTGGTACTCGGCGGGATACATCCTTCCGTCCTGCCGGAGGAGGCGGCGCGGTTTTCGGACGCAGTCGTCGTTGGCGAAGCTGAGGGGATATGGGGACAGGTGCTTCATGATGTGCAGTGGAATCGGTTAAGAAAATGCTACCACAACTCAGAACCCGACATATCGGAATCGCCGCTTCCCGTGCGTCGGAGGATGCGATCTATCCTCGGACTGCCTAGTTTTGTCACGCCGATTATGGCTTCGCGCGGTTGCCCTTATGATTGTGAGTTTTGCTGCGTGCATAGCGTTTACGGGCGACGGCAACGCCATCTACCCATTGAGCACATCATTGAGGACATAAGGAGAACCGGTGCAAGGCGTGTTATGTTTTTGGACGACAACATAGGTGGGGTACGCTCGTATATGATGCAACTTATCACCGCACTCAAGCCGCTTAGGGTGAGCTGGTATGGACAGGCCTCGGTGCGTTTCATTCTGGACGATGAACTGTTCGATGCGGCAGTGCGCTCAGGACTCGAGGCGCTGTTCGTTGGTGTTGAGAGTGTTGAGCCTGAGGGGCGAAAGGGGATGCGGAAGTCACTCCCTTCGATACAGCTGTATGAGAAAGCGATAGAACGCTGCCGCTCCGCAGGTGTCATCTTTCACGCATCGCTCATATTCGGTTTGGATGAGGATACCCCGTGTGTGTTTGAACGGACCTTGGAGTTTCTGCTTCGTAATTCGGTGCCGTCGATTTCTCCGTGCATACTTACTCCGTACCCCGGAACTCCTCTTTTTGAGCGCCTGATGCGAGAACGACGCATCCTGCATACCAACTGGTCCTACTACGACCACACCACCGTATGTTATCAGCCGAAGAATATGGAGCCGGAGGAGCTCGCGGAGAAATATCTCGAGTTTCGAAACAGGTTTCTCTCCTGCTCATCTATCATCCAGCGCGGTTATGCCCAATTGCGTGTTGCACCGATCGTGTATCTCTGTTCGAATCTCGCTTATCGCAAGACAACAAAACTCATGAAAGAGCATTTCCGCAACTATTTCAAATGGTTGCGCCAGCAGAAAAGCATCCCAACCCTTCACGGGGTTATAGAACCTGCCGTTAGCCAGCCTCACGCAGCAGTGTGAGCAGCATGCGCCTACCGTCAAGGAGGGACGCTTCGGGGTCTCTTCGCCCTCCGAATAGCTTCTCTACCATGCGCCTTGCCCAAAATGAACGATTGACTTTTTTTTGGGTCCTGTTACTATGGATTCGGAACGCCCCCCCGATTTGTAGCGAGAATCTGAGCGCAGTGAAAGTTGACCGGCCGTGGAGCCCGTTCTTCCGGGTGAAAGGACGGGCTTTTTATGAATTCGTGCAGGGAAGAAATAGCATCGAAAATGGATAGGTATTCTACCATCGGCTCTGAGGGATGAGGGCTGGCTATGATGAAGTGCCCGAAGTGTCAATGTGAAAATCCCCATGGAAGGAAGTTCTGTCGGGAATGCGGGGCAAAGCTCTTGCTAGTTTGCCCTGAGTGTGGATATGAAAACCTTCCCGAGGATAAGTTCTGCGGCGAATGTGGTCAAAAATTAGGTGAAGCAGTCAAAAGGGAAGAGGCAGCGCCAGGAGAGCGAAAGCATGTCACCGTTCTTTTCTCCGACCTAACAGGATATACCGCTATGTCGGAGAAACTCGACCCGGAAGAGGTCAAAGACATCACGGGCCGGGTCTTTGGCGAGATTGCCCAGGTGGTGACCAAATACGAGGGGTTCGTCGAGAAATTCATCGGGGATGCGGTCATGGCACTTTTTGGGGTACCAAAGGCCCACGAGGACGACGCCGTAAGGGCCATTCGGGCTGCCAAGGAGATACACGATCTGGTTGAAGCGATGAGTCCTCAACTTGAGGGGACGGTGGGTGAGCCCTTATCCATGCACACCGGCGTCAACACCGGCCTCGTGGTCACTGGTGAAGTGGATCCGGAAAAGGGAATCCACGGCGTATCGGGAGATACGGTCAATCTCGCCTCCCGGCTGAGCAGCCTGGCACGGCCGGGTGAGATCTTCGTCGGGCCTGAAACCTATGGGCAGGCTGAGGGATACTTTACCTTTGAACGGTTGGAGCCCACCACAGTTAAGGGCAAGGCAGAACCGGTTCAGATTTTTAAGGTCCTCTCCCCAAGGGAGGAGCCGAGCAAGATTCACCGTCTCCACGGCCTCCGGGCTAAGCTGATTGGGCGAAAGGCCGAGATGGCGCAACTGGGGGAGGCGGTCGAACGGCTCCGGGAGGGGAGGGGTACGGTCTTTTCCATCTGTGGAGATGCGGGAACGGGAAAGAGCAGGGTGGTTGAGGAGTTCAAGGCCTCTTTAGATCTGCAGGAGATTCAGTGGCGAGAGGGCCATGCCTATGCCTATTCTCAAAACATCCCCTATTTTCCCCTGATCGACCTCCTGAATCGTGCTTGGCAAATCGAAGAAGGCGATCCTCCAGAAAGAATAAGGGAGAAAGTAGAATCGGTTCTCCAGGATCTGATCGGGAAGCAAGAGGATGTTGTGCCGTATATAGGGAGTCTCTATGCCCTCAGCTACCCCGAGATTGAAGGTGTAAGCCCCGAGTTCTGGAAGGCCCGGCTTCGAGAGGCAATTGGGACAATTCTTGCAGCCCTGACTCGGAGAGGGCCAACGGTTATCTGCCTTGAGGACCTTCAGTGGGCTGATCCCTCCACCATAGACCTCCTCCGTTTTATCCTGTCGGAGTTCCGGTACCCCGTCCTCTTCCTTTGCGTTTACAGGCTTCCCTTTAGCCTCTTTACGGGCCATGAGATCAGCGGTTTCGGGGAGTTCTACCGGGAGATCAAGCTCCAGGATCTCTCGCCCTCGGAATCCCAGGACATGATGGAATCGCTTCTGAAGACCGAAACAGTCCCCGTTGAGCTGAAGAGGTTTGTTCAGGAAAGGGCCGAGGGAAATCCCTTCTATCTGGAAGAGGTGATCAATGCGTTGATCGAATCGGAGACGCTTGCTCGCGATAATGGTGGTTGGAGGCTTACCAGACCAATTGGTGCGGCTGATATACCCTCGACGATTCACGGTGTTATCGCTGCCAGGCTTGACCGCCTGGAAAAGGAGATGAAACGGATTCTCCAGGAGGCCTCGGTCATCGGAAGGGCCTTCCTCTATGAGATCCTCAAAAAGATCACGGAAATCGAGGAAGAGATTGACCGGTGTCTGGGCGGTTTGGAGCGGCTTGACCTTATCAGGACGAGGTCTTTCCAGCCGGAGCTGGAATACGTTTTCAAGCACGCCGTGACCCAGGAGGTAGTCTACGATGGCCTTCTCAGAAAGGAGCGCCAGGACATCCATGAACGCACCGCCCTTGTGATGGAGGAGCTCTTTCACGAAAGGCTTTCGGAGTTCTACGAGGGCCTCGCCTTCCATTTCAAGCAGGGCCGCTCCCTGCATAAGGCCGTTGATTATCTCGTGAAGTCGGGGGAGAAGAGCCTGAAAAGGTATGCCGTTGAGGAATCCCACCAGTACTTTAAGGAAGCTTACGACCTTCTTAGGGATAAACCGGACAGGACGAAGGAGGAAGAGGAGACCCTCATCGATCTCCTCAATAAGTGGTCGGTTGTCTTTTATTACCGTGGAGATTTCAGGGAACTGGCCGACCTTCTCAACGCTCATGAAGAGGTGGCTGAATGCCTTGATGACAGGGCAAAGCTCGGGATGTTCTATGCTTGGCTCGGCATGGCCCTGTACTGTCGGGAAAGATTTAGGGATTCGCATCAATACCTATCCAAAGCCCTCACGATCGGCGAGGAGATCGAAGACCAGCAGGTCATCGGCTGTGCCTGCACCTGGCTCACCTGGACCTGTGGCGAATTGGGCCTTCTGGACGAAGCCATTACCTTCGCGGAAAGGACCCAAGAGATATGCAGACTGGTCGAGGCTGATCCATACATCCATTTCAAATCCCTCGGCGGACTGGGATACGCATACTGGCACAGGGGAGACAGGAAAAAGGGCCTTGAAGCGGGAAAGGCTCTCCTGGAGTACGGCCATAGGCACTCCAATATTCGAAGCCTGGTCATGGGTCACTGGATCACGGGACTTAGCCATTTGGTGGACGGTGATTTCCCATCGGCTACTGAATCCTTTGAGAAGGCAGCCCAGGTATCCGCCGACCCGTTCTACTTTCAGATTCCGAGAACGCTGCTCGGCGGCAGCCTTGCGTTTGTTGGTCGGATCCAAGAGGCCGAGGAGGCCCTTGAGGAGGTGGTGACGTACAGCGAGAAGTTGGGAGCTGAGATACTCGGAACCCCGGCGCGTCTGTTTCTTGGCCTTGTTTCGACTGCGAAAGGGGATATGAGCCAGGGTTTGGAGATGATGGAAGAGGCAGCAAGGGCATTTCTGGAAAACGAGCGAAGGGGCTTCTATGCCCGGTCGCAATGCATCCTGGGAAGGGTATACTTACAAATCGTTGAGGGAGCGCCACCGGTCAGCCTGCCGGATTTTGCCACCAAGAAGGCCGAAGATCACTTCAATAGGGCGATTGAGGTCGCAAAGGAGATCGGGGCCAAGGCTACGCTGGGCATGGCCCAGCTCGATTTGGGCTTGCTTTACAAGGCAAGGGGCGAAAAGGATCAAGCCAGGCAATGCATCTCCACGGCCATTGGCGTCTTTGAGCACTGTGGTGCTGAAACATTCCTGAGGCAAGCGAAGCAGGCCCTGGAGAATTTGGAATAGATGGTCACGGTTGTTTCGTATGGTGCCAGACCCCCTAGAAGAGACGGTTGGATTCACTATGGAGAGGACCTGAGTCTCCACCGCATAGCGTCCGCCGTTCAAGGTGCTCTCATGAGCCCCTTCGCAAGTGCCACGGCCTGGCCAGCGTCGTGTCCGTAACCATCGGCCCCAATCTCCTCCGCGAACCGTTCGTTTACCGGGGCTCCCCCCACCACGATCTTAACCCTCTCTCTCAGTCCCGCATCTTTCAACGCTTGGATAACATTCCTCATCTCCCACATGGTCGTGGTGAGAAGGGCTGACATCCCGAGGATGTCCGGGTGGTGATCGGCCACCTGCTTCACGAACGTCTCGGTCGGCACATTGACTCCCAGGTCCACCACCTCGAAGCCGATACCGCGCAGCATAGCGGCCACCATGTTCTTCCCGATGTCGTGCATGTCCCCTCTAACCGTGGCTATGATAACCTTGCCGCTCGCCTTACTCGTAACGCCCACAAGATACGGCTGAAGGAAGTCCAGGGCCTTGTTCATGGCACGGGCGGACAGGAGCACCTCGGGGATGAAGACGTTTCCGTTCTGGAAATCCTCCCCGATCATTTCCATGGCCGCGATCATTCCCTTTTGCACGATATCGTCAGGGCTGGTGCCCTTCCGTAACACCTCTTGAACGTGCTCCACGATGGCATCGTCCTTTCCTTTGAGCACGTCCTCCTGGATGAGTTTGAACGTTTCGTCTCGAGCGGCCTTGGACGCGACACGGTCCTTTGCCTCATGGCGTATGCCCTCTGGAAGGGGGCGAGCGGCCCCTGCTTCCAGGGGCAGCCTTCCCTCCTTTTCAACCCGATCTCCTATTCTCACTAGCCGCTCGAAGGCGGCCCCGGGTGGGGTGGTATCGGCGACTCCCAGGATAAAGCGCCTGCCCGGAGCGATGGCCTTGAAGAGATGGTCCATGTAGCTCTCAAAGTCCTCGTCGGTCGCGGATTCGGGGAGCAGCATGGTGGAGGGGATGCCGCCGAAGATGGTTAAATGGTCGCCCCATCGTTGATAGCACTCTCCGATTCCGACCTTGGTCATGGGATACGGGCAGATGGCCTCGGCCACGTGCATCCCCGAGTCCCTGATGAGATCGAGCAACCCCTGGTTCTCCCCATCGCAGTGACAGAGGACCAGTTTCCCTCGTTCGCCCAGGACATCAGCCGCCTTTCTGATCCAGGGCACGATCTCTTTCTCGAAGTACGGCGGATACGTGATGGTGTCGTCGAAGTTGCCGCCCCAGTTGGCCATCTCCGCGGGGGAATTCGCAATGATCCTCAGCGCCTTCTCATACAGAGGGCTCATGCTTTCGGCGAGTGCCCGCATTTCCCTCTGATAATCGCTGTAATGAAAGTAAAACTCAGTCGAATCCAGGAAGTACTTCTGGATGTGATGCATGGGAGAAGCCGCCCCCGCGAAGTAAGTGGCGGCTACCCCGTCTTCACCGACCTCCTTCTGCCATGCGATGAATTCGTCGAAATAGGGAACCACCTCGATGTTCTCAAAGAGGCGTGTAACGATACGGTAATCCTCCCGCTTTTTGATGATGTGCTCCTCAATCCAGGGGATGGAGACCCCGGATTTCTTCATTTCCTCGGTATAGATGATGGTTGTGTTGGCCGTACCAATGGTAGTGTGGTACTCGACGTGTGTACGTTCGTTATCTCGTCTGATCCGAATGTCGATATTCGGGGAGAAGGTGAATCTGAAAACGTGTTCCCTCAGGCAGTATGCCCCGATGCCCCGGTGGAGCGGGGCGTCCGGATTGCCCACGTAATCGGGAACGACCTTGTGAAGGGCCCAGCCTTCCGCCCTGGAAATCTCGTCGGCCGTGCGCCCTTGGTGATGTTGAGGCAAAGTACCGCATTGAGAATTGGCTCTGTACCAGAGGTCGATCCGAGGCGCATAGGGCAGGATATCCGGCATCTGGCCCGAGACCGCCGTGAGCATTCTCTGCCTATGGGTCATCATCATGATGCTCCAATTCAAGGAAAGGGTAAGACCTCTCGTTTATCCCTGGGTGTGACCCAAAGGATTACTGACGGCGGGTCCACCCCAGAAAACCATGTTCCAGGCTTCACAGAGCAGCCAATATGCCCCCGTCAACATAGATGATTTGACCGTTGACGAAGTCCGAGGCGCTGGAGGCGAGATAGACAGCCGTTCCCACCAGCTCCGAAGGGTCGCCCCACCGGCCGGCCGGGGTTCGCGACTTGATCCAGGCATCGAACGTGGGATCATCTGCCAGGGGCTGGGTCATGGGGGTAATAAAGTATCCCGGGCCGATGCCGTTCACCTGAATGTTGTGTTTCGCCCACTCCACGGCCATGGTCTTGGTGAGCATTCTCACCCCGCCCTTGGCGGCGGCATATGGCCCGATGGTCGCCCGGCCCAACTCGCTCATGAGAGAGCAGATATTGATGATCTTCCCTGATTTCCGGGCGATCATCTTGCGAGCTACGTGCTTGCTGGCCAGGAAGACCCCGGTCAGGTTGATATCGATGACCTCCCGCCAGGTGGATTCCTCGACGGTCTCCAAGGGGGCACGCCTCTGGATTCCCGCGCTGTTCAACAAGATCTGGATGGGACCGACATCCTCCTCTATCAACGCGATCTTCCGTTGGACTTGCTCTTCGTTAGCGACATCGAAGGCATAGCCGCACACGGTGAGCCCCTCCCCGGAGAGAGCCGAGACGGCGCTCTGCAGCTTTTCCTCATTTCTCCCGTTCAGCACGAGACTGGCCCCGGCCTGGCCCAATCCCCGAGCGATGGCAAAGCCAAGCCCATGGCTTGAGCCCGTGATCAGGGCGACCTTGCCGCTTAAATCGAAGAGAGTTTCGATCATGGAAATGCCTCCCCATTTGAATGTATCGCGTATCACCTTACCGGGGAATCGACCACACCATTGTCCCAGTGTCAAGGGAAAAGTTGACCGGAGTTTCCGGGCTTTGTCGAGAGCAACACCATTGTTCATGAGCGAACTTCAGATACCTGGGAATTGGGAAAAGGAGCTCTGAGCGGAAATTGTACAGTGTTGCGGTGCTGCAGTGCTGCGGTGTTGCAGTCAGAAGGGGGAAAAAGGTTAGAGGCTCAAGGTAAGAATATCAAATGTCAAAGTTCAAAATCTAAATGGCAAATGGCAAAGGTGAGAGGCTAAGGTTGAGGTTAAGGTTAAGGAGAAGGTCAAGGCTGGAGGTTTGAGGGAAAAGAGTCAAAGCTCAAATTTCAAATGCCAAAAAAATCAATAACCAGTCACGAGCACGTGCACGAGCACGAAACACGCATACGGACACGCTCCTGTGAAGCGGTCTGCGGTCATCCGTCAGCGGTCTTTGTACACGAACACGAGAGTCAATATCAAAGTTGGGAATCCGTGGAAAACCAGAAAAACGAACTTTGAGCGAAGGGGAATTTGGGCAACAGCCCGAAAGCCATAGAAGCTCAGGGACGATGGTGTTCATTTATGAAAAGCATATCCCGCTCTCCTCCGGTGTGAGATGAGAGAAAGGGCCTGCCCCTGGATGTACGCATGTTCACGGGTGATCAAGCTCGTGTCTAGGTCATTGACACTTTCATGACTCTTCCTTTAGAATGATTTCGACAGTTGGTCCTTCATTCAGGGATCTTCCATGGAATCACAATCCGTCCAACGCAAGCTCACCGCGATCCTCAGTGCCGATGTCGAAGGGTACAGCCGCCTCATGGGCGAGGATGAGGAGGCAACCATCCGGACCCTAACCGGTTACCGTGAGGCGATGGCAAATCTTATCCAACAACACCGGGGTCGGGTGGTGGATTCCCCCGGCGATAATGTATTGGCTGAGTTTTCCAGTGCCGTTGACGCCATGGGGTGTGCCGTAAAGATCCAGGAGGAGCTCAAGGCCCGCAATGCTGAGTTGTCCGAAAACCGGAGGATGGAGTTTCGCATCGGCATCAACCTCGGAGATGTGATTGTTGAGGGTGAGAGGATCTACGGCGACGGGGTCAACATAGCGGCCCGCATAGAGGGATTGGCCGAAGGGGGCGGGATCTGCATTTCTGGGACCGTGTATGACCAAGTTGAGAACAAGCTGGCTTTGGACTATGAGTCCCTTGGTGAGCAGGCCGTCAAGAACATCAAGAAACCAATACGGGTGTATCGGGTAGGGATGAAGGCAGAAGCCGCGGTTCCGAAGGGAAGCGGAGAGTTTAGGTTGCCTGACAAGCCCTCTATTGCCGTGCTCCCCTTTGTCAACATGAGCGGGGATCCGGAGCAGGAGTATTTCAGCGACGGGATAACCGAGGATCTCATCACTGACCTATCCAAGATTTCAGGCATGTTTGTCATCGCCCGTAACTCCACGTTCACATACAAGGGGAGGGCGGTGAAGGTTGATCAAGTTGGACGGGAGCTGGGAGTGCGATTCGTGCTGGAGGGCAGCGTCCGCAAGGCGGGAGACCGTGTTCGGATCACGGCTCAGCTGGTGGATGCCGGCACGGGGGGACACCTCTGGGCGGAGCGGTATGACCGGGACCTCGAAGACATTTTTGCCTTGCAAGATGAGGTAACCCAGAAAATCGTGGCAGCTCTGGAGGTGAAGCTCACGGAGGATGAGCAAGAGCGTTTGGAGCGCACATACACGGACGATCTGGAGGCCTATGATTACTTCTTGCAAGGGCTGGAATACTTACATCGTTTCACACAAGAGGCGAATGATCATTCACGGAGTATGTTTCAGAAAGCGATAGACCTGGATCCCAAGTTTGCGGCGGCATATGGGCATATGAGTTTGACTCACTGGCTGGAGTGGTCTTT
>Ga0209427_10006223_pt1 | contig 13644 bp, 10 predicted proteins | sample DeeMarSWOR136_30_FD_187465 | JGI IMG/M metagenome (GOLD analysis project Ga0209427, IMG submission 187465) | Marine sediment microbial communities from White Oak River estuary, North Carolina - WOR-1-36_30 (SPAdes) (version 2) | ecosystem: Environmental > Aquatic > Marine > Intertidal zone >... | reverse complement strand
GATAGCGACACCCATTGGCCATGGGACAATGCAAACAACTGGGTTTCTCCTTATGACAAAAGTTTGCACCTAGCTGCGCGAGTGACTCGAGATATTTATAGACGTTCTCTTTCATTTCCTCTGCTTCTACACTCAGTACTCGTATGGTCTCATCAGGGTCATCGGTTGTCACCCAGCCAAGCCTTTTTGCCACTCGATTCACCATAATCGCTTTCTCTGTGACGTTTTTTTGAAGATTACTTGGTTTCTGCCCTGGTTTAATCTCTTGACGTGACGGTGGCGGCGGCATCTTAGGCATCTTTACCTTGTAATCGGACGGATCAATGTCTTTGAAGACGGTAATAGACTTCCCGCCATGGTCTGTTTCTCGTGTCCGTATCTCTACTAAAATTGGTATCTGGATTGACGCACCAGAAATCAATGCGACACCAATAGGCAACCGCTGGATCTCGTCATAGGTCTGACTGGTAAGACCTTCAACTGATTGAATTATCGCCTTTAAATCATTTGGGTTTGTGACCTTGAGGATAATATTGGTGTTACACTGAGAGATGATGTTTTTGTCAATCTTCGCGGGACGTTGACTGACGACACAAAGCCCCATGCCAAATTTTCGTCCCTCCGAAGCAACCGTACGGAGCATACTTGAGGAAACCGCATGCCCAATCCCATGTTCAGGACAGTAGTTATGCGCTTCCTCGACGACGAACAGAAACGGAGGAATCTTACCTGCTTTTCTGTCCTTGAACAACTCCTCGGTTAACCGTGCCACCACCACATCCTGGATATCGGGTGGGACACCTCGCATATTGATAATTGAACATTTTCCTTTTTGCACAAGTTCATTTGTGGAGGTTCCTTTCTCCGAAAAGACACCGATGGAATCCAACGATTCTAGCGAGGCGATGACATTCCACCGTGCATTGCTTTTTGTGCGTTCCACTGCTTCTATAATATCTCTAATATTATAAACCTGCTTAAACTCCTTAAGTTCCTTAATGGTCTGATACAAAACCGCTATTTGTGGACCAGAGAGTTTAGCCTTTAAGAGTTCTAGGATCTCTCGTCCCTCGAGGTTCATCCCGTTTAAAGTTAAATGTGTCATTCCGTCCCCATTCGAAAGCGGTGAGAAGGCAACAATTTGACCGCCGTAATCAGTAGCCGTTACGCCGAACTTCTTCATGTTCTTCTGGTCTTTTTTGTCTTTGTTTGTTTTTCCAAGAGAAATATATTCGCCATGTGTATCGATGATTACAAGTGGGATCTTCTTTTTTAATAGCTCCTCGATGAGCACACCGCATGCATAGCTTTTCCCACCACCGGTTTTTGCAAGGATACATATATGCTTCTGCACCAACGAATCGATATTAAGGTACACTGGAAGATCATGTCCTTTAAGAAGACCAAGATACGCCCCGTTTTCTTTCTCTGCATGCAAACCTAGAACATGTCGGATATGATCCTCCCGAGCAAGTGTTATTTGGGCTCCTGCCTCAAACGGACTGCGCGGTGCCTGCAGATGTCCTTCGTTATCGCGGTACCCAATGACCTCAGCATACGCAGAAATGTCACTTTTAATCGGAGGAACAGATCCATTACTTTTAATGGTGATGGCATCCTCGAATTTTAAATCAGAGTATCCTTTAATATCCATAACCTGCGCAAGCACATAGCCCTCTTCATGTGGCGCAGCAATATAATCGAACTTGCGGATATTACGATTATCGACTGTAAAATTAAATTTTGTTGAACCAACATCACCATATATAAGACCGACAAAGTCGTTTTTTTCTTGTTGCATCCATACCCCTTTGTTGTCAATGGGCCGAATAATATGCAGGGTTATTATAGTTTTTGTATTTTTCTTTTTATTTCAGATGGTAAACCAGCACAAAGCTCTAATGCTTCGATTTCCATGAAGTGGAGATCACCTGGGATAACGATGGTATGCAAGGGGGGACCATACTGTTTTTTTTGTAGAGCCCCAATTGTATTTGCCATAATCATCGGATTTTCTGCCCCTGCACGTGCAACGACACACGCAAGAGTCTCATTTGTTAGGATATTTTTCTTAAGTTTTTCCTCCATTCTTAAGAGCAATTCAAAACCCTGGTTCGCTGTCATATAGTGGTCTTTCTCAGCTTGGATATCAAGCAGTATAAGCGTATGCAGCCCCATATTTTTATTAGCACATATTACTGTATATGGGCTTGTTGGAAAATAATCTTTTTCAGGAAATACAAGTGTTGTTATCCTCCCAAATTTATAGTTCTGCAGACCAAGTAAACCAGGAACCGCACTCACAATACTACTACTATGAATTATGGTCGTTGGAATACCCTGTTGTATCGCTCGAAGACGCAGGTCTACATGTGTAGTGGCGATCATCGGGTCTCCTCCAGTGAGAAATGCGACATGGTTCTGTGATGCCGCATCAATGATTTGATCTCCTTTCTCTGTCTCTTCCCGTGAAAGTACCCTGATTTGTTTACCAATGAGATGTTCAAAGGATTTTCTGTCGAACATGCCTAGCATTGTTGTATAAAACTCAGCAAAGACCATATCACATGCTTTGAGCTGCTGTAACCCTTTTACTGAAATATCCGCCTCGTCATAAAGGCCTAAACCGATAAAAACCAGATGCCCTTTTGACATTTTTTTCATGCTCCTTCATAGTTCTGACATTGAAAAATGTTATTCATTGTATTGGTAAATTTCGAAAACATTTAAAACACCTACATGATTCATAAATGTGGGCGACAACTACCGGCTCTTTTTTTTAAACATGTCAATCTCGCACGTGTTATCAGTGTACCAGGAGGAAAATAAAGAAAGGTTTAAATTCCAGGAGACGTATTCCTGGCAGGAGGTGTATTATGCCATATACATACGAGGGTTGGAACTTATATACAAGAAACGTGAAGCTTAAAGGCGGAAGAAATCAAACGATTTATTTCTTCAGCAAAAGAAAACCAAAAAGTGGAACCAATTGCGATTTACCAACTGGATATACCGTTGGTGTCAATAAGAGAACTGGGCTTCCATACCTGAAGAAGAAGTAAGTCCGCTTCTTTCTTCATTTTTTTTTCTTCATAGTTCATAGTTATTTGATTTCATTGACATAAGGATTTTATAATCAACGTATCATCAGTATTTGAGCATGCCACGAAAACACGAAGCAAAAAAGAAGGTGTATCGAACTATTGCACTCAGGCGAATTCATTTTCTTTTTTCTCTTGCGGAAACCTATGCTCTTACAGGGAAGCTTCAGTTATCTGATCGATATGTCGCGCTTGCTCGAAAGATGTCCATGAAGTACCTCGTTCCTATCCCTAGTCAATTTTCTAGAAGATTTTGTAAACACTGTTACTGTTATCTTCTTCCCTCATTGAACTGCCGTGTCCGTATTCATCGTGGGATGATTATCATGTATTGTATGAAATGTAAGAAATTTAATCGCATACCCTTACATACACGTACCTCCCAAAGTAAATAGAATACAACATCAAAGGTCGCTGATTTTCTTGGAATGAGTCCTTGTTTCTCTAGTCAGATATATATTTATAATCTATCTTTATATTATTTAAACAATCTTTCAATATACTATTTCATCAGTTTTTTTCCCCATTTTCTTCCCTAATTTCTTCACTGCTGGGACGCTCGGATAGATATAAATATCAAATCGTTTATTACCGATACCCACATTCACGAAAAAGGAAGAGAATTCCTATGACAACAGCATATGATGTTCCTGCTAAAGAATTAATTTCTGCACTAACAAAAAAACTACAAAACGATTCTGCGATCGTCCCACCAGAATGGAGTAAATATGTTCGCACTGGTGTTTCAAGAGAAAATCCACCAGAAACAAGAGAGTGGTGGCATACACGATGCGCCTCCATCCTTAGAAAATTATATATAAACAAAGCGATGGGTGTTGAACATATCAGAGCGGAGTATGGTGGAGCGCGCAACCGTGGTTCAAAACCAAATAAAGCAGAAGCCGGCAGTGGTGCGATTGTACGCCACGCACTGCAGCAATTGGAAACTGCTGGGTATATTACAAAGATGAAAGGCAAAGGCCGCATGCTCACACCTAAAGGAGTAAAATTTCTTGATAACACCTCCTTTGAGCTAAAAAAGGCACTTATTGAAGCTTACCCCGAATTGAAAAAATATTAAATAGGTGATCACAATAGATTCCTCTTGAGGTTTTAGAACCATTATGGATGATATAGAAACTATTAGGAAAAAGAAATTGCGTGAACTTCAACAACAGCCAACATACCAACAAGAGAATTTCGAGGAAGCGCAACAGAAGGAATATGAAGAGCAGAAAAGAGTGATCCTCCGCGCTATCCTTATGGATGATGCACGGGAGCGTCTTGGACGTATTAAGACCGCCCGACCAGAGCTTGCAGAGAACTTAGAAAATCAGCTTATCATGCTTGCTCAGTCTGGTCGTCTCAAAAATAAAATAAATGATGAACAGTTACGGGATTTGCTCTCCAAGATAATCCCGAAAAAACGTGATATCAAAATTCGAAGAAGAGGACTATAAATGTCAAGTCATAAATCGGTAGCAAGAAAATTTCGGTTATCAAAAGCAACAAAAAGTAATCGACGGGTTCCCGCATGGGTCATGATTCGTACAAACCGACGATTTACTCGCCATCCGAAAACACGCAACTGGCGGAGAACTAAACTCAAAATAGGTTGATACATATGGCTGAGAAAGACACCGGAAAAGAACTTGAGAGAATTTACATCATTCCACTGAGACGAGCAAAAATTGGTCCCACCACACGTGCTGTTCCTCGGGCTGTTGGTGACGTCCGTCATTTTCTCATGAAACATATGAAGGTCGAACAAAAAAACATCTGGATTGACGATTCGTTGAATAAACAACTCTGGACATATGGAAAATTTTGGGTTCCTAGTAAGATACGTGTCCGTGCAGTAAAATTTGAAGATGGTGTTGTCGAGGCGACACTACCAGAACTTGGCGAGAAGAAATCACGACGAGAATTTTTAAAAGAGGAAAAAAAGAAAAAAACTCCGATTCTCAGACGAGAGGAAGAAAAAGCAGAGGAAGCTGTGCCTGGTGCTGAAGGCTATGATATAGTCCCCACTGGTGAGGGTGAAGTAAAGATTAAGAAAAAGAAAGAAAAAGCCACAAAAAAAGAAAAGGAAAAAGAACCCAAAAAGAAAGAAGAACCAGAGCCATCTGAAGAAAAAACAACAGAAAAAGAAGTTAAGACAGAAGAAGAAAAAAAGAAGGCACCAGAAAAAGAAACAGCAGCAAAAAAAGTAAAGAAGATAAAAAAACAAGATACAAAACTATCTGCTGGTAAACAGAAAGCTAATTCAAAGAAAACTGGTAAAAAAAAGTGAATAGGAATGCTTCAACTCTTGGATTTCAATGAAAATCCAAACATAGGAATCTATTGTCGGACGAATGATTCTATTGTTTTTTTACAAAAGAGTTTATCGAAAAAAACTAAGCAGGTAGTCGGCAAGATCCTTGATGTTAAGGTCCTTGAACTTTGTATTGCTGATTCGACAATTATTGGCTCGCTTCTTACTTTTAATTCCTCTGGTGCGATTGTGACCGCTTTCGCAACTGCAGAGACCTTTTCCGCTCTTGAAGAGCAGGGACTTCGTGTGTTCCCGATAAGGGATGTTATCAACGCCGCTGGAAACGATATTCTGGCAAATGATCATGGGGCACTGGTTCACCCTGATTTGAAAAACACCACTGTAAAAAAAATTAGTGAGACCCTTGATGTGCCCGTGCATAAAGGAACCATCGCGTCTCTTGGAACTGTTGGCATGACGGCAGTAGTCACAAATAAGGGCTGCCTGTGTCATCCAAAGACAACCGTCGAAGAAAAACAACAACTGGAAAAAGTTTTTGATGTAGATGTTATGATTGGAACAGTGAACCATGGATTTCCCATGATCGGTAGTGGTCTTGTGGCAAATACTAAAGGGGCGATTATAGGAAAAATGACGACCGGTATTGAGATGGGACGTATTGAAGAAGCATTGGGATTTTTAGAATAACGCATTTAATTATTTTTCGGTTTTTAACGTTAGTTAGCAAGGAGTTTTTCTCTGTAATAACAGAAGGAAAAAAATTTCGAAACATTCTTATATTACATGACATATTCGTTTATCAGGCGGAGAGATGGGATTGCAAGTAAAACAAAAATTTTTTAGTTTCGGAGTTTACACCTCCGCCGCCTCCCCCATATAACCCTTAGAATCACTAGTTTTAAAAACATCCATCTGTTTTATGGGTCGATTCTATGAAACTATTACTTATCCACAGCGATTTTATCGAATACGAAGTCAAAGAAAAAGCGATCCCTCATCCAGAGGAACCAAAAACCATAAAAGATCGTTTAGATGAGGCTCTAACTGTTTTTATCGCTGTTGAGAAAATCGATGAGAAATCCCCAAAGCAAGCTGTCATTGAGGCATCCATAGAAATCATAAAAACAGCGGAACAACTCAAAGTAAAAAATATCATGTTATACCCATATGCCCATTTGTCCTCGGATTTAGCAAGCGCGAAATCAGGTAAAGATATACTTGTACGACTCGAAGAAGAAGTCAATAAACAAAATTTCACGGTGAAACGATCACCTTTTGGATGGTACAAGGCTTTTAACATCTCCTGTAAAGGTCATCCTCTCTCTGAGCTCTCCCGTGAGATTATCCCTGGGAAAGAAAAGAAAGCGGTTGAAAAAGAAAAAGAGATTCTCTCTCAATGGTGTATCCTTACGTTAGATGGGGAGTTGGTGGATGCAGAGACATTCGATTTCACTGATCATGAGGAACTCAAACTTTTATATGAATATGAAAGTAGGGGCACACGAAGGATTGTCGGCGAGCCACCTCATGTGAAAATGATGCAATCCCAGGAACTTGTGGACTATGAATCTGCAAGCGATTCCGGTCATTTTCGTTGGTATCCGAAAGGACGGATGATTAAAGGTCTCCTTGAGGACCATATCAACAACATGGTACGAGATATTGGTGGCATGCAAGTGGAAACCCCTCTCATGTATGACCTTGAACACCCTGCTTTAAGTGAATACGTCAAGAAATTCCCGGCTAGACAATATATCGTACAATCAGATAAGGAGTTCTTCCTTCGGTTCGCGGCTTGCTTTGGGCAATATATGATTGCTCATGATATGACGATTTCCTACCGCAATCTTCCCTTACGGTTGTATGAACTGACGCATTATAGTTTCCGACGTGAACAAAGCGGTGAGGTTAGTGGTTTGAAACGACTACGGGCGTTCACCATGCCTGATCTGCATACGTTCTGTCGAGATCTACCTCAGGCTACCGAAGAATTCAAACGACAATTTAGCGCCTCGATGCAATGGATGGCCTCGCTTAACCTTGACTCTGAGGTTGCATTGAGGTTTGTCAAGGAGTTTTACGAAGATAACAAAGACCTTGCTAAAGATCTCGTCATGCTTGCAGGAAAACCAATTCTTGTGGAGCTCTGGAATGAACAATACTTCTACTTTGTGATGAAATTCGAGTTTAACGTCATTGATTCCATGAAAAAGGCAAGTGCACTTTCCACCGTACAAATAGATGTGGAGAATGGCAAACGTTTCGATATTACTTACGCTGATGAAAAAGGTGAGAAACAACATCCTTACATTTTGCATACAAGCATCTCAGGAAGCATCGATCGGAACATCTATGCATTGCTCGAACGGGAAGCAATCAAGATGAGTCAGGGTAAAAAACCAATGTTACCGCTATGGCTGTCTCCTACCCAAGTACGATTCATACCGGTAGCTGATGAGTTTAAACCTGATTGTGAGATGTTCATACGAGATCTAAATGCAATCTCTCCTTTCCATTTTATACGATCTGATATCGATGAGCGGGAAGAAAGTGTCGGTCGGAAGATTCGTGATGCAGAAAAAGAATGGATTCCATATATCGTGGTTGTTGGTGAAAAAGAACGTAAGGTAAAAATGATTTCCCCAAGGTTACGTACCAATGAACTTGGAGAGGGAAACAAATCATATACAATTGCACAGTTCCACAGTCTCATCCTGAATAAAGTCAAGGATTTCCCACAACAGAAATTACCTCTTGATATAAGACTCTCAAAACGACCGAAATTTAAAGGTTAATTAAGCTAGGATGAGCTATGTATCATTTGGAAAAGGGAAGAGTTCATGATAGAGCGTAAAGTGATTCAAAGCCTTGTAGAATCGTATGATCAAGAAGAGATAACTATTGGTGTACTAGGTGGACATTCTGCACTAGATGTGTGTAGAGGAGCTAAAAAACACGGTTTTTGTACACTTGCGGTCTGTCAGAAAGGAAGAGATAAGACATATACAAAATATTATAAGACTCGCAATGACGGTCGAGGATGCATTGATAAAACCATTGTCCTTGACAGGTTTAGTGAAATCACAAAACCATTGGTCCAAGAACAATTACGAAATGAAAACACGATTTTCATTCATAATCGATATTTTTGGGTCTACTTTAATTTCACTGACATCGAGAATAATTTCGGAATCCCGATTTTTGGAACACGTTCTATGCTAAAGCTTGAGGAGCGAAACGTCCCAAAAAACCAGTATTACCTTTTACAGAAAGCAGGTATACGTTCTCCGAAGATTTTCACCTCACCGCATGATATCAACCGGCTCGCGATCATAAAAGTAAACGAAGCAATCCGTGGATACGAACGTGCCTTTTTCTTTGCATCGAATTTTTCAGACTACAAAAAGAAATCGGAACAACTTCTTGAAAAAAAAATGATTACAAAGGAAACGTTGCAACAAGCGGTCATTGAAGAATATGTAATTGGAGCTCAGATTAATTTTAATTATTTTTATTCAGCAATTGACGATGAACTTGAAATTATGGGCACAGACACTCGGCGACAAACAAACCTGGATGGTCTGATTCGTCTTCCTGCAGATGAACAACTGGAAGTTCTTAAACACATCAAGCCAAAGATCATTGAAACGGGACATATTGCAGCGACCACGAAGGAATCCATTATAGAATCGATCTTTGAGCTTGGTGAAAAATTCGTCAATACCACAAAAAAAGAATATCCCCCCGGTATCATTGGTCCTTTTGCCTTGCAAGGTGCCATGGTTGCTGATAAAGGACGAGAAGAAATGGTCGTCTTTGATGTTTCTTTACGAATCCCCGGAAGTCCATTAACGCAATTCACCCCACATTCCGGTTATCTGTATGGAGAATCGATAAGCTATGGTGAACGTATCGCCTTGGAATTAAAGAAAGCTATTCAAACGAATCGGCTTAAGGAACTGGTCACCTAAGAACATTCAATAGTGCGTTCTTCAGTTATTATTTTCTCAACCTGTATATCATGAGTCTCAGTTGGAATGCTGTTTACGATTTGTAGTTCAAATGCAAGACCGATTCTATGGGCATGACATCGTGTTTTGAGTAATTTATCATAATACCCACCACCATATCCAACTCGATTCCCTTTACAATCAAACACAACCCCTGGGATAATGCACAGGTCAATTTGTGAGAAAGGTATTACACGTAATCGGTTGTCTCGTGGTTCAAGGATTGTATAGGCACCAGGATAAAGATCATCCCAGCTTGATAGTTCTGATAGGATAAGCGTTTTGTTCTGGGTATCGGTTTTTGGAACGATGACGGTTTTCATTTGAAGGAGGCTTTCTTGTATCATAGTATGAGTGTGTACTTCATTGTTGTAGGAAACATAAAAAAGGATGGTATGTGCGTCTTGATACCATGATGAATGAAAAAGACGTTGTTGAATCAAAAAACTTTTTTTAAGAATTTCTGACTGAGCAAGAGCCATTCTCCTCTTAAGTATTTGTTCACGAATTGTCTTTTTCATAAAAACACTCTATAAGTTTTTTATTATAAAGAATTTTATGTCTGTGAAATTTATGTAATACAACAATACATTTTAATTTCTTTTCTGTATGTATTCTTTCAGATGATTGATTATAAGAACACTTGCAATAATAGGTGGTGAGTGGTTATTCTAATCAACCCGGATAGACGATTCTTTGAAAAATTTGATAAATCGATTGCATTTGTTCTTGGAATTTATCCTACGTCGAATCTTGGAGCAGTTCGCAATTTAGGGAGGCTGGGTGTACCGACCATAGTTCTAGATGCAAAAAAAAACCAAGCCGCTTTCTTTTCCAAATATGCAAAGGGAATCTTCTGTCCGCATCCAAAATACACTGAAGAGAAATATATTGATTTTCTTCTGAATATTGGTAAGCAACTACCCAGAAAAGGCATTTTATTGCCAACAGGGGATACTGAGACTCTTGTCCTCCTTAGACACAGGAAGAGATTAGAAGAGTATTATCAGTTCACTATGGCCGACTATCATACTGTAGACATGCTTATTAACAAACAAAAGTTTTATCAACTCCTTGAAAAACACGATATCCCTCATCCAACAACTTTTGTTCCCAAAGATGAAGGAGATGTAAAAGATGCAAGTAAAGATCTCTCGTATCCTTGTATCGTAAAACCTGTCTATCCAACGTATTTTCGACTTGATTTTCACACAAAACTTTTTGTCGCTTCATCACCGAAAGAGATGATATCGTTGTATTCAAAGGCTCAGGAAAAGGGACATGAGGTGATGTTACAGGAAATAATACCTGGTGGAGCGCAGACGATGTTTGGGTTTAATGCATACTATGACAAAATGGGAGTGTCTTATGGGAAATTTACGTACCAACGGATACGAGAATGGCCACTTGGATTTGGAAATGGATGCTATTTACAAGCTGTAGAACAACCGACGTTAGGGCAGATTACCGACTCTTTACTACAAGATCTTGGATATTACGGTATCGTCGATGCGGAATTCAAACGTGATCCTCGGGATGACACCTTTAAGTTTATTGAAATGAATCCTCGCATCTGGATGCAGAATAGTTTTCCCTCTCGATATGGGTATAACCTTCCGTATTTAGCTTACCTTGATGCGGTAGGAAAGCATTTACCGGAAAAATCAATGTATTATCCAAAGAAAAATATCAGATGGGTCTATTTTTTGGAGGACATACAATCATCACAAGCAAATATAGAAACTAAGACCTTATCGTTTTTTTCATGGGCGCAGACGTATAGTGTTCGAAATGAATACGCTGTATTTTCCTGGGATGATCCTTTTCCATTCTTCTTGTTAATTCTCCAATCAATTTTCCCTCTTTTTTCAAACCTAGTTAGTCGAACTGATACAAGAGAATAATTCTTTCTATAGGAGATTGTTATTCCGATAAATCTGTTTTTATTTATTTAGAAATTATAATAAAACAAAATACAATATTTTAATTAGATAATTACCTTTTTTAAGCTGTTAAGATACAACAAGAGGCTATATCGTTCTTGTGAACCAGAATTATTCTATAATAACTGGCTTTCTATATATTCTATATATAAGTGTATTTTTTTTATAAATTCAGGAGATCGTTAATCTAATTAATATATAATATATAACATGTTTGTTTATCAAATATAACATTGTTGATAAGTATAAATTGTTAATAATTATTATTTTGAAAGGGTTAAATTTAAATATTAATACTCAATAATAGAGTAATGGGGAATAATATGAAGAAATTCATACCAATCTTAATAGTAGGTATTTTAGTCCTAAGTGGGCTAGGGGCAGCTGCGTTCTCTACGAACGTCTTTTTAAAACAAGCAACCATTGAAAAAAACCAATCGGCATCAATTGTCTTTTCGTCACAGCCACTCCTCTTTGAGAAAGATGGGTTTGTAGAGGTTCATCTCGATGGTGCGACATCACAGTTATTAGATCCGAATAAACCTGTGTTGCCGGTTTATGTTAAGACGTTCCAGATTCCTTTTAGATCGACAGATATACAAGTTTTGTGTACTGTACAGGATATTGGCACAATGACTTTTGAAAAGGAGATTGCACCTGTTCGCATTTCTCCACTATCGAAGATAAGTGAGCAGTCGGAGTATGTGAAGGATCCTGCGGTGTATGGGAGTGCGGAGTTCTATCCAAGTGCGTGGTTTAGCTATGATCTTGGTGCGGGTCGTAATGAGAATGACCTGCAGGTGACCTTTGTGAAGGTTGTATGTTACCCTGTTCGGTATTCACCGTTGAATCGTGAGATTTCGTATGCTGGTGGTTTTGATATCGCAGTGAGTTATACGGAGCCATTTACGCAGTCGCAGCCTTTAACTGCTGATTTTGATATGGTGATTATCGCGCCTGCGAAGTTTGAATCGGCTCTTCAGTCGCTTATCGATCATAAGAACAGTAAAGGAGTTGCGACCATGTTTAAATCTGTGGAAGATATCCTTGCTGAATATGATGAGGGGTATGACCCGCCTGAGCAGGTGAAGTATTTCATTAAAGATGCGTATGATACGATGAATATTACGTATGTGTTGTTGTTTGGTGGTTTGAAGTCTCATATTTATGCAAAGGATAAGGATACGCGGTCTGCTGGGTGGAAGGCATGGTGGGTCCCAGTCCGGTACGTTAGCATGCCACAGCAAGATGATGAAGGATGTTTGTCTGATTTGTATTATGGGTGTTTGTATAATGCGACTGGTGGTTTTGATAGCTGGGATTCCAATGGTGATGGCGTGTACGCTGCTTGGAATGCTCCTGGTGCTTCAAAGGATACATTCGATATGTACCCGGAGGTCTATGTGAGCCGATTACCCGTAGCAAACACCCTGGAGCTCAGACTTGTGGTAAATAAGATTCTTACCTACGAAAAAACAGGTCCAGAAGGCAAACCTTGGTACAACACCTTTGTTGGTGTTGGTGGAAAAACATTTGAATATTACGCTGGTAAGCCTGACGGCGAGTACCTCTGCGATCTCTCCTATAATTATACCAAAAATGCTATCCCTGAGTTGGAGTTACTACCCGTTTATTCGTCAAACAGGAATACCACTGGTGTAGTGCCTGACAAAAAAGGCATTTCAGGAGCATTTAATCAAGGTGCTGGTTTTGTTGATTTCGAAGGGCATGGAAGTCCTGCAAGATGGGATACAATCTGGTTCGATGGAGAATATACTGAGCATGATTGGGTTGGTGGTATTGGAATAGAAAACTTCTGGATGATTAGTAATGGGCAAAAACTACCTGTCGTCATCGTTGGTGGATGTCATAACGGTATGTATAACATTAGTTTGATTCCCGCTATGCTTGATAAAAACGGATCAAGTTACTTTGCCTATGGATATCCTGTTTTCATCTGTTTTAGCTGGGGGCTTGTCGTTAAACCCCGAGGCGGTGCAATTGCATCAACTGGTTGTACCGGCTATGGAATAGGATATCAAGGAAATCCGGTCACCCTTAGTGCAGAACTCGAGACGAATTTCTTCTATCAAATTGGGGAGGGTGCAACTCATCTTGCTCAGGCTCATAGCCAGGCGATTCAGAAGTTTATTAATGAAAACGCTATTTTACAGACCGAGGCGTTCTGCATAACCAATTGGGCTCTCCTTGGCGACCCAAGTTTAGGGATAGGTGGATATTCCTAGAACACATACCATGGGCATTTACGAAAGGGAGATACGAAGATCTTTTCAGGTAATACAGAAATATTG
>Ga0209427_10006222_pt1 | contig 13644 bp, 10 predicted proteins | sample DeeMarSWOR136_30_FD_187465 | JGI IMG/M metagenome (GOLD analysis project Ga0209427, IMG submission 187465) | Marine sediment microbial communities from White Oak River estuary, North Carolina - WOR-1-36_30 (SPAdes) (version 2) | ecosystem: Environmental > Aquatic > Marine > Intertidal zone >... | reverse complement strand
CGGGATCTGCGCAGCGCAAGCCATTGGTGATCAGATTGACGCGCATGCCCTTGCCTTTGGCGTACGAGATGAGCTCTGGCAAGTCTTGGCGCAATGTCGGCTCGCCACCGGTGAACGAGACTGTGGGACAGTGCGCTTCGTCGAAGATGCGGTCGATGATCTTCTTTGCCTCTGCTGTGGTCATCTCCGCAACCTCGTGGCCACGGGCTGGGGCTTCGGCGTAGCAGAAGACGCATTTGTTCTGGCAGCGGTATGTCAGGGCAATTTCGGAGAGCACGGGCAGCTCTCTTTTGTGCGTGCCAAAGGGCCTCTCACTTACCGCTGGTGCGCCACAGACATCGTCGCGCAGAAGGGCGGCGACGCTTACGAGCAACTTGTACAGGTCGCCCCGCACACGCTCCTCGTCCACGTCGTATTCTGCTGCTACCTCTTGGATCACTGTATCCACGTCTGGCACACGTCCGTCGTCGTACAGCCTGGAAAGCATGGCCACGGCGGTTTTGTTCAGGTGATGCACGCGATTGGGGCGCATAATGAACAGTCCGTCCTCAGGACGGATGTAAATGTAGCTTTTGGTCTGTGCCACCAGTTCGGTGGCAAAAGCCTGCAAGTCAGTGTTCATCTTCTTGGTGTGTGCGCGTCTAGAAGCGGCCTACGCAGGCGCTGTGGCAGGCACTGTGACAGGCACTATGGCAGACACAGGCACTGTGGCAGGCGCTGTGGCAGGCGTCGTGCACACAGGCGCTGTGGCAGGCGTCGTGCACACAGGCGCTGTGGCAGGCACTGTGACAGGCGCTGTGGCAGGCGTCATAACCCACTTCACCAGGGGGCTCCCGGCCGGTCAGGCGCGCCACGCCGGCCTCCAGCCTGGTCGCTACCTGCGAGACCGTCGCCTCGATGCTGCTGCTCACATCTCGTGCCAGGCTCTCGATGGGTGTCACCACTTCTTCCGCCGCCTGAACCAGTGGCGAGGGCCCTCTTTCGACGGCTGGTTCAGGCACAGCCCTGCGCGGCCGGTAACGGTCGCTGATGATGATCCAAGGTATATACGGTCGATTCCAGACAGTCGGCCCCCACGTAGCAGGACGCGGTGCACGCTCGAACTCCTCCCACGCTGAGCGGATCTTCCTCTCGTAGGTCTCTTTCGTGGCCTGCGGGTCCGCATTCCATATCTTAGGCTGGAGAGTGGCCGCCACTGCGTTCAGGATGGCAGGGATCTGGGCTTGGTCAATCGTGCCGTCTTCCAAGATTGCGTCTACCAATGCCTGTTCATAGGCATTCATTTCCGTCTTTGGATTCGTGATCTCTAGTTGGAGCGGGTTGCGGTTGATGATCGTCAGCACGCCACGGCTTTCCAGCGAGAGGACGATGAGGGTGATCGTACGCGCCGAGTTGCCCATGTAGAAGGCCGTCTCAATAGCGGTCAGGTCCGGGACAACGCCAGGTGTTTCAAACGTTTCGATCTCGATCTCAGGTGGTTCATACACCGATTTCTTCTTTCGGCGACGCAGGGCGAATACGACAACGAATACTACAAGCAGGATGACGCCCAGTGCCACGCAGAGGAGCAAAGCGATTGCGGCGGTGGACAAGCCAACAGGTGCTGGCGTCGCCTGCGGTGTGGGCCGAATGGGAATGGGCGTCTCGCGGGTAACTGGAATAGTGGATGCACGTAGGAAGAAGGGTGGTTGGATCTGGCCGCCGGGAGGGACCTTTCTTTTCTCAATGTAGATGGACAGCCAATTCTTGCCTGTGGTCGTATCGGGTGTAGGGAAGTAAACCCAACGGTTAAAATCGCTCAGGTCGCCAACCTTCACGCCAGCCTGGTTTACCAGCTGATCTGTGACTTGTTCCGGTTGGGTCACGTCGGCAGGCAGCTCTATGGGCAAGACAAAGGTGGCAGCCAATACCTCTATGGGCAGCTCCCATTGCCCTGATGCCCAGCCAATTGCCCGGTATTCCTCGCCATCTATCGTTGTAGGATCAAACACTGAGCGGTCCACTTCGTAGCCGATCGTGATGCTGTATTGCTCGCCAACCTTGGTACTTTGTGCGAAGACAGCGGAATAGACGTTGGCCCTGCCTGTGGGTTGCAAGGTTACCTTGAAGCGACCATCCGGGCCTGTGCCGAATGCTTCGAGAAGGAAGTGATCAGATTCCAACGGGGGGAGTTCACGAATCCGATCACGCCCGCCCTCCCGATCGGTGAAGGTCAGTTCGTAGCTCACCTGCAGCCGGCCATCCTGAAGCACATTGATATAGTACTCCGACCTGTCCAGGGTAACCGGAGCCTGGCCGTGGGCAAGCGTGGCAAACGAGCAGAACAGGACGAGAAATGTTCCCAGCAAAAGAAGCCATTTCTTCATTAGCCATCCCCTCCTAGGCGGTCCTTCGTCAAGAATATACCATATACTGCGCTCGTTTCCAAACAAACGCCAGTTGACGGTTGCCAGTCACCAGTTGGCAGTGCTTCACCGCATTCTACCCACGGACTGCAGGATTCCCAGCGTTTCGCGTGCACACTTTTCCCAGGAGAAGCGTGTGACGTGGCGCAGACCCCTTTGTGCTAGTTCATGACGGAGTTCGTCGTCGTCCAGGATCAGAGCTAGGGCCTGAGCGAGCTGCGCTGTATTATGCGGGTTCACCAGGATTGCGGCGTCCCCAGCTACTTCAGGTAGGGAACTGACGTTGGAGCAAACCACGGGCGTGCCACAGGCCATGGCCTCGAGTATGGGCAGTCCAAATCCCTCGTAGAGGCTCGGCAGTACGAAAGCGCGCGCTCCTGTGATCAGCGCCGGCAGGTCTTCCTGCGGCACGTAGCCAGTGAAGTGCACACGCTCTTCCAGCCCCAGTTGATGCACGTGGGCAAACAGTAGCTCGTACAACCAGCCTTTCTTGCCGGCAATAACCAGGTGGACATCTCTGCCCTGTTTCACCAGGACGGCGAAGGCATCCAAGAGCCTGGCCAGGTTTTTGCGTGGCTGCAAAGTCCCGACATAGATGACGTATGTACCGGGAATTGGATAGCGTTTGCGAACAGCAGCCAGGCGAGCGCCGTCGCGGGCCGGTGCAAAGTCGGGGTCATATCCCGGGTAGACGACGGTGACTTTATCGGGTGTGGCGTGGCAATGCTCGATCAGGTCACGCTTCGTGGCCTCAGAATCGGCGATCACGTGCGCAGCGGCACGGGTGTTGTAGGATGTGGACCATTGTAGGTACCATCTTGCCCAGCGGGTGTGCGCCTGTGGATAGTATAGGTATCCCAGGTCGTGCACGGTCACCACGCTGCGCCGGGGATGCACCAAGGGCAGCACATGGGCAGGCACAAACAGCACGTCCGGTGCTCGGGGCGCCATTTCCCAGGAAAGCCGGATGTGCGTCCATAACCTGGGAAAAGGCATCGCCCTGATCTCGACATTCTTCGCCGCAGGGAACAGGTCGGGCGCAGGAGGCTGGTTGAAATAGAGGCGATATGCGTTCTCTGGATCCAGCTTCAACAGGGCGCGGATGAGGAACAACGAATAGTTCTCCGTGCCAGTCCGCTGGAGGTAAGCTGCTCGGCTGGCGTCAATGCCGATTAACATCATTAGATTTCCGTGCCTTGTAGGGGCAATTCATGAATTGCCCCTACCTTGCTGACGATAGTGTTTGTAGCCCCAGCCTCACGGACAGCGGTGGCGACGGCCTGTGCTTTCTCTGGTGCTATTAGGGCGATCATGTTGCCCCCGCGCCCTGCTCCGCACAGTTTAGCCCCCATCGCTCCTGCCGCACGAGCACCATCGATCAGCCTCTCCAGCCCAGTTGACGACACGCCGATGGCTTCCAGCAGTTCCTGGTTTTCGTCCATGAGCGTTCCCAATACGACGATTTCTCCCGCGCCAATCGCTTCTCTGGCGCGCACAGCGATGGCTGCAATGCGGTCGAACAGGGTTTCGTACCTTTCTGGTTCCTCCTGCCAGCCGCGCCGCACATCCGCGACCGCGATCTTGGTGGGGCTGGCGATTCCCGTATCCCCGATGACGAGCCAGAAAGGCTGTCCCACCTGTAGAATCTCAATGGGCTGACCTTTGACGAAGTAGACAGGCTGTTCAAATGCGACCACCGTATTGTCGATGCCGCTCGGAGTGCCGTGGTGGATGATCTCGGTCCGGTACACCAGGTCGGACACCTCGCCGGGGGTAACGGTGCGGCCGAGGTGCTGCGCGAGGGCGCGAACGATGGCCGTGGCAATCGCCGCGCCACTGCCAAGGCCTCGTGCGATAGGCACCGTGGAGGATACCGTCAGCGTGAGATCCGGAGTAGTCTCGATTCCGAACCGTTCCAAAGTGTGCCGTACGGTGGCTTCAAGTGGGTAGGCGGGGTCGCCGGTTGTGATCGCCGTGCCAACGTGGTGCTGGAGGTTCAAATCCACAGCCTCGATGACCAGGCCCTGGCCGCTTGGTGCGTCTTTCACAACCGCGCAGGCGCGCACCTGGGTCACAGGCACGGCGATAGCCGGCCGGCCGTAGACTACCGCATGTTCGCCCAATAGGATGACTTTGCCTGGAGCATAGGCAGTGGTCAAGGCGTCTCTTTCCTCGCGTTGGGATGACGACATGATGATACCTTATGAGTATCGCCCTGTCAAAGTCAGGTGCTTGCCAGATGGATATGCTCATTCTGCTCACTAACTGCAGGTATCATAGCTGTTTTCAACAATGCATCGCTTTGAGAAACGGCAAAGTGATAGTACAATGTTCCGAGAGAACGGAGGTAAAAGCCTCGTGTCTGTCGTGGACCCTGGGGCAACAACCAAGGCGCACGGGCCACCGCGGCCAATGTTGCATCACAATCCCGCCTGCCGTCGAGACTGTATCGTGAGTCAGTCGAACGGTGTGGCGGGCTTGCTTTTTCTGGCCGTTTGGCTTGCCCGACGAGATGTGCTAGCGGCTCAACAGAGCTGAGCTTGCCGGTTAGTACGACTAGAGTGCCAGGTAAACAGTGGAAACGAAGATTAGGAGTAACCGTTTGAACACGAGGAAGGCGCGATGGTGAAACTACTGGAGAACCTGTTTCGTTCGTTTTTGAAGATGGACAAGCAGACAAAGAGTCTGCAGGATGACAGCGAATCGGGAAACGCGGAGGGGGTATATACCAAACATCTTGGTACGGTAATCCAAGCCGAGAAAACGAAGATAGCTGAACGCAGAGTTAAGGCCGCGCGTGAGTTTGAAGCAACTGTCACAGCGAAAGATGCTTCTGAAGACAAATCGAGCGAGGGCCTGACCGAATCGCAAGAGAAGTATAAGGAGTTGCTCGCACTGCCACCTGAAACGCGACCATCAGTTGGTCTAGCGTTCTCCGGTGGTGGCATCCGCTCGGCAACGTTCAATTTGGGCTTGGTGCAGGGCCTTGCGAAATACGGGTTCTTGCCGTGGTTTGATTACCTGACCAGTGTTTCTGGTGGAGGCCTCACCGCCGCGTGCATGACCACTCTGCTCTCTTCGGACAAGAAAGATGACAGTGGGAAAAGGAAGTATTACCACTTTAATACGCAATGGGACTATTTCCCTTTCAATCCAGAGGTTAAGGTATTTGACAGCGAGGGAGTAGCCCACGTAGGGGAACCGACCGGTGAAATCGGGCCTCGTTTGAAGAAGGGCACCAACGCCCAGTTGGCCTACTTGCGGGATAGGGGGAATTGGATCATTCCACGTATGGGGTGGGCTACCCGGGATATGCTAAGGGGGATAGGCACGCTCCTGGTGAGGCCTAGCTATACTGTATTCATCTTCTTTCTCGTTCTTTTGGCGTTTTCAGCCTTTCACTACGGACTAACCACAGCTTTGACGTCCCGCATCATGAGCACGACCGGTCTTAACTCGCTTGGCAAAGCCGTTCTAATCCCGACAAGCACATATTCATGGACGACATTCGCTGTCGGGTTTGCGTTTTCATTCCTGATTGGGTCGATTCTCAGATTATTCTACAGAAATGATCCGACCAGAAAAGATAAGCTGCGACCCTGGAAGTCGCCTAGAGAAGACATCAACAAAGAAACCTATCTTGCTATAGATGGTCTACGCATATTTGCTGGGGTTTCCTTTTTGGTATTGTTCCTATTGACGCTTTGGCTATGGGTCAGGCAATATCGAATGCTGCCGCAACCGGGGACCGCTCTATCCCACTTTTATTGGGCCTGGAGTCCTTTGTTCGTTTTGTTTGCCCTCGCCGCCGGCTGGTTTGTCTTGAAGTACACTAAAGACTATTCGTGGGTGAAGAGGAGGGTGCCGGAACAGTTGCGTTTTGACACCCTGGTTATGTATACAGTTTTGGGGCTTTTCACATGGGTGATGACTTTGCTGATCTTCTGGTTGAGATTGCAGGGTTTCCACGAGGACCAGGCTGGCCCACAAATCTTTTGGATCTGGCTGCCTGCAGTTTTCGGCCTGGGCAGCTTGATGGGGCTCGTGCTTTTCCGCAATCTCCCCCTGAGACAGCACGTGTATGCCAAAGCCGGCATACCCTACAGCCTTGGCTGGTTTGAAAGAATATGGGTCGATCGTATCCTGCAAAAAGATGCCGAGGCCCAAATAGCCGACAGGGATATCAATTTCAAACTGAGCGTCTGGTCCAGCCCTGAATTCCGGTCCATCTTCGCTACCCTGCAGGGCCTGGTTCTTTACGGCTTGATCGCTTTCCTGGTGCTTGCCTTTTTGGCCCTCCCGCACTATTTCTCGGTAAAGGCGGAGGCCGAGGGTAGCACTGTGGTCCCGCTGGCGACGGCCATCATCTCAGCGGGGTGGGCCGCATTGCTCTCTTACGTCAATCGTACGGCAGGCTTTACACCCCAGAACTTGATGGCGAAGATCATCACTCTGCCAGAAGGACTGCGCAATTATGTGCTTGGACTGTTGGTCATCGTGTTCAATTTGTCAATCATCTTTGTCATAGAATCACAGATTCACAGGTCAGCTGCATTACACCCTTACTATATTGGACTAATCGCATTGGGGCTCCTCTGGATCAGCGGCAGGTTCGCCGACTTTAACTATCTGTCTCCACACTATCTCTTTAGCGATCGCATAGCTGAAGTGTCCATGAAGACAGAAGTCGAGACCGAAGCTGGCCAGGTCAAGGTGGCGCGCGATAATCGCTTGGAGCGCCTCTGGTGGATAACTCCTAAAGGTTGCTCTGCACCATACCATATCGTTCTCACGGCTCTGAACCTCCCGGGTACCTGGCATCTGAAACCAAAGGACCGCAAGTCGGAGCCATTCATCTTCTCCAAGTACTATTGCGGGTCAGATATCACGGGTTACGTAGTAACTGACCGCTACAGAGGCGGCGCAACTCTCTATCCCAGGGCAATTGCGCTTTCTGGAGCGGCTATCTCACCCGGGTGGGGATTCCGTACTTTCTTCGCCCAAGCTTTTATGACCACGTTACTAAATGTGAGGCTCGGGTTATGGCTGACCAACCCGGAGTTATACAAGCCAGATGTGCCCCGCGCAGGCGCAAGGCCGCATGACATAGAGAGGAGAGTATTCTGGCCTACTTATCTATGGGACGAAGCCCGCGCGCAGATCAGTGAGCGGAGGCCCTTGATCAATTTAACAGACGGCGAGCATACCGGCGATGGCATTGGCCTCTATCCCCTCTTCCAACGCCGCTGCAAGGTCATCATTGCTGGGGACGCCAGCGGAGACCCAGCAGGGCACGCCCGCGGGTTATTCTGTGTCCTTCGCCAAGTGAAAGTTGACCTCGGTATTGAGGTAGATATCCACGTTGATGGCATAAAGCCTGCCGAGTACGATAGAGAGAAGAATGCTGCCAAACCGAGCGAACGTCATTTTGCGGTTGGAAAGATCACCTATCCTGCAACTTTCGACGCGGAAGGGAATAAAGTCCTTCCCAAACAAGAAGGCTGGCTGATCTATTTCGCGCCAGCGGTGACAAAACAGGACCCCGGTGCCATCTTGGGTTATTGGGAAACACATAAGATGGAATTCCCCATCCCCGCGACAGCAGACCAGTTCTTCGATGAAGAGCAATGGGAAGTCCAGCGGTGGCTTGGTGAAATCACAGTCGAGCACACTCTGCAAGACCTGAAGAGCTACTACGAAGAGAAGGTCAAGGGGGAAGATGCCCCAGTTGCTTCCGAGAAGCTCGGGTTCCTCAAAGAGCTACTGGACAACCGGCGGATTGACTTTGACGTTCTCGCAAAGCATCCCCAACTCATCGAGGAGTTTATGAATGCGCTGTACACCATCTCGACAGGTACGGGCGCAAAGGCTGAGGAAGAAGAGGGGCAGTCCGAATAGATGTTAAACAGGAAGGAATCATGGTGGGTGAACATGAGACGCTTTCAGATCTGCAATTCCTCCCACTGACCAAGGAGCGCTGGCCTGATTTTGCAGAGCTGTTTGGCGAACGCGGCGCTTGCGGTGGGTGTTGGTGCATGTGGTGGCGGCTCAAACGCTCGCAGTTTGAGCGCCAGAAGGGCGAGGCTAACAAGCAGGCGATGAAAGCAATCGTAGAGGCGGGGGAGATTCCAGGAATTCTTGCGTATGCCCAAGGCAAACCTGTTGCGTGGTGCTCGGTCGCACCACGCGAACAGTATCCAGTCCTGGGGCGATCACGGATTCTGAAGCCGGTTGATGAGACCCCAGTTTGGTCGGTCGTTTGCTTCTTTGTTGAGAAGAGCCATCGCAACAAAGGGATGAGCTTGCGGCTGCTGCGTGCTGCCGTAGAATATGTGAAGCAGCAAGGCGGCAGGGTTGTAGAAGGCTACCCGGTGGAACCGAAGAAGAAGCGAATGCCACCTGCCTTTGCTTGGACGGGCTTTGCGTCCACTTTTGAAAAGGCGGGTTTCGTTGAGTGCCTTCGGCGGTCGGAAACACGGCCAATCATGAGATTCTACATAGAAAGTGGTGAGAACTGAGAGTTTCTCGAGGCTGCCGCGTAGCACCGGTTGGTGTGCCCTGAAGTCATCGTCTGCTAACCAGTTGAAGGCTGGTCGTGGTAACTGTCAGGAGGCCACGTAGCAGGCATCCATACATCTGGGTGACTCGATGTGCTGCCTGTCCTGGCGGTCAGGCCAAGGAGGCGATGTAATCTCCTGAGAAACGGGTGCAAAACAGCATCCCGTGCCATCAAGTGAGTTTCTTGGACAGACTCAGGGCAGACTCTTCCAGCGTAGAGAGAGCAGGCCTCTGAAAGTAGCGTTGAATAAGGGCAGGTCTCATTCAATCGGTGACCTGCACTACAGTTATCTCTTGACTTCCTCTAACACAGGGCGGAACTTGTAGCCGTACACGATCATCCCGTTCTCGCCCTCTTCTTTGATCTTGCGGGTGACCATCTCTACAGGCATGCCGACGCGTACATCCTCATTATCTATGTCGGTGAGTTGCGCGGTTACCAGCGGGCCCTCGTCCAGCTTGATCAGGGCCACGGTGTAGGGTTGGTATTCAGTGTAACTCGCCGGAGCGTCGTACACTGTCGAGAACGAGTACACTTGGCCCTTGCCCCGAAAAGGGTGCACATCTTGCTTTGCCTCCGTACAGTGCGGACAGACGTCACGCGGCGGGAAGATGGCCTCGCCGCATGCCCGGCAGGTCTCCCCTATCAGCCCGTAACGTGTCTTCTCTGTTCTCCAATATCTTGGTATATTCATGAGTTATCCAAACCTCCTCTCTCTTACTTGGAACCCAACTGTCATTCTTTGGCTTCGCGTCAAAATGACACGAACCTATGCCTCCAGGATATGGGTGACGGCCGTAGCGCCACTGCCGCCAATGCTCTGGGCCATGCCCAGGTGGCAGTCGATTTGGTTGGCGCCAGCCTCAGCCCGTAATTGCGTTACGAGTTCTACGATCTGATAGACGCCGGTTGCACCTATGGGGTGGCCACGCGCCTTGAGGCCGCCCATAGTGCAAATGGGAATGCGGCCTTGCAGGCTGATCTCCCCCTCCTGTGCTAACTGAACCGCCTTGCCGCGCTCGGCAAAGCCGCAGGCCTCCAGTGACAATGCTGCCATCACCGTGAACGCATCGTGCAACTCAAAGAGATCAATGTCGCCTGGCCCCACTCCAGCTTGTAGATAGGCTTTCTGCGCTGAGAGATGGGCTGCTGGTAGAAACAGCGGATCCCTTCGACTGTGCAACGCCAGTCGATCCGTAGCCATGGAAGATGCTCGGATACGCACCGACTTGGTGGCGAACTCGCTCGCCCGCTCGCCAGGGCATAGAACCACTGCGGCTGCACCATCGCATAACGGTGCGGCATCGAACATGCTGATGGGATCCGCCACCATACCCGCTCTCGCGTACGCCTTGGCCGAGATTGGCCGACGAAACATGGCGTACGGGTTGTTTGCCCCGTGGGCATGCGCGTTCACTGCCAAGGGCGCGAAATCCTCACGCTGTACGCCAAACTCGTGCATGTAGCGTCGCATCAACAGCCCAGCAATTGCTGGCATTGACAGACCCTGGGACGCTTCGTACTCAGCGTCTGTGCCAGAGCTCCAGGCGGCGTTGGCGATCTCTGCGTCGGCATCGGTCGTCTTCTCCACGCCACACACCAGCACCAAATCCTGCATCCCGCTGGCGACGGCCAGGTAACCCATGCGCACGGCGGCAGCGCCGGAGGCATCGGCAGCCTCTACTTTCACCGCCTCGATGTTGCCCAAACCCGCCCAGTCCGCGAGCAGCGTGCCCAGGTGTTGCTGTGCCGCCAGCTCGCCAGAGAGCATGTTGCCTACGTACAGCGCATCCACATGCTCAACGTTCGCGTCCTTCAGTGCGGCTGAGATGGCGTCCACGCCAAGATCGCGCAGCGAGCGCTCCCAGTGCTCGCCAACTTTGGTCTGTCCGATGCCTACAATGTGAACTTCACGCAAGAGATGATGTCTTTCCTAATGTACTTGCAATTTTCGACGATACCGAACGTACAGAGCATAGTCAATGGGCTTGCGGCGGGCGATGTATGCCTGTGTGCTTGGGGCCAAGGCCTGCCGTTCCTTGATCCAATCGGTTACGACGAACGAGAAAGCGTCGCTGCCCGCTCCAGAGCCAAATGAAGCGATCAGGATGCGATCGCCAGGTTTTGCTTCATCCAGTATGGCCGTAAGTCCGAGCATGGATGAACCGGCGTAGGTGTTGCCCACTTGAGGCGAAAGCAGCCCAGTCTTGATTTGTTCCTGGCTAAAGCCCAACGTCTTTGCCACTCGTTGCGGAAACTTGGTGTTGGGTTGATGGAAAACAGCCGCCGCGAAATCGCTGGGAGCAACGCTAAGATCGTCGAGCAACATCTTGACCGCATTGGTGGTATGCTTGAAATAAGCTGGTTGTCCGGTGAAACGCCCGGCGTGCTCTGGATAGTGCTGGTAGGCACGCCGGAAGAAATCTGGTGTATCGGTCACGTAGGAACACGAGCCCTCGAGATAGGCCAGGCTTTGTTCCCGTGGGCCTATGATGTAGGCGGCTCCGCCTGCCGCTGCAGTGTACTCCAGCGCGTCCCCTGGCCGGCCCTGGGCGGTATCCATCCCGATGGCCATTGCATAATCGGCCATTCCCGAACCGACAAAGGCAATAGCCGCTTGCAGTGCTTCCGTGCCGGCCTTGCAGGCGAATTCCCAATCCGCTGCGCTAACTTGAGGTGTAGCCCCAATCGCCTCAGCGACGATGGTTGATGTGGGCTTTACAGCATAAGGATGAGACTCGCTACCGACCCACACCGCGCGCAGGGCTTGTGGTGAAATGCCTCCGCGAGCCATAGCGTTGCGTGCGGCCTCGATGGCCATGGTAGCTGTATCTTCGTCAAGACCGGGCACCGATTTCTCTTCGACGGGCAAGCCGCCATGCCCCTCCGTCCATACCCGTGATACTTCAGAGGCCGGGAGACGATAGCGTGGCACGTACGCTCCGTAGCCCACAATGCCTACATCTCTCGTTGGCTTCATGATTCTGCTCGCAATTGGTTCAAGATTGCCTCCGCCTTATCCAGGCGGATCACCTTCTCGTCAAGCATGGCCTGCACAACGCGATCGATCATTTCACCCTCTGCACCTGCGGCGATGGCTACCTGCCGGGCATGCAGCTTCATATGACCGCGTTGGATGCCCTCACTGGCCAGCGCCCGCAGCGCAGCTAGGTTCTGTGCCAGCCCCACGGCGGCGATGATTTCGGCCAGTTCGCGCGCTGTCTTCACACCGAGAAGCCTTAATGCCGCTTTGGCAGCAGGATGCACTCTGGTTGCTCCACCGATGATGCCCACGGCCATAGGCAGTTCCAGGGTGCCTATCAGGTGCCCATCTGTGTCCAGTTGCCAGGTGCTCAACGAGGTATAGCGGCCGCTGCGTGCGGCGTAGCTGTGCGCTCCCGCTTCTATGGCGCGCCAGTCGTTGCCGGTGGCGATTACCACGGCGTCTATGCCGTTCATGATGCCTTTGTTGTGCGTAGCGGCACGGTAAGGGTCTGCCGCCGCAAAAGCCCACGCTTCCACGATGCCTTTCGCAACTTGCTCGCCGCTGAATTCTCCATGCGCCAGCGAGGAGACCAGGATCATGCCCTTGGCCCGCGCCATACGTCGGTCGGCGAGGTTGGAAATGATGCGCAGCAGAGTGCGGCCCCCGCTGATCCCAGCCACCAGTGGAGCGACGGCTTCCACAGCGGTGTTCACCGTATTGGCGCCCATTGCATCACGGGCATCGTAGATCAAGTGCACAATCAGCATCGGTCCGGATGGGCTGTGCTCTACAATGCGAACTTCCAGGTCCTTTGCCCCGCCGCCCAGCTTCACGATGACCGGGTCCTGCTCATTGGCCAGGGACAGGATGCGCTCTTTGGCGGCCAGTAGCTCGAAGCGGGCGGCCCACGGGTCGCCGACGTCCAGCACCTGGATTTGGCCGATCATCCATGGCTCGTCGCTGGAAGTTTTGAATCCCCCGCCATCGCGCACGAGACGCGCTGCGAAGCTGGCTCCAGCCACGACCGACGGTTCTTCAATGGCCATCGGTATCAGGTAATCCCGGCCGTTGATGAGAAAGTTGGTGGCGATGCCCAATGGAAGGCCAAAGACCCCGACTACGTTCTCAATCATGTGATCGGCCTGCGTCAGGCCGAGGCCAGCGACCCCGGAGAGGGCTTTTGCTTCCTCCTGGGTAAGGTCGGCGAACTCTTGTAGTGTATCAATGCGCTCTTGGGGGCTGAGTTTGTAGAATCCGCCCAGTCGCGATGATTTGTCCATTGCACCTCAATGACGTATTGTCGCTTACAGAACAAACAAGCCTACAGCCCTGACCGGTGTAGGCTTGTTTGGTGCTAGTATAACACAAGATAACTGTCAAAAACTATCAGACTGGTGCCGAAAAGCCGGATTTCCTGGAATCTTTGGTGCGAGAGCAGGCTTAGGATGCCGTCTCTGCGCTTATCGTCAAGGTGAGAACGGCCGCGGTAGCAATATGTAAGCTGCTGCGCATGCCTGGACAGCTTGACTGCTGATGAAGCGGAAAGGTATAATCCAGGTAGCCAAGCCAGTGGTTGGATTGCGGACCGTGGAAGGGGTGAGTTTTGAGCGAACGCGCGGGAGATACCAGGCTGACGCGCCGTCAATTCCTGGCGAAGGGATGTGCGGCCGCGTTGATGGCGGCGCTTGGCTTGC
>Ga0209427_10006221_pt1 | contig 13645 bp, 12 predicted proteins | sample DeeMarSWOR136_30_FD_187465 | JGI IMG/M metagenome (GOLD analysis project Ga0209427, IMG submission 187465) | Marine sediment microbial communities from White Oak River estuary, North Carolina - WOR-1-36_30 (SPAdes) (version 2) | ecosystem: Environmental > Aquatic > Marine > Intertidal zone >... | reverse complement strand
AATTATACTCTGTATTTTCCTTCAAATTGGTATCCTGATAATTTGTAATGCTCTGATTATAAAGCACATCGACCAAAAAAGAAGTCGTATTCACTTCCTGCGGGGATTCAGCCCGATATATTCGGTAGCTCTCAAAATCGACATCTTCATTTATAGACCAAATAAGATTTAATGAGGTTACAGAATTCATAACAGGTGTAGGCGTCAATAAGGAAACCGCTGTCGGCGGATTGTTCACATTGGTTTTACCAGTCACCATATTACTTCCAGTTGATTTGCCACTGGTATCAAAAACATATACCCGGTAATTATACTCTGTATTTTCCTTCAGATTGGTATCCTGATAATTTGTAATGCTCTGATCATAAAGCACATCGACCAAAAAAGAAGTAGTATTTACTTCCTGCGGGGATTCAGCCCGATATATTCGGTAGCTCTCAAAATCTTCATCCCCATTTTTAGACCAAATAAGATTTAATGAGGTTACAGAATTCATAACAGGTGTAGGCGTCAATAAGGTAACCGCAGTTGGCGGATTGTTATCATTGGTTTTGCCGATCACCGTATTACTACCAGCTGAACTACCACCTGTGTCAAAAACATATACTCGATAATTATATTCTGTATTGTCTTTAAGATTTGAATCCTCATAATTCGTTGTATTTTGATCATAAATAATTTCAACAACAAAAGAATTGGAGTCAACAATCGCTGGCGCTTCTTCCCGATAAATTCTGTAGCTGGAAAAATCTTCATCTGCGTTTTTTGACCAACTTAGCGTTAATGAATTTGTTGAATTACCTACAGGTGTTGGCTTTAATAAAGTTACAGGATTTGGCGGCTCATTGGCGTTTGTTTTGCCAGTAACTTTATTACTGCCTGCGGATTTACCACCAGTATCAAAAACATATATTTGATAATTATATTCAGTATCTTCTTTAAGGTCTGTATCATCATAATTGGTTATATCTTGATCGTATAAAATATTAACAAGAAAAGAAGTTGAATCAACTTGTGCTGGAGCTTCGGTCCTATAAATTCTATAGCTTTCAAAATCATCATCGGAATTCTTTGACCAGGTTAGATGTAATGAAGTTAAAGAGTTCCCAACTGGAGTTGGCGTTAATAAGGAGACCGGAGTCGGATTTTCATCATCGTAACTAACCTGTCCTTTGACCTCGTTACTTCCTTTTGCTCCCCCAAAAGTATCGAATACGAAAACACGATAATAGTATTCAATATTTTCTTTTACTCCGGTATCAGTGTGATTTGTAGTCTCTTTGGTGTTTATCGTTGTTACTAAATTTGATAAAGTATCAACTCCCGCAGAGGTTTTTCGATATAATCGATAACTGGAAAAATCATCATCTGTGTATTGGGACCAATAGAGCTCCAATGATTTCTCTTGCTCTCCAGTTGTCGTTGGAGGATACAGAGTTACTGCTAACGGATCTTGTCCAATTGTAACTCTCCCCAAGGCAGTAGCGTCTTCAGCAACGTTGTTTACTCGGTCAGTAAAATGTCCGGTCACAATTGCATTTTTAGTTTTAATTCCTGATGGAATTCGATATTCAACCTCATATAAGCCATCATTTGCTTGTGTATCTCCACTGGTACCATCATCATATAATTTTATCCCTGTCGCCGCATTACCAATATCGATTGTTGCTGTACCTGCCTGTTCCCCGGAATTTAGAGTAAAATGAATATTCTGTCCTGGTACTTTAATTTGTCCATTCGTATTTTCAGTGACTTCGCTGATTATAGCCTTTGTATCCAAAATTATTGTATCAAATATTCGATTCTTTGTCACATTACCATCATAATCTTTGAATTTTACATATACAAATTTCGTCCCATCCCCTTGGGATAATTCCCAATTAGTCATGGTTGTTGTGTAATTTATCCATGATGCATTAATAAATAAGGAATCATTAGCAAACATCATATTTCTCGTGTTCGAAGGAGCAATTAATGTCAATGTTACCCGCTTATTATTAGTATATTCCTCACCATTTTCAATAATTATATTAAACATGTTTGGTCTTGCAGAGACCTCTGCTGATCGTTTTCCTACATACCCGCTGTCGTTTACCGCAGCTACTTGATAATAATATATCCTTTCATTAATCACATTGTTATCCTTATAATTCATGACAAAACTGGAATCAAGTAATCCCATTTCAGTCGTCACCGAATCTTTTCTATAGATATAGTAATGATGAATACCACTCGTATCACTCATTTGCCAGGAAATCAGGATACTTGCATCATCAACTATCACTTTTACATTAGTGGGAGAACCTGGAAAGTGAATTTCATCAGGAGCAATTAATTTTTTAATCTCTTTATCACAGTTAAGCATTATGCATGGAATCAAGAACAAAAAGAAGAATATCACAAATTTTGAAATAGCTGATATTCCATACTCCAACTTTTTCATTAAACCAGAGTTACCAAAATTATTATTGAACCATTTCATGGAAATACTCCTATTTATTCAATGATCAAACACATATCATTAAAACAAGAACTTTTATTACAAACAATTTTTCTTGTTTTCAAATGAATTAGATTAAACACCAAGACTTTATAACACCCAAAACATTAAGAATTGATTATTTGAATTTCAGTTAAAGAAATCTTAAAAAGAAAAAGATAGAGTTAATCCAATATTGTCATTTTGAAAATTAGCTGAAATACCTGGTAATGATCTATTAAAGATTTCTTTTTCAAAAGAAGGAAAGAAAAAAATTGAATCCAAAAAATTATATATCCATAATCCACCTGTGATAAACAGCCAGGTTTGTCTTTTCTCAAAAGCATCATCTGCTTTTGTATGCCTATCTACTAAAGTCGCATAATATGTGTCGTGCAAATCATGTTCTTTTAGGTTTTCATAATCGGTTAGTGCGCTGTTATAATCTTTTAAAGCTTTTTCATACTTTCTATGCATGTCATAAGTATAAATACCAACTCCAAGCTGGGTTAAGCTTAATAATATTCCTGTCCACTTCCGTTCAGAATAACGCTGACCCCATCCAGGAAAAACAAGAGAACGAATCCCAGCTTTAAATCGAGTTCTTGGCAACAATCTGATTCTCATTGTTCCATTTTCAGTTCCTTTAAAGAAGTACTCTAGTTTGCTTTTTTCGTACCCGTTTTTAACGGCTGTTATTTTATAATTGCCGATAAGCCTTGATTTAAGAGTAAGCGGTGTTACGCCAACAAAACCATTTTCTCCCTCAAAATAAAGCATTACTCCAGGAGGATCTGATTTAACAATGAGATGCTTTTTATCCTTGTCCTGTGCCTGCATTCCTGTAACAACAAGCAACATTTGAAGAAATAAGCTCCACAAAACAAACAGCATAGTCAATTTTAGTTGCATTATTATTTCACCCATTTGATAGAGTTAATTGTAAATCATTACCCTATATAAAACTTCAGAATATCAATTTGCATTCTTAAAGCATAGAACATCACCGAATTTGACCGAACTTAGTGATTAAATATTTATTTTTCCCATTATAATTTTAAATAAGGTAATGAACATTATTTTGAAATAAGATAAAAGATTTCCATTATTACAATATTCTAAATCATAATTCAATTTATTCCTTACACTTTCCAACGAGTAATCACAACTGGTTTTCACTTGTGCCAGTCCTGTTAATCCTGGTTTGATATTTAACCTATTAGTATATCCTGGAATTTGATTCGCCAATTGGCTAACAAAATATGGACGTTCAGGTCTTGGTCCTACAAAACTCATATCTCCTTTAAGAATATTAATAAGTTGAGGCAATTCATCAAGATTAGTATATCTTAAAATTTGACCGATAGGTGTGATGCGTGGATCGTTATCAGATGCCCATACTGGACCACACTTTTTCTCGGCATCTTTGCTCATGGTTCGAAATTTATAAATTACAAATGGTTTACCATAAGAATCGAGTTTTCTTCGATCGCCATTCCTTCTATCCTCGGAAATTGTAGTTGTAATGGCACGTCGCTCTTTCCTACGTCGATTTTGTCCTACACGCATTTGCATATAAAAAATTGGTCCTTTTGAATCCAATTTAATTAAAATAGACAAAATTAAAAAAAGTACTGAACTAAGTATTAAGCCAATTATTGCAAATAAAATGTCACATGACCTTTTTAGCAACATCTTTAAACAATTTATAAAGGTCGTCCTAAACTTCTCTTCAATAACTTTTGTAGTTGCATAACTATTAATAATTAATGATCTTAATTAAAAAAATTAAATTAATTATTTATTATTATTGAATAATAACTACTCTATATTTAAATTGCAATGTTTCAATTTTTATGCCATCTAATCATATATTTTAAATTTAAGTACAATTCTATCAATTATATATAATTATTAATTACATTATTATATTTACTTTGTTAATATTAAGGATAACAATGTATCTAATCGATTCAATTGTTGCAAATTGAAACGTTAATGTTTATTAAGTTTATTAATTTCAAGTAACTTATTTTTTTCAATTATAACTATTGGAAAACTTATACAAATCGTTTTAAAACATTATCCTATATATTTTGAAACAGTTACTGTTTTTGAACGTTTTATTACTAAGGTTCATTTTTGAAAGACCAAACATCTTCAAAATTAATCTGAAATGATGACAAACATTTGAGGCTAAAAATAACTTTCGTTTTTAATTCTTTTTGATAGGGGTCTAATGAGATCAAAACGTTTACAACTCATTTTATGGATTGTGATTATATTGATAGGCATACTTTTATTGCTCCATAATCTTCAATTATTTTACTTGAATGAACAACTACTTTGGGGAAGCGCTATAATTGTATTGGGTGGAATTTTTATTAGAATCTACAAAAAGCGATTTCCAAAGAGGAATATTTTGATTTTGGGAATTATATTCCTGATTATTGGATTAATTACTACATTAGATTCGGTTATTATTATTCCTGAAGATTTAATTGTAACGATTTTCCTATGGTCAGGTAGCGCGATTTTTATTTCTATTTACATCCACAGAAATGAGAGTTGGTGGACGATCATACCGGCAGGAGTTTTGATGATTCTTGGCATCATTGTGACATTAGATGCTTTTCATTTATTGGGAGGAGATATTTTATGGTTTATCTTCTTATTAGGAATGAGTTTAATATTTTGGTTTCTATTCCTAATTAAAGATGATAAAAATAAATTGGATTTGGCACAATATCCAGCTTTATTTTTTACCATTTTTTCTTTTTACATTCTATCGTTTAGTTGGAAAAGTCTATTAGCTGATATATTACTACCCATTTCAATCATCACATGCGGTTTTTACTTAATGATGAAAAACATTTGACAGAAAAACCAGATTTTATCGGAATCTAATGAACTTAACTAACATTGAGGTAACTTCTACATAATTATATTTTACCAAATATTAAATGAGTTAATGAATCATTAGGATGATATGTTGGATAACAAATTCCTATTCTTGATCCAAAATAGTATCGTCAATTTTATCTGAGGTGATGTTCAAATCTATACCATGGAGCTTTCCATTTATTTTAATACTAACCATGATAGATTTTTGAATAAGTTCTAATTTTTCATTGATAATATTTAATAATTTAGCAAGTTCAGTTAGTCGCTCAATAAGATAATTTTCCATTCTACTGTCCTATTTAAAAAATAATTATTGATTATTTAAATAAAAATTGTTATAATTAACCATCAAATAATTGAATTTAACACAATATAATAAAAATATATTAATTTGTCAAGCTTTTTTTTATTAACTAATACTTTTTTATTATAAATGAGACAAGAAATAGGAAAAAGACTGCGGTTAATACGCGATAAAAAGGGGATAACTCAGACGGAGTTGGGAGAAAAGTTGGGGATTCAATTTCAACACGTGAGTAAATATGAACGAGGAGAGACTGTCCCAACCTGGGAAAATTTAATTAAATTGGCTGAATTATTTGACATTAATATCAATTGGCTCCTTACAGGCAAGGGCAAAATGTTCCTCTCCCCTATTAATTATTCACATACTGGGGAGAAAACTTTACAAATTGTAAGAGATATAGAGTCTGACAGTCAAATTGAGGAAATAGTTAAGGAACTTCAAAATGATTTTGATTTAAAAAATCTCATATATGATTATATCATTTATTATCAAAAGCTTCGATTAACCACATCGAAGTTACAGGATAAAATAGACCAATTGAAGCAAAAATTATAAATTAATAATAAGTTATTCTGACCATTTTTTTAAAATCATCAAATTCTATTTTCTGTTGGGTATAATCATCAATTGTTTTTTTCTGGACCTTAAAAACTCCTTTTGAATATTTCTCGTTAACTGGAATCCCTTTAAAGGTCACTGCTATTTCAAACCACTCATTCGGTCGTACATTTTTCGCGTTATTGCCATAATCTGAAATTAATCGGATCAACTTCTGCTCTATTTTCTGAATATCTTTCTCACTATTTTCTATCTTTTCATCAATATTTTTTAAAGTTATGGTCCTCCCCTTTCCTTTTTTCAGAGCATCAGTATAAATTGAAAATGCTTCGGCATATCCACTTCTCCCTATGGAAACATTTGTAAAGAATATTATACCATATCCATTAAAGTAAAATCCATTGACGTCACCGGACACGTCCAGTAATGATCCTTTATCAGGATATCTTAATGAGGTTTGGATCACATTGGATAATATCAGAATATCTTCATCAACTGACCTTAACTCTTCATAATTTATTTTGTTTTTAAATGCTTCTTTCGATAAGTTTCCTTTTCGATAATTTAAAATTTCTTTGAACAACACAGATGCTTTGATTTGATGTATTGAAGGTTGCAAACCTGTTCTAAATGAAGATTGAAATCCATTAAAGTCTACTATCACTGTCACTTTTTCCTCTGATTTTAAATCAGAGAGAGAAGATGTCCAATCACTTAAAAACCGGGCTATTGATTGTTTTAGTTTTTCTATGTCTTCTTTAGCATCTCCAGTCTCTTTTTCATCTTCTTCTTCGCTTACGAAAATATAATTATCTCTTTTGACTTTCAAATTTATACCAACATTAGATAAAATTATTCCTGGACTAAAAAATGGTGAACTGACATGAAATATTACCCCATAATTCATTAAATAATATCCCTTTGTTGCTGAACCAAAAACATGAACAGGCCCTTTCTCAGGTACGATTATTCTGTCTAAGACACTTTCCAAAATCTCAATATTATTTAATAACTCTTGCTTTGGTAAATTCTGTTGAGTTTGACTTTGGCTAACAATAAACAAGAGAACACAAAGCGTCATGATTAAAAATATTCTCATAAAATGTGATTTCCGCATTTCATTCCTCCCATATATAATGAAAAGACTATACCTTATCATCACAAAAAATTATTTTCGCTGTGCGTTGATCAGTTGGATTAGTTCATTTAAAGAATTATCAGTTCGTCGAATTTGATGATACGTATTTCTTTCAATATTATCCAGACCATATCCCACCAGGCTCATATCTTCTATACGCTGTCGCTCTAAATCTTGGCGAAGCTGCAAAATTGCTGAAGCTGTTTCTTTTTTCTGTTTCAATTCACTTTGTTGAATGAGTGAATTTACCAGAAAGTAATTTTCCTTTTGCCATTGGTCTAAAAATTCCTGAGTGAGGGAATTTTCAGGGTTTTCCTGCGAAGATGGCTTCGATAACAGCCCCATACTCAACTTAAACTCACCCTGTCGATAGGAAATTTCTGTATTTGCTATCGCCAATAAAAGAAAAACACCAACGGCAACATAAGCTAAACCATGAGCAACATTTTTCGGTTTTGGAAATAGTTGAGCCAGGCTTTCTTTCAGACGACTTATCCAGGACACCTTTTCTGTCACCATAACAACATTAAAATCAGGATCAACATCTTCCCATTTCTGTAAAATATGTGAAGTTTTTTTCAACGATTCCAATTCTTTTTGGCATGCCCCACATTCCGAAAGGTGTGCCTCAAGAGACCTCAAATCTTCGTTTGAAATTTCATCATAAAGAAAATCCATAAATAAAGTTTGGATTTGATTACATTTCATAATTCAACACCTCCTCAGTAATCTGCCATCGTTCAAAAATTTTCCGCAATCCATTCAATCCATAATACATTCGAGACTTTATCGTATTGAGAGGCTGATTCAACATCTCTGCAATTTCCTTAAATTTTAGTCCCTGGTACTCTTTCATAATTATCACCACCCGTTGTTCTTCTGGAAGCTGTTTCAAAGCTTTTTGTACAATATTACATATCTGTTTTTGGTTTAATTTTGCATCAGGCAATGATTGTTCGGACTCCTTTAATTGGTCGGGTAATAAATGTCCATTATTTTCATTGTTTTCATGAATTAAATCGAGTGAAATAAAATTGCGATGACTCATTTTTTTAATTTCATCTTTACATAAATTCGAAGCGATTTGATAAATCCAGGACGAAAATTTAGTTGGATCCTTAAGTTTGCTTAAATTTTTATACACTCGCATGAAAGTTTTTTGCGTCACATCACGAGCCAATTCTTTATTTCCAACATAGCGTAATATAAAGTTATAAATCGGTTTTTCCCATTGCCAAACCAGGGCATTGAATCGGGACCGATCTCCATTAAGAATATGATTGATAATTTGAGCGTCAGTCATATATCCCCATCATAGTGCAATTTTGCGTTCTAATAGTTAGACTATTATAGGAAGGTAAAAGTTTTAAATTTGCAGATATTTAATTGATAAAATGTAATTATAGAGGGGGGTAATTTTTCTGTAAAATATAGAACTTAAAACGATAAGGATTATTGGAGTTATAGAGATGATGAAATTTTGGAAACGACAATACTTAACTTCCATCACCCTCAACCTGGACAAGCCAGAACCAAAAAGCGAATTTGTGGAGTATTGGAGTGATGGAGTATTGGAATGAACTCCATGGATCCATTACGCCGGTGATTGAATTGCTACTCGTTCTAGATAAATCTCTTTGCCCTCTGTGCAAGAAATTCATTATTAAGAATCTATTTTAAAATTTGTGCTTTATCAATGCTACCAGGTATTATGAAATGCTGTACCAAGAAATACAATTATTATTTTCTCAATGTATGCCCATTTTTTAGCGAATGACCTCAAAATTGAATGAGATCATTCGCCAATATATTTTGATTTTACTATTTGATTTCAAGGTAATCTTTGCTGGGCAATTTTGGAAACGTATTGTGCGGTTCTTTTTGATACCAGAATGCAACTGAAGATATATCATCTTGCAATGGTAGATACCTGCCACCAGAACGCCAACCAAGAGCCTGTATGGTTACTTTCAAATCCTTCTCAAATCGTACAGGATCCATGATATGCCATCGGTAAAGTCCAAATCTCTGTTGAGAATTCCAGAGACCATCAGGCTTTAGTACCTGCGGCATACCAGCATGGGGTGTCGTGTATTCTTGATACTCATTATCGACGGAAAAGCCATAAGAACCGCAAAAATAATCTTCGGTTCCTGTCCCACAAATTGTTGGAAAATCTTTATCTCCATCGATATAAAATTTAATCTCGCCTTCGCCCCACCAACCGCTGCTGTTAGAGCCCCAACACATATAAGTGCCGACATAATGCCCCCAACCTTTCACTCCATCAAGAATTGTGTAGACATCTTTGTAAGGTAAAGGATTCACTCGCCGAAATTGGGCATGAAAATAGGCAGCATCTTCGGGAACTTGGGTTAATGTATAATTAATTTGATAGTAGAGCGTCATCTTGTTATCATCCCGATTTTCCATCGTTATTTTGCACGATTTTCGGAACGGCATCACCCAATAACAATTAAAAGCACTACCAGGATTGACGCAGACAGGTAGCGAACTCACCTGTGCATATTTACCCCAACCACAGACAAAAAAATCACCAACAGGAACTTCCACTGACGATTCTTCTTCGCCATCCCAATAGAATCGCAAGATCGAAAATCGCCAATTCCCTGATGGCGTCATCCAGATTTGTTGAATGGCTCCGGGTCCCTGGATTTCTGCAAGCACAAAGGTTTTTTGGGGCTCGATATGAATGTAAGGCGAAACCTTCCAGCCCTGGCCCAAATCACGAGCCGCATTTTTTGCCAGCCCATCGATGGACATCCCGCCCTTTCCCTTTTCACCAGTAAAATTTTCTGGTGAGATGGAACGGGTTTTGGCTTTGGATAATACCGGGAGATTTCCCAGATTCATGTAAAGCCCAGTAAACTGTGAATCCTGAGCGTGAAGAGAAGAAAAAAGTAGTAGCAGGAAAATTAAACCATAAAATGAAAAACATTTTTTCATCTACATCCTCCATAAGATTATAATGAAAAATATTTGTTTAATAATATAATTAACTAATTTTAATAGTCAAGGAATTAATTTTAAACTTACAAATTTATCATTTTTCTCTTGATTATTATTTTGGATTTGTTAGATTATCATTTTATTATTCAATTGCAGAAAAAATTCGAGAGTCATTATATTAAAGGGCCTTTAAATGCAAAATAGAATTCGAGTTATCGTTTGGAATGAGTTCATACATGAAAAGGAAAGTGAAGCTGTCAGGAAGATTTACCCTGATGGTATTCATCAATTTATCACCAATTTTCTTTCAAAAAATTCTGGTTTAGATGTTAAAACAGCCACATTTGATCAGCATGAGCATGGATTATCTGAAAAAGTTGTCAAAAACACAGATGTTCTAATCTGGTGGGGACATGTAGCCCATGAAAAAGTTAACGATGAAGTCGTAACTCGTGTACAAAAGCGCATCCTCGAGGGAATGGGACTGATCGTTTTGCATTCGGGACACCACTCAAAAATTTTCAGGATATTAATGGGGACAAACTGTTCCCTGCGCTGGCGGGAAGCTGGTGAAAAAGAACGGCTATGGAATATCGAGCCCAGCCATCCGATTACGAAAGGAATTGGTGACTTCATCGAACTGCCTCATGTTGAAATGTATGGCGAGCGATTCGACATTCCCAACCCTGATAAAATCATTTTCATCTCGTGGTTTGAGGGAGGTGAAGTGTTCCGCAGTGGTTGCTGCTGGGAACGAGGTCATGGCAGAATTTTTTATTTTAGACCGGGACATGAAACATACCCTATCTTTCATAATAGAGAAATTCAAAAAGTAATTACCAATGCTGTTTATTGGACAAAACCAAGGTTGTTTCTTGAGGATAGATGTCTAATGATGGAACCACTGGAAAAAATACCAAAATACAAAATGTAAATTCCAAATAAATTTCAATGATCAAAAACTCAAATTCCAAACTCCAGCTAACAGATTATGTCTATCATAACAAGAATATTTCTTGTTTTGGAAATTATTTGGAATCTGTTACTTGTTATTTGGAATCTTCAAATATGGATATCATATCAAAAATAATTCAAAAAGTTAGCCAGGAAAATTTATCAAAAGATCTTTTCTACCTATCAAAAGATCCTTTGCCATGCAGAACCCTGAACATTACGTTGAAAGGTCACGAGAAATGCACGCTTTACGAAACTGATGATTTTATCAAGCGAAATCTGGAATCGTATGGCTACCAGGTTGAAAAAGAGGCTGTTGCTGTCCAGGCATTTGTTCCCGATTCTTCTGTTTCGCATGGATTTCGGAAGCCTTTGCCAGAGGAATCCTGGTACACGGCATTTAATTTATATTTCAAAAAATCAGGGATAAAATATCCTAAGGACCTGATTATTGCGCTGGCGCACAAAGATTCGCAGAGCTGGTTGGATTGCGCCCCTGGTGCTTATGATAATGCTGTGGGAACAGCCACGGTGATGGAAATTGCTCGAATTCTTGCCAAATATAAATCCAAGCGTTCGATCTGGTTTTTATTTTGCAATGAAGAGCATTGGCAGTGGACGAGTGTGGCTGCTGCTCAAAACATTGCTAAATTAAATTTTAATGTCCTCACTGTATTGAATATCGATTCCATTGGTGGCAAATCACAGCAAGATATTTCGGATAACAAACTCACCAATGTAACTCGATATTCAACCAAGGAGGGTGAGAAGCTGGCTGACTTGATGGCAATATTAAACGAAAAATACCAGTTCGGATTAGAGCAAACCAAATATTTTTGCGCCAAACCGAATGATGATGATGGTTCATTTATTAAGGCAGGATTTCCAGCATCGGTGCTAAATATCGGGTCGTTTCCTTATGCCGATCCAAATTATCATACGGTCAATGATAAACCTGAATATGTTGATTTATTGAATGTGAAATTAGCAACGCAGCTTTCATTGGCTTTTCTCGTTTATCTCGATTTGAATGGAAGAATCGATCAGGAAACAATTTTATGATAGAAGGAATGTTTTTGATTACACTTACGGGATTAATCTGGTGCGGCAACGGTATTATCTTCAGTTACGCTGCCAGAAAATCTCTTGATTTCATCGCAATTATGTTTACTGCTACATTGCTAGGAGCAATTTTGTTCTGGATATTTATGAGCAAACCGCAAATGATTTTAAATGGAACCGCATCTCGTCTTAGTGAATTAGCTATAATAATGCTATCCTCCGGAATTATCGGAACGATTGGCGTCATTTTTATGCAAAAAGCCATGCGCAGCGGTCATCATGGCATTGTGTGGACGATCTCCCAATTTGCTTTAATTGTACCGTTTTTTTGGGGCATTATCGTTTTTCAAGAGCCAACAACCTTGTTGAAAAATATAGGAATTTTATGTGTACTAACGAGCTTTCTCGCATTTGGTGCGGGGCAGTCCCGATCTCAGCAGCAGGCAGATAAGCCGATTCTTTTTTGGTTCCCAATGACCATGCTTGCCTTTGTTATCCTGGGAATCCACCAGAGTATTTCCTTGATTCCAGGTTATTGGCAAAACTGGGAGGATTCAGCCAACCTGAGAGGCGCCTTAATTAATACCGGCTTTTTTCTGAGTTATCTTATCGCGGTGATTTTTTCTGGTCGACTGCCCACCAATCGTACGGTGCTAAAGTTGGGCTTGCTTTCAGGAGTGTTAGTTTTTATCAGTCCCATAACCCTGTTCAGAAGTATGGATTTGCTGGCAAGGGCTAATATGCTATCGATGGTCTATCCACTGACAGTAGGAACATGTATCATCGCATTTATCATTTACAGTATTCTGTTTTTAAAAGAAAAGTCATCATTTACTACCTTAGCTGGAATTGGAGTTGGGATTGCAGGATTAATATTAATCTCGTTTTGAAAGGAATAATGAATGAGTCAATTAGCTTATCTTGGTGGAAAACCTATTACCAAAAATTTGTTAAAAAAAAGTGATTTGAAATTTCGCCATGATTTAGAACGAAAGTACCTTCTTGAAGCTTACGATAGCGGTAATTGGGACGATTGGCCTGGCAGGGATTCTATGGCTGCACGATTCGATAAAGAATGGGCAGATTTCAACAACTCAAAATTCTGTGCCTTATTGACAAACGGCACCCACACTTTACAGCTTGCACTGGAAACTTTGGATATTGGTCCTGGCGATGAAGTGATTGTACCGGGACTGACCTGGCAGGCAACAGCCAGCGCTGTTTGCGACGTAAATGCCGTCCCGATTATTGTTGATATTGATCCCGAAACTTT
>Ga0209427_10006220_pt1 | contig 13647 bp, 10 predicted proteins | sample DeeMarSWOR136_30_FD_187465 | JGI IMG/M metagenome (GOLD analysis project Ga0209427, IMG submission 187465) | Marine sediment microbial communities from White Oak River estuary, North Carolina - WOR-1-36_30 (SPAdes) (version 2) | ecosystem: Environmental > Aquatic > Marine > Intertidal zone >... | reverse complement strand
ATATCGAGGTTAGATCCGTATAGTACGCCCGCCTGAAGAGGCGCAGAGCCTTGACAACTCATAGAGACCTTTGTGGCTGTGTCTGGGATTTGCAGGGGAACGTATGGATTTGCGTCAGGAAATGCAAGAAACACAGCAGGGCTAAGAAGAAAAGGCCTTTTAGACCCAAGGCTGAATGTGTCAGAGCCGGTGGGAGATATGACTGACTTCTTTTCCAGTCAGGAATGCACATATTTTTCGATGTAGCGCAGAGCCTCCGCCTGTGCTAATAAAGATACTACGTCTGTCTTTTTGCCGCAGCTTCTAGGGCTGCTACTCCGGGCAATTTTTCGCCCATTAGGAACTCTATTAGTGCGCCTCCAGCGGTGCTTATGTATCCCATTCTCTTTTCAAGTCCTAATTGCTCGACTGCTGCGACGGTGTGGCCGCCTCCAACAAGCGAGAAGGCTTTAGACTTGGCGACAGCCTCCAAGATTCCTTTTGTTCCTTTGACGAATTCTTTGTTCTCGAAGATTCCTAAGGGCCCGCTGATTACGATGGATTTGGCTTTTCTTATGACTTCGCTGTACTGTTGGATTGTCTTTGCGCCAATGTCGCAGATCGGATAGTCTGTGGGAAGCTCTCTCACTGTTATTTCTTTGCGTTTTCCCTGAACATCTATTCCTAAGTCGGTGGGTGTCTTGATGCTGTCGGGGTGGCTCGTGATCAGCTGTTTGATTCCTGGAACGAAGCCCATTAATCCTTTCTTCTCGAGAAACTCCACGTTGGGTTTTCCCAGTTGGAGCCCTCTTGCGACTAGAAACAGATGACCTGCAACGCCACCAGTTAGAATGTAGTCGGCGATGTGGTTGTCCAACACGTAGTTCGAGATTTTCAAAGCATCATCTGCTTTGGCGCCTCCCAAGATGTAGACGCAGGGTTTTTCTGGAGATTCGAGGGCCTTGCCCAGGGCGTTAAGTTCCCGTTCCATTATGCGGCCTGCAACACTCGGTAGAGCTGCCGTGAAGCCGACCATTGAAACGTGTGATCGGTGGGCTGCCGCAAAGGCATCGTTGACGAAAACGTCCGCCAGGGGGGCTAGCGATTTCACGAAATCCGTTTTTGCCTGGTCCTCTGGCGTTCCCTTCTTTTGCTCTTTTTCATACGTTCTAACGTTCTCAAGAACCAAGACTTCCCCGCTTTTCAGCTCCCTGATTGCCTTTTGTGCTTTCTCCCCGAAAACGTCATCCACGTATTTCACGGGTCTATTTAGGACTTTTCCCAGAATCCTTGCGTGTTGCTCAAGTGGAATAAAGTCTGGCTCTCCTGGTCTTCCTTGGTGGGCAAGCACGACGACTTTTGCGCCTTTTTCGGCAAGCTCTTTGATTGTGGCTTCTCCATGTACTCGGATTCTTACGTCTTCAAGGACTTCCTTTGTCTGTGAGTCAACAGGCGAGTTGAAGTCCACTCTTACGAGTGCAGTTTTGTTTCTGAAGTCGAAGTCATCCATAGTTAGGATTTTTGCCATTTCTAATCATCTCAGAAAAAAGGGAATGCCTTTTGAGGCATTTTGGGATAGATTGCGAGTTTCTTAGAAGCCTGCCTTCTTGCCTATTATTTCTATGAGTTCAACCATGCGGCAGGAGAAGCCCCATTCATTGTCATACCAGGCTAGCACCTTCGCCAGGTTTCCGCCGATTACCATCGTGGATTGGGCGTCGATTATTGCAGAGTGTGGGTTGTGGTTGAAGTCAATTGATACAAGAGGCTCTTCTGTGTAGTCCATTATGCCTTTGAGCGGGCCTTCTGTGGCGGCCTTGAACTTCGCGTTGATTTGTTCGGCTGTTGTGTCTTTTTCCAGTAGCGCCGTTAGGTCGACTATTGAGACGTTAGGTACGGGCACTCTGAGGGCGAGGCCGTTCATTCTTCCTGCAAGTTCCGGGAGCACTAGGGTGGCGGCTACAGCGGCGCCGGTCGAAGTGGGTATGATCGACACTGCTCCAGCTCTGCCTCTGCGTAGGTCTGAGTGCACTAGGTCTTGAATTCTTTGGTCATTGGTGTAGGCGTGGGCGGTTGTCATCAGCGCCTTTTTCAGGCCGAAGTTGTCGCTTAGCACTTTGGCGACTGGGGAGACGCAGTTTGTGGTGCATGAAGCGTTTGAGATGATGTTATGGTTTGCGTGGTCGTATTTTTGATGGTTTACTCCGAGTACGATTGTTATGTCAGGGTTCTTGGCTGGCGCGGAGATTAAGACTTTCTTGGCGCCTGCCTGCAAGTGTAGTGCGGCCTTCTCCCTTTCTCTGAAGAGGCCTGTTGATTCAACTGCCAAGTAGACGCCTAGGTCCTTCCAAGGTAGTTTTCCCGGGTCTCTTTCCGACAGCACCTTTATGGGTTTGCCGTCTACTATTATCGCGTCTGTTTTCGCCTCCACGCTGAAGGGGGGATGTCCATGCACTGAGTCGTTCTTGAGTAGGTGTGCCAAGGTTTTTGGGGGTGCAAGGTCGTTTACTGCTACAAAGTCTATCTTTGCTTTCCTTTCTGTTGCAGCTCTGAAGAGTAGCCGTCCGATTCGGCCGAAACCGTTTATAGCAACCTTTACTGCCATTCCAAATCACCATGTTTTTCTCGATTTTGTCTCACTCTACGTGAACAGAGGATATATTAGTTTTCCTAACGCAGATTTTCGTTTCTGAAAAAGAGGAGGTGAAGTTTCAACGGAGTTTTCTTAACGCCAATTCTGCCGCTAAGACCATGGGCTCCCATGTTTCGTTTAGTGGTGGCGCATACGCTGTGTCTGCCTTTGCCAGTTCCTGAATGGTCATGTGTTTCTGGATTGCGAATGATAAGGCGTTTATTCGCTGGGTGACTTCCTCTTCAGCTACGACTTGACCTCCGACTATCCTGTGTGATTCCCTCTCTACTACCAGTTTCACTCTTATGGGCTTGGCTGTGGGGTAGTAGTCTGCTTTTGTTTTCGAGGTTATTGTCCCTGCTACTGTGTCTATACCCGCTCTTTTTGCGAAGAATTCTGTTAGTCCTGTGACTCCTATTTGTGTGTCGAAGAGCTGAGTCACTGCTGAGCCCAGAACTCCTGGGAATAAGGCATATCCACCTGCCGCGTTGATTCCAGCAACCTTTGCCTGTCTCACTGCTACGGTGCCTAGTTGTGGGCAAGCAGGCTTCTTGTTTATCATGTTGACGGTTTCAGCGCAGTCGCCTACGGCGTAGATATCTTTGACGCTTGTTTCCATTCTCGCATTTGTCTTAATGGCGCGTGTTTCGCCCAGGGCAATCCCCGCCTTCGCTGCGAGTTCAGTGTTGGCCCTTACTCCCGTGGCAACTACAACTATATCTGCTGGTATTTTCTCCCCTGCGACTGAGACGGCTGCGGCTTTTTCTGCTCCGACGATCTCATCAACTCCTTTGCCTACTATGATCCTCAGCCCTTTCTGTTCAAGCATTTCGTGAACGATTTTTGCCATGTCTTTGTCAATCATAACCGGCAGAACTTGGGGTAGAAGCTCTATGACTGTCGTGTTTACACCTCTTTCTTTCAGGGCTATTGCTGCTTCGAGGCCGATTAGCCCCGCGCCGATGACGGCTGCATTTCTTGCGCCATTCTTGATGGCTTCGTGGATTTGCTGCCCGTCTTGTATTGTGCGGAGGGAGTGCACTCCCTGCTTTTCCTTGCCCTTTATTGGGGGTACAAAGGAGTATGCCCCTGTTGCAAGGATGAGGCTGTCATAGGGAATTGCTTCTGTTTTGCCGGTTTTGTCGGTTGTGTCGACGGTTTTTTTCTCCTCGTTTATGCTCGTTGCTGTTGTTTCTATCTTCAGGTTCAGCTTCATCATTTCATAGAAGCTAGGGGGAAAGACTTTGAGGTTGAAGAAGTCTGGGATGTGTCCGCCGATGACGAATGGCAAGCCGCAGCGTGAGTACCCGATGTGCTTTTCCTTGTTTATGAGCGTAATCTCTGCTGTGCGGTCAGTTTTTCTGGCCGCTGAAGCTGCATCAACGCCGGCAGCGTTCGCGCCGATGATGACTATCTTTCGGGGCATCGTCCGGCCTTCTATTCGAGAGTCTTGTGCCACTCCACTGCTTTGGCATGATCCATTATGTTTTTGAGCTCATCCTTGTTGCTTGGAGATATTACAAGCAACCAGCCTTTGCCATAGGGGTCTTCGTTGAGGGTTTCTGGGCTGCTCTGCACTTCTTCGTTAATCTGCTCGATTGTACCACTCAACGGTGCTACAAGGTCTGAAACTGCTTTGACGGACTCCACTGTACCGTATGGTTCACCCTGCTTTGTCATGTCTCCCCCTGAGGGAAGCTCCACGTAGACGATCTCGCGGAGTTGTTTCTGAGCGTAGTCTGTTATGCCAATGCGGGCTTTGTCACCTTCGATTTTCACCCATTCAAACTTCTCTGAATAATAGAGGCCCTCTGGAACTTCGACGTCCTTTACCTTTACCATCTGAGTTTCACCTCTTGTTTGGAGGGGATACTTTGGAACGCTGGCTTTTAAAAGATTGCCGTCGGGAAATGGTTATAATCCTGACCATGCCGGAGTCAGCCCGAGACACCTATGCGCAGGGCGACTGTTCTCCCTGAATACAGAGGGCTATCTTCCAATCTGTGCGCAATGAACGGATTTCTACCGCAAACTTTTAATCGGCTCCTTTCTCTTCTTGAGTTTTTCTGGTCGTGGTTCAGATGGTTGATCAGAGAATCGTGAAATTAGCAAAGCTTTGCGTCAGCTATAGTGTCGAGGTCAAGCCAAAGGAAAGTGTGCTGATACAGGGAAGCGAATTGGCCTCCCCTTTAATCACAGAGATATTTAGGCAATGCTTACTGGCTGATGCCTATCCGCTAATAATGCCTAGCCTCGACGTGGATTATGTCTTCTACAAACATGCGAAGGAGCACCAGCTAGAGTTTGTTTCGCCCTTTGTCGAATTCCTAGTTAGAAACATAGACGTGTCTATAGGTGTATGGTGTCAACCAAACCCGAAGGGGCTATCGAATATACATCCAGCGAAAATCAGGAAGCACGCTGCCTCCAGAAAGGAGCTCAGAGAAATCTTCAACAAACGTGCAGCTGAAGGGAAGCTGAAATGGACAGGACTGCCTTACCCTATAACCGCTCAAGCCCAAGAAGCCGCCATGTCGCTTGCTGAGTACGAAGACTTTGTTTACAACGCCTGCCTAGTAAACAAAAAGGATCCAATTGAAGAATGGAAAAAGATACATCGACGCCAAGAAAAAATCTGCCAAATCCTGAATCGAGTCGACGAGATGCGAATTGTGGGCGAGGACACAGACCTATCGTTCAGCGTGAAAGGCAGGAAATGGATAAACTCGTGTGGTCAAAGAAACATGCCGAGTGGTGAAGTGTTTACAGCTCCTATCGAAAACTCGGCAAACGGCACAATCAGATTCACATTCCCAGGAATCGTCTCGGGCAGGGAAGTCGAAGACATAAGACTCACCTTCAAAGACGGCAAAGTCGTCAAAGCCCTTGCAGCTAAAGGAGACGAACTACTTAAGCAAATGCTTAAGATCGAAGGCGCAGACCAAATTGGGGAAGCTGCAATCGGCACAAACTACAGCATCACAAAGTTCACCAAAAACATGCTTTTCGATGAGAAAATGGGCGGGACAATACACATAGCTCTAGGAAACTCTTACCCGGAGTCAGGAGGCTTGAACAAGTCAGCAGTTCACTGGGACATTTTGAAAGATATGAAACAGGGAGGAATCTACGCCGACGAAGAACTAATCTACAAAGATGGACGTTTCAAAATGCAGGTCTGACGCTGCAGACACGTAAGTCCACACTTGTTCAAGCGCACGTATGAAACCCAGCTCAAGCCTACAGCTTATATCATGCATAATTCTCTACATACGTGGAGACCGCCAATTGCCGCGACGCATTTTGCTGCCTTTCACTGCAATCGTCAATCTTGACAAGCTGAAGCTTGCAAGTCTAGTGAACGCAGTCAACGCTGACATCGGCGGACTGTTGATTAGAGGACCAAAAGGCTCTGGAAAAACGACAATCGTTAGAGCCCTGAGGGATGTTCTACCCAGAATCAAGGTTGTTGCGGACTGCCCGTTCAACTGCAATCCCCACGATCTCTCCAACATGTGCGAGAAGTGCAGCGCAAGGTACAAGAGTGATGGAAAGCTCCCTTTGGAAGAAAAGGAGATGAGCGTAGTTGACCTTCCTCTGGGAGCCACTGAAGGCAGAGTGATTGGGAGCCTGGACATTGAAAGGGCAATAAAGCAAGGTATAGAGGCGCTTGAACCCGGCATCTTGGCAGAGGCAAACCAAAACATTCTATATGTCGATGAAGTAAACCTGTTGCCTGACCACATCGCAGATGACCTGCTTGACTCCGCAGCGACTGGATGGAACGTCGTTGAAAGAGAAGGAATCTCCGTGAGTCATCCTTCGCGCTTTGTTTTTGTGGGAACGATGAACCCTGAAGAAGGTGAGCTACGCCCCCAACTCCTAGACCGATTTCCAGTATCTGTTACCGTTGAGAGGATAGCGTCTGTAGAGCAGAGGATGGAAGTCGTAAGGCGAAACCTGGACTTCGAGGCAAACCCAGAGAGCTTCCTTGAAAAGTACAAACCCATCCAAGAAGAGCTAAGAACCCGAATTACACGAGCAAGAGACCTGCTGTCAAAGGTCGCAGTGCCCGAAAAACTCCTTGAAACTATCTGCAAAACTTGCCTCGATTTGAAGGTTGATGGGCTGAGACCTGACATAGTCATAAGCAAAGTGGCAGTTACCCTTGCAGCCTTCGAAGGAAGGACTGAGGTCTTACTCGAAGACGTTCTTATCGCCTCAGAGCTTGCCTTGAGTCATCGTACTAGAGAAGGTGGGTTCTTGGAGCCAGCAACTCCTGAAGAGATAAGGAGAACACTTCTAACCGTCGCAAAAGCATTGGGCATGAAGCCTCAAGGCGTGAGAGAAAAGCAAGGGCAAAGAATAGGGGGTGGCCAGAAGAAAAAAGAGGGCCGCGCTATAGTGTTCATCAAGGGAGATGCCAGCAAAAGACTGGAAGAGTTTCTGGAAAAGCACAAGTCACTGACCGAACGCTTGAAAGCCCTATCCCAACTATTCGTCAGTCTAAGTAGACTGCTCGGCCAAGTCATTTTCGCCTTCGGAAGAAGGATGAAGAGACCTCTAGAAGGAATGCCGAGCGTGAAAGCTGTCGCAAAAAGTGACAAATCTCTGGAGGCTGATAGAGGAGAGGAAGGGAAACAGATTGGCTTGAAGAAGATGAAAGGCGTACCCACTATAGGCTACGCTGCCAGGACCCCTGCTTTGAAAAAGGGCTTTTCTCTCTTCAGGGTCTTCAAAGGATCAAACAGAGATTCCGGCACTCTCTCAAAGTTGTCTTTCAAAGCCAGAAAGACTCGTGGTGTCGCAAGTAGCTTCGTGGGAAAAAGAGCAGAAACTGTAACGGCAATCAGCAGAGGCAGAGCTAGTGGATGGAAGCTCCCCAGAGGTAAACCTCGAGATATTCATCTCCCGGCGACCATCCGTGCGGCAGCTAGGAAACAGAAGGGAAGAACAACTGGGATTACCGGCCTCGAAACTGCCATCGACATCAGGCTTCAAGACGTCCGCGAAAAGCTCAGACGCTACAAGGCACCGATGACGATAATTTTTGTCCTTGACCTGAGTGGCTCCATGATGCTGCGAATAGATGCTGTGAAGAAAGCCATACTTAGATTGCATGGGGATGCGTACCGATTCCGAGATCGAGTTGGAATCGTGGCGCTAAAAGACACAGGAGCCATTGTAGTCCAACATCCAATCACGAACCTGAGGGTTGTTTCTAACAAGCTGCTGGGATTGAAGATCAGTGGCTACACGCCTCTAGCTTCTGGTATGTTAAAAGCGTGGGAAGTCCTGATGGAGTCAAAGAGAAGAGACCCGTCCACAATACCTGTAATGATCGTCATTACGGACGGAAGCGCTAACGTTCCCTTGGCGAGGAGCCTTGAGACTGGTGAAGTAAGGTCTATCGAGGAACCGCGTATAATAGTCCGGGAATATGAAGACCTTGCCATTCATGATGTTATGTCCGTCTCTAGGATGATAAGAAAGGAAGGCATTCAAACGGTGGTAGTTAACACTAATCCTCATTTCCACGGACGGGAAACTTATGGTTTGACGGTGACTGAGCTTATAACCGAAAGGACGCATGGTAGGCTTCACGTAGTAGGCAGACACCGCACTGAGCCAGAACTAGTTGAAAAGATAATAGAAAAAATAGCGGAGGATCAGCGGTTAATTGCTCATGAAGCCTCGCTGGACACGTTCGACTAAGCTGTCAGGCTTCGATTTTCTGGTTGAAGACCTCTTTTAGCAACGAGATTGGCAGAAATCCGTTCGCGGCAACTGTGTCATGGAAGAATCTATCGCTGTACTTGGAACCCATCTTCCGCTTCACTTCCTCTCTTAACTGCAGTATCAAATGCTTGCCTAGTAGATATGAAAGCGGGTAGCCAGGTGTCTGCGTGTATCGACGCACTTCAGCGACTGCACCTTCTTGGGACAAGCCGGCTTCTCTAACGAGCATATCAACAGCTTCGTCAAAGGGCATCTCGCCACGTGACAATTTCACATCTACGATTATTCTCACTGCCCGCCAGATTACATCGTTGACCTGAATCAGCTTCGATTCTAAGCTTGTCACGTAGCCGCGTTCCATCATCATCTGCTCGCAATAGTGAGCCCAGCCTTCCACGGTCTCCGTTCCGTCAGCTAGCAAGTGCATTAGAGAGCTTCTGTTGGATGTGGCTCCCTGTAGAAAGTGTCCTGGGAAGGCTTCGTGAACGGCTGTATTCTTGATGCTTGCATAGTTCAGATGGCTGCCGATATTTGCGATATCCTTCGGACGAGTGACTACGTAGATTCCTATCATGGGCTTGTCGAATCTTGAGGGCATCATCATCGCGGCGAAGGGAAGGAGAGGAGCCAAGAAAGCCGGCGTCTCCTCAACAATCAGCTTGTCCTCTTCATGAACGGTGACAATATTGTTCTTAATGATGAACTGCTTTGCCTCTTCCATTGCTTTCCTGGTGGCCTCTATGGCTTCTTCAAAACTCTTGGGAGCTTTTTTCTCAATAGTCTTCATGACTTCTTTAACGGTCTTGCCTGGAGCGATCTGCGCGGCTATGCGGGCTCTTTCTTTTTTCAGTTCCTGAAGGTATTTGACGCCCAACTGATAGATCTCCTCAGAAGTCAATCCGAGTCCGCGTAGTCTGATTAGTTTCTCGAACTTCTCTTTACCTAAGGCCCAGTTCTCGGTTGTTTTGGATTTCAGACTTTCAAGCCACTGCATGTGTTCTTGGAATGGCTGCATTAGGCTCATGGAGGACTTCGTGAGCTTCCCGTGAAGCTCCTCAGGAATCTTGCCCTTTGTGGCTCCTGCGATGAATTGAAACAATCCCGGTATCTGCTTGGCTGATTCTATGGCAATCTCTGTCCACAGCTTTACAGGTTTTGAGTTTTCAAACCTTGAACGGAACTCCTCTAAGTATTTTGGCAGTTTTTCAAGTCTCGTGATGATGGCGTCGACCCGTTTTTCCAAAGGTGCGTAATCTCTTGTTATCATCCCGAAGAAAACGCCGCCGACTTCTTCGAAAGCGTCCGGGTTCAGTTCGTGTTTGCGGTGCTCATGGAAATCGAACCTAAAGGTCTCAAGCGCCTTCTGTGCTATTTGCCAGTCTATTTTGTTGGAGCCGTTCAGATCCTTGTAGTCAACTGTTTCCTTCATTTGTGTGACGAATTCCTCAACCATCTTCAGGTTCTCAAGGACGTGTGCGGTGTCGCCTTTCGGAAGCAGATAATCATAGGGGTCGTGGAGTCCCAAGTAACTTGCGAAGTGAGGATTCTTCTCGAAGAATCTGTCAAACATTTCCTTCTTCAGTTTCTCAAACTTCTCGTCTGCGTTCAAGCGTATCTACCTTTGCCGACAATACAACAATAGTTCATATATAAGCCCTAGCTTTGCAGATATCAGAAAAGACATGAAACTGGCGAGTCCTTGCCGACACGCGTGGCTAGCTGAAGTTCACAACATAAGCAATAATAGCTGAGACACGCAAATTAACTTCAAAGCGGAGGAAACATCCTGAACAGACTTGTTGCTCTGATCGTTTTCTGTTTGCTAGCAGCCACAGCCTTTGGTCAAAAGGGACACAGCGAAACCTTATGGGCTCCGCGTGATGTCTTTCAAGGGGATCTCGTGCTTACTGGTAACAACGTAACAACAATTGAAGGCAGGTTTGACGTCAACGGAAGTATCATTGTGGAGGAGAATGCAACCTTGATTTTGAACAATGCTGTGCTGAACTTCACACAAACGGAAAGCTATCAGTTTCACATGACCTTTCAGAACCCAACAAACGGCAATCCACGCCTCATCGTAGAAAACGCCACCATAACCTCGAATAAACCCTACATGAGAATATACTTCTTGGGAAACAGTTCGGCAACACTGAACAGACTATCAACCAACTTCGACATATTCATGCAGATATCTTCCTCTATTTCATTTACAGAATCGACAACAGAAAGGATATACACTCAACACTTCTCAGCACTGACTGCTTCAAACTCTTCATTTGTGTTCTTGAGTAGCTCAGATTCTTCAAGCGTACTAATAAGTAACTGCACCATCAACGTGATGGCTTGCGAGGAGAACTCGAACTTTGAAGTCTCAGACTCCGAGATCACCTCCCACGTTGAAACCAGCATTGGCGATGGGAGCTTCATTGTCGCCGGACTCAAGCCAGGCTTCGTCCGCTATTGGAACTTCGTATTGAACTGCTCAGCAGCCATTACGCCCGGTGGTTGGGCGCCAAACGCGACGTTAACAAACACCCAGGTCGCAGGTTGGGGTTTCCTCACTAAAGGCAGTTCAAAAGCAACAATATCCGACTCTCAACTATGGGCTCTATGGACATACGACGTCGCAACTGCCCACGTCAACAGGTCCACTGTCACCCAAAACTTGGAGAGCCACCAATCTTCCTCCATTCACATTTCCGAAACGACTACCCACAGACTGTTTTCGTATCACAACTCAAGGCTCTGGCTCGTGAATTCCACAAGCGACATCTACGACATTAACGGCCAATCCAGAGTCTACGTCAGCTGGTATCTCAACGTTCATGTCGTAGATGAAGCCAGCCAAGACGTTCCCTCTGCTAATGTCAACGCCACCTTTTCAAATGGAACGCTGGCAGAGTCAAGGCAGACTGATACAGACGGATGGACGAGATTAACCCTCTTCGAGAAAACAAAGAACGCCACTGGCGACTACCCTGTTGGAAACTACACCGTGGAAGCGGCATATCTGAGTTTCGCGAGCAGCACAACTACAAACCTAACAACGAATCAAGTGATTACTTTGAGATTAGAAGGCTTCATAATCCCAGAGTTTCCATCATCAACCCTGGCTTTGCCTTTCATAGCTGTAACACTGCTGCTGACAGCAGCCTTAGCTTACAGAAAGAAGCACTCCCTCGAATGCTTGCATGCATAGCTTGCGCAGTGAAGGAAAATCCTGGCAAAGCATAAGCTAAAGGTTGAGAAATATTCGGGGATGATAACATTCGCCTACAAGAAGATACGCTTTTTGCTGAAGTCGCGGAGAGCCGCTGCGCTTTTCCCAGAAATGTCGATAATCGTCTAGTAAGTAGCCACTTGTTTACATCTCAGCCGTGTGCGGGAAGTCGTAGATCCATGGTTTCTTTTTCAATGCGAAAACTCTGAAGTAGTTTCTAAAATAATGAAGGTAATTCTTCAGTCGTCCATTCTTCTCTACTCGCCTCAGAGAGGTATAGGCCTTGGCTCCCTCATTGACTAGACACTTTCCAACTTTTCCCATTTTCAGAGAGAAGACCAAATCCTCAGCGATCGCCAAGCTTTCGTCAAAACCGCCAACTCTGTGAAAGATGGTTTTCCTGCACGCGCAGCAGACCGTGGGAAAGAGAGGGAAGCCAAGCTTCGCAGTCAATGCGGCTATTTTGTTCACGATGCTATAGTGGAAAAACTTGAACAGATTGTCAATAATCCCAAGCCTTTCTAGACCTGCCAACGCACCAGAGACACAAACGACGTTGGAATCCTCAAAGTCTTCAGAGATTCTACCAACAAATCGAGAATCTAAAACAGTATCCGCGTCCACAAAAAGGAGGATCCTGCCCCTGGCCTTTCTGGCTCCCGCATTTCTAGCTTTGCTGACACCCCGTTCCTTCAGGTTCAATACTTTGTCTGCGAATCTCCTCGCAATGATCTTCGTATTATCTTGGCTGTTGCTGTCCACAACAATGATCTCCTTTTCAATCTCTTGACACTTCTGCCTTCTAATACTCTTGAGGCATCGCTCGATGTTCTCCTCTTCGCAATAGGTCGGCACCACTATCGAGATGAGGGGATCGTCAGTTTTCACTTGAAAACCTCGAGCCGGAGGAATCATCAAATCCTATTTTTCTGATTACCTTTAAAACTTTCTCAGCCAGGAAATCAGTTCAGCTTGCTGCATGCATCTGGGCTTCTCTTTTCAGTCTTCATTACTTCTCTGAGTTCTTACCCGCCCTGACCGAATTCGGACTGTATTAATGCCAAAAACCCCTTTTTTGCGGTTACGGTTTTGGGCTATCCTAGTAAAATCAAGAAGAAGATTGCGATTGTCACGAAAATGACTCCAACCCCAAAGAACAAGTATGCCAGCTTTAAATATCGGTATTTAATTCCACGAATTCTATCCCATTCTGATGATATCTTTGGAGGTTCTGAAAGTTGTTCAATCTTAAGTGGTCTTCTAAAGATAACGAGGATGTTTAACAACGTAGACATCATGAAGCAACCAAATCCCAGTAATGCAAGCCAAAGGGAACTGGTCGACGATTCTAGTACTCCATAACCAACCATTGCTCCAATTACACTAAATCCCACCGTTATCAAAGCAGATGATAAACTAACAAGAGATTTAGCGGTGGCGTCAAGATTATCAAGCCCTTTTTCATAAAGACCATACTTTACTTTTCGCCAAGTTTTCACCATTCGCTCTTCCTCTGTTTCGTTTTTCGAGGTTTTTGTGGACACCAAGAACACCTCTAAAAATCTACTTTGGCGGGAGGGCCAACGACATTACAACCAACGGCAGGAATCCAACAAGAACAATTCTTGATATCCTTGCAAATTTCTTTTGAAGGAGTTTTTACACCACATTTCTTTCTTATGGAATAACAATCTGACAAGAAAGCTCCCCTTTTTTAATAAATTCTGAATCATCTTTTTAATGACCACTTATATTAGTTTTTGGATTATCACTTTGAACTCTTACTGCTGATATGGCTGAAATGTCTTGATTATTACCTCTTGAGCCGTTCCACTTCTCAACTATCCATTCCTGCCCTGACCTAAATCAGTCTGCCTTTTGTCAGGTCAGGGCAGTATAATTGCACATACTACCGCTTCTCATCTTACGCTGACGCCATCTTCACTTCTTCAAGTTCAGGCGTTAGCCATCCAAAGCAATTGGTTGGTTGGGTTAAGTTTTAAATCAATTCTTTAGTAATATACGAACCATGTTAAAGGGGAAGATCGTCGTTTTCATGGGCTCGAATAGCGAT
>Ga0209427_10006218_pt1 | contig 13650 bp, 11 predicted proteins | sample DeeMarSWOR136_30_FD_187465 | JGI IMG/M metagenome (GOLD analysis project Ga0209427, IMG submission 187465) | Marine sediment microbial communities from White Oak River estuary, North Carolina - WOR-1-36_30 (SPAdes) (version 2) | ecosystem: Environmental > Aquatic > Marine > Intertidal zone >... | reverse complement strand
TACTGTTTGACTGCTTCTACTGCTTTTGGCGAAGGGCCAAGAAAATTGACGGGCCCGCTGAAGTCAAGCACTTTTTCGAGCGGAACATTGTGTTTTCTGCTGAAACCCCAGACATCTCCTCCGTGACTCACAAACCGCTTTTGCTTACATGGATTCGCCAACTTTCGTCTCCTCCATCAGCTTGGCTAGTTCTTTTTCCATTTCCCGCTGGACCTTGAAGTGGACGTTATACATGTTTACTATCTTGTAGAGCCAGTAAACTATCCCTAAACCCAAAGTAACTATAGTTATCAAAACATATTTCTTTATTGGTATAGTCTGCGGCATGAACATTCTTTCTGGGAGTGCACTTGCGAGAAACTTGTCTTGACGTTTTTCATGCATAAGAAGGTCCCTAGACAGCAAATATGTTATCGCGAACGCCGGAATTATTAGAATGATGCTGGCAGTCCAAGCTTTCGTATTCATCTCATTGAAGCTACCTGGTGTTGCAGGCGGTTCTTTTCCCTGCTTACTTAAGAAGGCTGTAATTTGCTTTTCCAAGTCAGCCTCGCGGCGAAAATGCTTGTTTCTGCTGTCAATTAAGCGGTGGAACATGGGAAAAAAAGCTAACCCAAAAGTCGCTATTGACAGCAAAAACCACATGGAGAACCACGTTTTTCTGTCTGTTTCCGTTCTTACTTGCATGACCGTTTCCGTTCTGTGCATCAATTTTGTACTTGATAGGGTTCACAGCCAAAGTTTATAAATTCTTTCTTTCAGCATCTTAATAAAATGGACAGCGATGAATTGCTGATTTGCGTGGTTATTCCCGTGTTTAACGAGGAGTTGACGATAGGTAACGTGATTGAACGGTTGACGGCGTTAATGCAAAAAAACGGTTTCAAATATGAAATAATCGTTGTAGATGACTGTTCAGCAGATCGCTCGCTGGAGATTTCAATAAACCACGGCGTCAAAGTTTTTTCATTAAAAAAGCACATGGGGAAGGGTTATGCCTTAAGAGTAGGGTTCGCAAAGGCAAAGGGTGAAATAATAACTACAATAGATTCAGACGGGTCGCATCGTCCAGAGGAGCTACTCGGGTTGCTTACTCCAATATTTCAGAAAAAGGCGGATCTTGTCATCGGATCCAGATATTTAAGCCAAAATCCAGTGCCAGCCAAAAGGCTAAACTTCGCTGGTGTTCGCCTCTTCAATTTTTTAATTAAGATTTTAACAAGAGCGGAGGTTTCTGATTCCCAATCGGGTTATCGTGTAATGAAATCTGCGGTTTTGAGGAATATTCGTTTAAAATCTGGTGGGTACGAGATAGAATCAGAGATGCTAGTGAAGACCGCCCGACATGGTTTTAGTGTTAAAGAAGTTCCGATAAGTTTCGAGCAGCGAACCTACGGTACATCACGGTTGGACCCGATTGTTGATGGCTTCAAGATTCTCTTGTCAATAGTGCTATCATACTTTGGTGATGGTTGAGGATGGTGGATACTACATCTCCTCCCAAAGTTTCTATAATCGTGGCAGCTCTAAACAGCGAACTCACCATTGAAGAGTGCCTGAAGTCAATTTTGGACTTAAACTATCCACAAGGTTTCTTGGAAGTGATTGTTGTTGACGGTTGCTCCACGGATGCGACTGTGAAAATAGCTGAGAAATACCCCGTCAAAGTTGTTTCCACACCTCTTAACGCTCCAGCCGCCTATAACTACGCAATGAAAATTGTAAGCAATGACATTTTAGGATTTATCGATGCGGACGCGAAAGTGGAGAAAGAATGGCTGAAAAAACTCGTGGCTCATCTGGATGACCCACAAGTGGCGGGGGTTAGCGGAGGCATCGAAACTTGGAACACAAAAAACCCATGGGCAAGAAGCATTGGATATGACCTTAAAAATAGGTACGCCCGCCTAAAGAAGTATGTGGTGCGCGTTGCAACTATGAATCTGCTACTAAAAAAGCGCATCATAGAGGAAGTTGGCGGTTTCGATGAGAAATTGCCCTCTCAATATGATACTGATCTTGGCTTTAGAATAACAAGCAAAGGCTACAAGATACTTTTTGAACCAAGCACCAAGTGTTACCATTTTAACAGGTCAACAGTAAAAGCCTATTTCAGGCAACAGTTACAGTACGGAAAGAACACTACTAAACTCTATTTAAAACATCGCACTTTGGCTAAAGGAGACGAAATTACCGACTTCGGCATGAACATTCAACCTTTTTCAATACTTGCTGTAATAGCGTTTTTCCTTTTGGGGATACCCGAAGCGCTGAGGCAGTTATGGCATGTTTCGGCTTTTATTTTAGCGCTTATTTTTGTTTATTATGTTATTTGCGCCATCAGACTCTCGATTAAGTTCAAAGACGCTTCTGCTATGTTGATGACGGCGCTTTATTTTGTCAGGGTTCTTGCCTGGTTTTCAGGCGCGGTCGTCACGACGGTCAGGTTTCTTGTGAGTGGTGAAGGTAGGTAACATGGTTAAGGTGTGTTTTATCTCTCCAGAGTACTTGCCTCTTTCTGGTGGAACAGGTGCTTACGTTTATTATCTGTCTAAAGAACTAATGAAACGTGGCAATTCGGCTTGCATTGTGACAGGATACAACGAGAGCAGAGACGTGAAAATCAACGAGCAGCATCATATTTTTTTCCTTAAATCACTTAAGGTTCCTGTTGTCAAATCATTTCTGTTCGCGGCGGCTGCCTCTAGAAAATTAAACAAACTCCGCGGCAGCTTTCCCGTAGACATCACTCACGTTAATCTTCCGCTGGTTCCGAGCTTTGCGGTTCCTAGAGGCTTCGGAAAGACGTTAATATCCACTGTTCATTCGACGTGGAAGGGTGAAGCAGAAGCGATAAAAGGCGAGCCTTACAGCAGGCTCAACTCGAACGAGAAGTTTATGGTAAGTTTCAACTGGTTCCTGCGAATTTTTGAGGAGAAAATGCTGGAGCGCTCCAACATGATAATTGCAGTGAGTGACTTCACAAGGAGAGAGCTTCTGCAATACTATAAGGTGAAGGAAGATAAAATCCACGTGATCCACAACGGCGTCGACGTGAACAAGTTCCAGCCCACAAGCGACAAGCGCAAAGCGAAAGAGGCGCTTGGCTTCAGCCCCGATCATATAGCTATACTCTCTGTAGGCAGACTTTACGCCCGAAAAGGCTTATTTACACTTATAGAAAGCATGCCATTAATAACTAGGAAATACAAGAATGCCAAGTTAATAATTGCTGGAAAAGGCCTCAGCAACGAGATGAAAAAACTGGTAAGTTACGCCACGAAACTCGGAGTGAAAGAGAACATCGTTTTCACGGGGTATTTTCCGGATAAAAAATTGCCCAAGCTTTATCAAGCGGCAGACATTTTTGCTTTCTCCACGTTTTACGAGAACCTTCCCTTCGCAGTGTTAGAAGGGATGTCCAGCGGCTTGCCCGTTGTAACTACGAACGTAGGCGGTATTTCGGAGATGATAGAGAGCGGGAGAAATGGGTTTTTGGTTCAGCCGTTCAACGCAAGAGAACTGGCGGATAGGGTTTTGTATTATCTTGAGCATCCTATTGCGGCGTCTGAGATGGCTTTTCTTGGGCGAAAAACTATTTTGGAGCGGTTTGATTGGCGCCTTATAGTCAAGAAAGTGATCGCAGTTTATGATGAAGCTTTGGATTAACCTACTTCAATAGGCTCGCCTCTATACGCTATGGTTACTTTCTGAAAGAGTTTAACAACGTCCAGCGAGCAAAAAAACAGTTTTGTCAAAAATTCGTGCTTGTAAATTACAATTTGTGCCTTCACGGGCAAGTCTATTATAGGCGGCTCAAACTTCCGCGTTACTTCAGAAGCCTTTAAGCGCGGCATGGCGATTGCATCTTCCTGCAAACCTGTTCTTCTGGCTATATAATCGAGGTAGTTGACTTCTTTCAGGCTTAAGCCCATGATTTTTGTGGCGGTCATGTCGGTGGCTAACGCGCAGTTGCTGGTCAGCATTAGGTTCATGTTGACGGGGTTTCCTTTGGTGGGTCCGTTTCCCTCAATCGCCACTCTCGCGTCCATAACCGTCAAATGCGGTTTAATGACCGCGTAAAGCTGGTAGAAGACCTCACTCAGGTAGGGATGCAGATAGATGCGCCTGTTGCTGGGCACGCAGCCGAAGAGGTTTTTTATGGCGCCGCTGTATACGGCGAACTCATGGGTTTTCATGAGAGCGACATCAACTACGGCATCCGCGTCTAGCACGGTTTTTGGCAGAAACAGGCTCTTTAAAACGTCATTGTCAGAGAAATTTACTTTCACAACCTTGTCTTCTGAAAGGTTAACTACCGTGCCTCCTGCTTTCTTCACGGCTTTTTCTATTCCAGTCTTCTCGAACGCCACGCGGCATGAATAGTTGAAGCCGTCGGATTCACCCACTATCACTTCTTCGGCATCATCTCGAAGTATGCTGACGAGGTCGCCTAGTAATGCTGGGTCTGTTACCACTCCGGGGACGTATTCAGGATGGCTTATGTTGGGCTTCACGTAAATCTTGCGTTTCCCACACAAACGGGAGTCTTTCACTGCTTCCTTCAGAATGCCCTCAGTTTCTTCTTGGACTCTGGAGATTTTGACGGCTTTTTGCTGCATTTTAGGTATTTTTCGCTCCTTTTGCTAGTATGCAACCAGGGTCAGAGTCCAAACAATCATTGTGATAAGCGTCTGCTCTGGCTCGGCAGCCGCCACAAATATACTTGTAGCTGCATTTTCCACAGGCACCTTTCAGGTTGTTTCTGTCCCGAAAAGCGTTAAAGAGTTTGGAGTTCAGCCATACGTCCCCGAACTTTTCCTTCTTCAGGTTTCCAACATTTAAGGGGAAAAAAACGCACGGGTGCACATCACCCTGCGGTGACAGCGAACAGTACAAGCGTCCAGCTCCGCATCCGCCGATGAAGTCAGCCAGTGGAACGGCTTTCTTGCTTACCTTTACGGTTTGCATGTGTGCCATGGACATGGTTACCTCGTCTCCAGGTCCTTGGCACTGAAGCGCCACGCGGGCTAGCTGCGGCGCCGTGGTCAAAATGGTAACTTTGTAGCCTTTCGACATTCTATCCAGCAGATAAAGCATGAGCTTCTCTCTTTCTTCCGGCGACAGGTCTTGATCGTAAAGCTCCTTTCCGCGTCCAGTTGGGATGAAGTTGAAGTAGGTGAATCTTGCCACGCCAATTTCTTCAGCCAAATCCAAGATTCCAGGTATCTCGGCCATGTTGTTCTTGGTTGCTGTGGTAGCAATGCAAGCGCACAAGTCCGCTTCCACACAAGTCTTCAAGCCAGCCACTGCCTTGTCGAATGCGCCTGGAACTCCCCTGAATGTGTCGTGAGCCTGGGCTGTGGCGCCGTCGATGCTTACCTCCACGTAATTAATTTTGGCTTGTTTAAGCTTCTTCACGTTCTCTTCGGTAAGTAACGTGCCGTTGGTGGCTAGTGAAACGTAAAGCCCCTGCTTTGCGGCGTGGCTTGCCACCTCAAAAAAATCTTTTCTGCTTAGGGGTTCTCCTCCTGAAAAGGCGAGGGCGGTCACGCCGAAATCCGCCAATTGATCCACCACTTTCAGCGCTTCTTTTGTTGTGAGTTCTGGCTGGGATGTTGCACCTGAGTTTGAGTAGCAGTGTTTGCAGCTTAGGTTGCATCTGTGTGTGAAGTCCCATACCACTAGGAACGGCGCATAAATGCTAAGCGGCTTGCGTATTCCAAAGTAGCTGAACGACCGTACAATGGTGATTATGGCTCTCCGCGCATAAGCGTCAGCCAAAAGTTTCTCCACTTTCGCCCTTTTTATGGACAGGCTTCGCCTGAGCAACTCTATCCAGAACCTTATAATCTGCGAGTAGAAGCCGCCGTACTTGCATTTTTTGTCCGTTTTTCCAACGTAATCGTCCAGTGCCACCTCGAGGATTGTTCTATTGCACCCGCCGCATTTTTTTAGGGATAACTCTAGCATTTCTTTCGTAGTGGGCAAGCTGATTAAAGCGTTCCAGAATCTGTCATGGCTTAACAAGCTCATTGGTTTTTCCCTGAAGCGGCAAACTTTATACTAGATTGGATGAGCGACGGTGTTAAAGATTTCTACTAACAGCCATGTAGAGCCTAATAGCAAATCCGCAGAAAACTGTAGAGGGGAACTCTTCCAGAACTATATGTAGTTTCTTTATATAAAGGGGGTAGATATAGCCCAAAGATAAGCGTTACTTGTGAAAATGAGTTTCTTTTCTGAACCATGCGATTCCGGCGACCCCAACGCTTATGGCTGCTACCACGGCTAGTGGGTTAACCTCCGAAAAAGCTACCGTGATTAGCGCATAAAGCAGCGCTATCGCCATTAAAGTTACACAAAAAACCCCTAACGCAATAGCAAGTTTTCTTCTGCTCAAATCCGTCAAGCCTCAACTATTCGACCCAGCAGGTCACATGTAGAGTTTGCTGCAGTTGATTTAATCCTAAGTGTTAGAACAGACTGTCCAGAGAATAGAACAACCACTTGCATTTCACCCGCAAAGCCTCCATTCAGCACTTTATATAGGGGAGGAGGAAGGCAGCTCTTCGAGAGCAGTATAGGCTTTAGCACACATGATGTATAGGCAAATAGTCGGCAACAGAAAAGTTATTACATCCAAACCAACACAAACCGCACAGTAAAGGAGAAATGAACAATGCCTCTCGCGTTTATAATCGGAACTGCAGGCTCGGGCAAGTCCCTGTTCACAGCAGCCTTCAGTGAATGGCTGAAAATGTCAAAACAAGACGTAGCCGTGGTGAATCTGGACCCAGGTGTGTTAAAACTTCCGTATTCACCTGACGTGGATGTCCGAAACTATGTGGATGTCGGCAATTTAATGGAGAAATATGGGTTAGGACCCAATGGCGCATTGATAATGGCTGCTGATCTCATAGCCGACGAAATCGACAACATTACAAGAGATATTGAAGCTGCGAACGCTGATGTAGTTTTGGTGGATACGCCAGGGCAAATGGAACTTTTTGCGTTCAGAGCCAGTGGTCCTTACATAGTAAACGAGCTTACAAAAGAAACAAAAGCCATAGTTTACCTGTTCGACGCGGTTTTTTCCATCAACCCACTTAATTATGTTTCGAACATGTTTCTCTCAGCAGCCGTCTACAACAGGTTCTTCCAACCGCAAATTCACTTGCTTTCAAAATGTGATCTGCTTCCAGAAATAGAAATCGAAAAAATCGCTGACTGGGCGGCAAACCCAAGAGCCTTAGAGAATTCAATCGAGCAGAAACTGGAAGGTACAAAGCGCCTTTTCAGCAGAAACATAATGTGCGCAATCAATCAGCTTGGCATAAAATTCCTGTTGATCCCCGTTTCAGCCAAAACAAACCAAGGATTGACAAATTTCAACACTACTTTGGAGCGAATTCTAACTGGAGGAGAAAAATACACGTACTAACACTAAAAGGTGCAAGCACCCTACGTTTTCTCATAGTTGCCAATAAGCACCCAGCTTGCAGCGAAAGCACCACGCTTCGCTTTTAGTGGATTCTCCGCGCCAGCTATTATTATCACATCATTGTCCTCGGGTTTGAGGGCTTTAAGAATTGCTTTTGCGGCTTCTGGAAAATCTTTTTCTACGCTGTTACTTACCGATTCGATCATTAACTGGTTATTCTTGAATACTATAACAAGAGCACGCCTCGCCCCGCCCATTATCGCTGCGTCTCGTTGGTCTATGCCAGATTTGACCTTATGCCCTTTGTTCTTGACTAAAAAGGCATAGTTGTATTCCGAAGTTGTTAAAGCTGTTTTTTCGATTTCTACTCTTTTCGGGAAAAATTTAACAAAGTTTTTCCAGACGCTCAACCCCTTATTTGTGAGAACGCCGCCCTCTTTTGAGGTTACGAGCAAGCCAGCATCCTTAAGGCGACTTATTATTGTGCGGATGGCTCCTTCTCCAACGTTTAATTTCTCCGCCAACTTGTTACGCCCTATTGGCTTCTCAGCCACAAGCTGCAAGGCATAGAAGATATGGAACATGGAAAATGTAGTCGAAGGTCCTGGACCTTTTGGACTAGCAAGGCTTTCAATCAATCTTTTGAACCGGGAAGTCATAATTAGTGCCACACACTCTATTTAAAGTGGCTAATTATTATAATTTATGACTTAGGAAAAGGGCAGAGACTGCTGAGAAATGGTTTTCGAATTTTGTCCAATAATTTAGAAAGTCTTTTAAGAAAAAGGCTGATTTATTAAAAACTTCATTACAAACTTAATTGGCGGTTCCTATGAGAAAAAGTGGAAAATACTTGTTCACTTCAGAATCCGTGGGAGAGGGGCATCCAGACAAAGTCGCAGACCAAGTTTCAGACAGCGTTTTAGACGCCATAATAGCCAGAGACCCTAAGGCAAGGGTTGACTGCGAAACGTTAGTGATGCAGGGAAATGTTGTTGTTACTGGGCAAATTACAACCTCTTGTTACGTGTCAATACCTAACATTGTTCGGAAAACGTTGAAGGAAATCGGATTTGACAACGCCAAAGATGGGCTAGATTGGGAAACCTGCGGCATCTTGGTTTCCATTGAGGAGCAGTCACCTGATATCGCGAGGGGAGTGGACGAAAGCGAAGACCGTGAGCAGGGCGCTGGAGACCAAGGAATGATGTTTGGGTACGCTACAACTGAAACGGCTGAGTTGATGCCTCTGCCGATAATGCTTGCACATAAACTTGTCAAGAGACTATCCGATTGCAGAAAACAGGGAATTTTGCCATATTTGAGACCAGATTGCAAGTCTCAAGTCACAGTAGAGTATTGTAATGGAAAACCAACAAGGGTAACCACCGTCGTAATCGCTGCTCAACACATCGAGGAAGTTGCAGAGGAGAAAGTAAAGGAAGACATAATCAACAAAGTCATTAAAAAGGTCGTACCCGCAGATAAGTTAGACGCTGCAACAAAGTACATCGTTAACGGAACTGGAAGATTCGTGATCGGAGGAACCTTAGCGGATTCAGGTCTGACAGGGCGAAAAATAATCGTAGACACCTACGGAGGGTTTGGAAGCCACGGCGGCGGATGCTTTTCAGGAAAAGACCCATCAAAAGTTGACAGATCAGGCTGCTACATGGCTAGATACATCGCCAAAAACATCGTTGCCGCAGGATTGGCAGATGAATGCGAAGTTCAATTATCCTACGCCATTGGTGTAGCGCAACCAATATCCGTGTTCGTAGATACATGCGGCACAGGAAAAATGCCTGACGACGAGATTTTAAAATTGGTAAAGAAACACTTTGACATGAGACCCAAAGCCATCATAGAACACTTGCACCTTCTCAGACCAATATACAGGAAAGCCGCCGTGTTTGGGCATTTTGGAAGAGATGACCCAGACTTCATGTGGGAAAGAACCGACAAAGCAGAAGAACTGAGGAAAGCACTGAAATAGCCACCGAAAAACAACTTTGTTTTCTAAAATTTACAGTTGTTGTTTATCTACCAGTGTCAGCTTTGTTTTCAATTATTAAAGCAAAAATAAGGCAGCATAAAAGGGTAAATTGCTTGAGAGAAATCTCTTTTCCAATGGGTTTTAATTAAAAATGTACTCAAAACTGATAAACCCGTTTTTTTCTCTACTTTCACCATCAAAAGAAGGGACTTGAAATAGGCTGCGGCGTCTTCGGTGCAGTAAACTTTGAAAAGAAAACGGTCTTTCCATACGTTTATTGGGGCCTTCGCGCCCAAAATCACCGAGGCCACCAGTCCCACGGGTTCCTCACGTACAACAACGAACAATTTTATGTTTATAAAAGCCTTGATCTAGTCCCAAAATTACAATCCAGTGCCATGCAAGAATGGTTCGGGCGACTGCCCGGCTCAGTAGGTATAGGGAATGTTAGGTATACCACTTCGGGAAAATGCGATGTCACTTCACTGCTAGAAGGCACCCAGCCAGTTACCGCCTCGCTGAACGGGTTGAAACTCGCGTTCTCGTTCAACGGCAACATAGTTAACACGCTTCAGCTTAGAAAGGAAACAGATCAACAGTTCGCCGACTTGCCATACACCTGTGATTCAGACTTAGTCTGCCGCAAACTACTACTCGAACTGGAAAGGCGCAAAAACTTAGCGGTTGCCGTCAGTGAATGCATGAGGAATATTGACGGCGCGTTTTCCGTGACCGGCATAACTGGAGACGGCGACTTCTTCGCTTTTAAAGACCCACATGGGATGAAGCCGCTTTGCGCAGGACACAGCCCAGATGAAGGAACTTATGCTTTTTCTTCAGAAACCGTGAGCTTAGAGATGAACAGTTTTGTAAGAGATTTTGAACTGGAGCCAGGCGAGCTGGTCACGGCTTCAAGAAACGGTTTTAAACGCAACCAAGTCATTAAGAACCCGCGCAAGGCTTTTTGCGCTTTTGAGTATGCCTACTTTGCGAGACCTGACTCGCGTTTCGATAGTAGATACGTTTACGAAATTCGCGAGGAATTCGGAAGAAACATCGTGCGTGAGTATCCCGAAATTGTGAAAGACGCTGACATCGTGCTTTCGGTGCCTGAAACCGGCGACGACCCTGCCATGGGCGTTCATGAAGAGTCTGGATTCAGGTGGGAAAGGGCATCCCGCAGAAACCGCTACGTCACCGAACGCGCCTTCATACTCCTTAACAAAGAACGCTATTCTACCATAGACAGAAAAATAAACATTTTAGGCCCAAAGATTGACGGAAAGCGCCTCATCGTCACCGAAGACAGCATAGTCAGGGGAGACACCACAAAAGTCACAATAGAAAAACTGCGTAGGTCAGGCGCCAAAAAAGTCTACATGTTCGTTACTTTTCCCCGCATAATCGGACCGTGCTTCTACGGCATTGACATGGCAACCTACGGACAACTAATCGGCTCGAACCACAGCCCAGAGGAAATTGCGAAAATCATAGACGCAGACGCCGTATGCTACCAATCAATCGAAGGATTAGTGCGCGCCACTGGTCAGACTCGCGACCAGTTATGTCTCGCGTGCATCACGGGCAAGTACCCCACGCCGTTAGCTCAAAAAATAGCTGATGAAATGAAAGAGAAGTTCCTTAAAGGCTATCAGGAAAAAGGAAGAATCTACGAGACATGTGAAACCTCACCTCAATCACAGTGATAAAGTAAATTAAGTGTTACAGTTTATTCTCTAACAAACAAAGGTGTCCGTTATGGAGAAAGTAGGCGTACTCGTCGTTTCGTACGGGGCAAGAGAAACTGCGATGGTTGACGCTTTCTCAAGAAGCCCAAACCACAAAGTGGAACTCTACATCGCAGACAAGCAACGCAACCCTTTCAACCTGGAAAAAGCCGCTAAACACGTTGTCATATATGACTTGAACACTGAGGAAATCTGCAAGTTCGCTGAAAACAACAAAGACAAAATCGACTTCGCCATAGTTGGTCCAGAAAAACCCATAATAGGGGGCGTACGCGACCTCGTGGAGCGGCGCACGGGCATACCTGTCATCTGCCCAAAGCAGGAATACGCCATAGAAGTCAGCAAAGTGCAACAGCGCCTGTTATTTCAGGAAATAGCACCAAAGGCAAACCCACGCTTCAAGATTTTCGACCCCGAAGACTACGAAGGAACGGGCGAAGTTAGGAATGCGGTTTACAGCTGGCTTGACCAGCTTGAGAACAAAGTCGTAGTTAAGCCCGATAAGCCAACAGCCGGAAAAGGTGTAGGAGTCTGGGGAGACCACTTCACCACGCGAGAACAGCTCTTTGAGCATTTCATGTCGAACTTCCAGTACTGCACTGTGATAATAGAAGAGAAAATAGATGGCGAAGAATCCAGCTTTCAAGCTTTATGCGACGGCACCCACTTGATACCCTTGCCCGGTACACGGGACTACAAGCGCGCCTTTGACGGCGACAAAGGACCCAATACGGGCGGAATGGGCTCCTACAAAGACGTAGACGACACGCTACCATTCCTAACGGCAGCTGAACGAGAACGGGAACTCGCACTAGCCACAAAGATATTCGAAAAATGGAGGTGGAAAATAGGTGATGACTCGGCGTTGAGAGGCGTACCCTTATACTTAGCTTTCATGCACACTGGCGCTGGGCTTAAAATCCTCGAAAACAACAGTCGCCCAGGCGACCCCGAAATAATCAACATTCTTCCCATCCTCAAGGACGACTTCGTCGATGTATGCTTCAAAATTTTAGAAGGCAACTTGGCGGCCGTTGAATTGGAGAAGGCGGCAACCGTTTTGACCTATAAGGTTCCGCCGTGTTATGGAGGCTACGCGGATGTTTTTCCAAGTCTGGTTGATAAAGCGGCTGTTGACACTCCAGTGGACCTGTCAAAAGCTTACGCGTTAGCCAGCAAGTACGGCAAAAGAATCAGAATATATCCGGGCGCCATGGAAGTCAAAGGCAGCCAAGTTTACGCTTTAAAGTCTCGAGCTGTCGGCGTGTTAGGCGTTGGAGAAAACATTGAGGAAGCACGTCAAGTCTCATTGGAAGGAGCCAAAGCGATTGAAGGTGGTGCCATGTGGAACAGAACAGACGTAGCTTCTAAGCAGCACATAGCGCAGAGCATAAACCACATGGAACGGTTGAGGCACAAGCCTTGAAACGTGTTTTCATATCCGACTGCGAGGGACCCATAAGCAAAAATGACAACGCCTTCGAAATCACGGCGCACTTTGTTCCAAACGGAGACAAACTTTTCACGCTCATAAGCAAATATGACGATGTGCTCGCGGACGTTTTGAAAAAGCCTAGTTACACGGCGGGGAGCACGTTAAAACTGATTTTGCCTTTCCTCAAAGCGTATGACGTTACGGACGCTCAGATGGAGGAATTCTCGGCTCAGAACCTAATTTTAATAGCAAACAGCAAAGACACCATGCAGCATATAATGGCAGTAGCTAGCGCCTTCATAGTCAGCACAAGCTATGAGCATTACATAAAGGCGCTATGCAAAGCCCTAGACTTTCCGTACGAAAGCACGTATTGCACCAAACTAAGCATCGATAAATACACCGTCACCGAACAAGAAAAGAATCGGCTGAAAGAAATCATAAAAGAAATCGCGCAGATGCCAATAATCATCATTCCTTCAGAGGCAAAAACCATAGAAGACTTTTCAGCTATAGATCAAGAAACAATTAAGCGGCTTGCCGCAATTTTTTGGAGCGAAATTGCAAGCATGAGCGTAGGCAGAGTTTTCTCGAAAGTTACTACTATTGGTGGGAGGCAAAAAGCTGCCGCCATAGAGGATGCAGTGGGAAAGTTGCATGTGCCGCTGGAAGAGATTATGTACGTGGGCGACAGCATAACTGATGTAGATGCTTTTCAGCTTGTAAGAGAAAATGGCGGATTAACTGTTTCCTTCAATGGCAACAACTACGCGGTAAAAAACGCGGAAATCGCAGTTTTGTCAGAAAACAACGCAGTTACAGCAGTAATTGCCGACATCTTTTCCAAGCAAGGAAAACAAGCCGCCCTAAATTTTGTTGGAAACTGGAACCTGCAATCTCTTGAAAGCAATAAAGTGGTAAATCCCTCAATTCTTGACCGCCTTTTTTCGCTTCATCCCCAAACCTTGCCTAAGGTTCAAATAGTAACAGCAGAAAATATGGAGCTGCTAGCGAAAAAAAGTAGCGA
>Ga0209427_10006213_pt1 | contig 13656 bp, 6 predicted proteins | sample DeeMarSWOR136_30_FD_187465 | JGI IMG/M metagenome (GOLD analysis project Ga0209427, IMG submission 187465) | Marine sediment microbial communities from White Oak River estuary, North Carolina - WOR-1-36_30 (SPAdes) (version 2) | ecosystem: Environmental > Aquatic > Marine > Intertidal zone >... | reverse complement strand
TGCCGACGTACTTGAAGTCACCGAGCTCATCCGGTTTGCCTTCGATATTCTTCTGGATCGGGACCAGCCGGTCGCCTTTATCGCTCAAGCGGTGTGTTCCCTTTCCAGGCTCCACCTTTATATACATGGAGCCGACCTCGCCGTCGCCGTCCAGGTCTTCGGGGCCGTCCTCGTCGTACAGCCCGTCGTTGTCATCATCAAACGGCACCTGCCCGGAGCGGGCCCGTCCTCCCGAATGCAGCCAGAGGTCTCGTCCGTCCGGGTTGACGCTGGGAAAGATGTAAAACACGCGCTCATCCACGAGCTGCTTCACGGTGTCGTTATAGGCATAGTTCTCCATCAGATACCAGATGGTGTAGATCCCGATCTCTCCGCCCTGGACCTCGTTGCCGTGGATATTGGCGTCCATATAGAAGGCGCACTTGCTCATCTCATCTCCGGTGTCGGGATTGTTGACGGTCATATACCACAGCTCACGTCCCTCGTAGCTCTTCCCGGCAGAGTGCAGCTTCAGGAACTTGGGATAGGCTTTCTCCAGCTTGCGGAGAGCCTCTTCGACCTCTTTCCAGTCATAGTATTTATTGAAGCTGAGGTTTACCTTCCGGGTGTTCCACTTGCGCGGCAGCCATTCCTGGGCCATGACCAGAGATATGCCGAGCACGACCGTGAGAGCCAGAATACCTGCCTTGAACCACTTTCTATCTTTAATTCGTTTCATCGTTATCCCTCCTTCCTCACTTAAGGACAATCGTTTTCTTGATCGTTCCGCCGCCGTGTCTTGCCCAGAGGCTGATGTCGACCTTCATCCCTGGCGGAGATATGATCGTCCACTTGTGTTCCTCTTCACCGCCTGCAGCCAGTGTCGAGATGTCGACGCGTTTGCTGCCACCGAAAAGCTCCATTTTCTTGTCATCCCCGAAGCTGAGCTGAAGCACGATGGGGTTGATGTTCCGTGTTCGCGTGCCTATGACTGCGGCATAGGGGAGATTCCCCTTGTTGTGGACCTTGATGGTGAGCCGGAACAGGTTGGAAGAGAGCTTCTCGATCTCTGGCTCATCCAGCGTGATCTCTGCGAACTGTCTGGCCAAATACAGGGCGAATTCCGCATGACTCATGGCCAGAGCCGGGATCTGGCCAGCAGGCGGATTGATTTTTAAATGAGGCTCGAACCCGCCAATCTCGACTTCGCCGAGCTGTTTGTGGTTGAACTTGGTCCAGGCAACAAAACCCTTGCTGTTGTTTTTCTCGTCGATCCATTTGAGCCACTGGGCGTCGTCTTCAGAGCTCTCGGCCTGGCCTTGAGCTGCTCCGGCGGCACGGGACATGAACCGCTGCATCATTGCGCTGCGGTCCATCGCCTGCTGCTGTTGCGGCGGCGATTCTTGTCTGTCGCTCCTCGGCATCATCCGGCCCATTGGCCTGGCTTCTTCCCTTAGCGACCAGAGGTTGGCTGAAAATGCGGGAACTCCGTACTGGAAGTAGGCGTACTCGAGGAAAGAGCCGAAAGGCCTTTCGGATTTCGCGCTGTTGATCTTCGTGATCTCTTTGTATTTATCGCTGATAGCTTTAAAGATCGGCTCGTCGCGCGTTTCGCTTCTCTTCGGTTGAGGATCGGTCGGCCGGGGCTGGGGCGTGGCCTCAGCGCCGCGGCGGCCCATCCGGAACATCATGAATCCTCCTCTGGGAGCGATGACCTCTGCGGCCGGCTCCGGGAAGGTGGGAGTGCCGCATTCGATCCCGGTTCCAGCGGCCAGGTTGTCATACTTGGAAAAGATCAGAACGCCGCAGATGTTTTTATGAGGCTGTGTTTTGAGATCCGGGTTGTAGCGGGTCATGAAATCGATCAATGCCTGGGTCTCGAGCTCAGAGGCGGGATAGACCTTGAGACCCTTGGGCTGGTATCCGAAGTTGTGGGGAAAGTTGCGGTTGATGTTGAACCCGCCTGGTCCATCCTCGTTGTAGAGACTGTCGCCGTCATTGTCAATGCCCTCTGGGTAGATATTGTAAAGTGTGTCGAGAGGGGAGTCCGCCTCTTTCTTCTTCATTAGCCGCGGGTCCTTCTCATCCACGATCCAGTCACCTTCTTTGTCCTTGACCCGCATCATGGTGATCCTCCCGTCTCCGTTGAGGTCTTCGGGACCATCCTCATCGACCTTCCAGTCGTAGTCCTCATCCCTAGGATTGAAGTTGCCAGGATGTTCGTGACGGATGTCGTCGAAAAAGGATTCGGCTCCGTCGGGATTGAGGCGGGGGATTATGTAAAAGGTCCGTTTATCCAGGACAGCTGTGACTTTATCGTCTTTTCCGTAGCCTTCGACCAGGTATTCCGCTATACCCAGGGCTACCTCGCTCCCGATAAGGTGGTCGCCCTCGAGGTTGGCGGCGATAAGAAGCGCCTGCTTTTCGAGCGGCGTTCCTTTGCCGGATATCCGGAGCATCCAGAGGTCCCGTCCCTGCAGCGTCTTCCCGATAGACTCAAGTTTTGTGATCTTCGGATTGGCAGCAGCCAGGTTTTTCAGGGCTTGAGTCAAAGCCATGAAGTCATGGTATTTGGCCTCGGGTGGCTTTTTCTGGACAGCTTCCATCGGTAAGAAAAGAAGTGAGAAGAGCAGGACTAAGGATACTGTCCGGATCAGCTTAAATTTTCTTTGGATAGGATATCTCATTCAGGCCTCCTTTTTGATTTGGGATATTTATATGTTTGAACATTGAAGGCGGTGGTTGGAAACCGGATGGTTGGACTGGCAATGCCAAGAATGGCTGCAACTATGGTCGACCTTATATATATATAAATATAATGAAAATAATAGATCAGACTTTGTCGTTCTTGAAACCGAAGAAGGCCTTGACTCTGGAAGTCACTGAATCCGAGATGGAGTAGAACGTGGGCAGAAAGAGCAATGTGAAAAAGGTCGAGGTGGTCAGCCCGCCGATGATGGCCACGGATATCGGCGCCCACATCTGGGCCCTTCGTCCGGCTGCCTCAAAGAACTGGGGAAGCAGAAAGGGAAGAGCGAGCGGCAGCACCCCGAAGATGGTGGTGATGGCCGTCATGATGATCGGCCGCATCCTGTCCTTGCCTCCCTGGACGATGGATTCATTCTTGCTCATCCCGGATTTGCGCAACGTCCGGATGTGGTCGATGAGGATGATCCCGTTGTTGACCACTATCCCGAACAGAACCAGTAATCCAAGATAAGAAGTCGTGTTCAGGGTGATGTTGGTGATGGTGAATATCATGGCCACACCGAACATAGCCAGCGGCACAGCCAGCAGAATGGTGAAGGGAGTCACGAATGACTCGAAAAGAGAAGCCATGATGATGTAGATAAAGATCAGGGCGAGAACGATGGCCAGGGTGGATTGACTCTGGGATTCTTGAAAACGTCTCCATCCTTGCCCCAGGCTCCATGAATAGCCGTCAGGGAGTTGGACGGTGCTCATCGCCTGACGGATGTCGTTAGAGATGGCCATCATCCCTTCCTGCTTGGTGTTGATCCGAATGTTCAATTTTGATTTTTTATTCTCCTTGCGGATGGAGGTCGACCCCATCCGGTAAGAGATGTCGGTAATAGCGGAGATCGGAATCCGTCTGGACTGGGTCGGCAGGCTGATGTTCCGGAGGTCTTCTTCGTTGAATCCCTCCTCTGACTGGATCTTCAGTATGATGTCGATCTCGCGGTTTTCGGTCTTGAACTTGCCGATTGCCCGATCAGAAAGAGAGGAAGAAATGGTCCGGGCCACCATTTGACTGCTCACGCCTGAACTTTCCGCCTTTTCTCGGTCCACCTGGACCATGATCTGCGTGTCTCCTCCCTCCAGGTCACTGGTTATATCCTCCACATTCGGCACTGTTCGGAGCCTTTCGATGACCATAGGGGCCAGCTCGGTCAATTTGGTGTAGTCCAGGCCGATGAGTTCCACGGTGACTCCACTGAAATGCCCGCCGCGGCCGAAGCGCTGACCGTACTCATAGGTGATGCCAGCTCGCACGGGCAGGAGCTCCTTGAGCCTCTCTTTGATCTCGGTCACCGACGGCCCTTTTTCTTCCAGGTTCAGCTCGATGGAACCGCTGTAACGGCCCTGCCGCATACGTCGCACGCCGAATTCGGTCGTCAGATATTTTATGGCCAGCTCCTCTTTATGGGAAAAAAGGAGCTTCTCGTATCCCATGAATAGAGCTTTCATCTCATCCAGGGTGAAACTGCGCGGCATGAAGACAGAGACATTGACCTCTCGCTCGTCGCTTCTGGGCATGTATTCCTGTTCGATGTTTTTAAGGATTTGAAAGGAGATGAAAAAGATACATCCTGCCAGGCCCACCATAAGGAGCTTGGTTTTCCAGTTCTTGATGGTGAAGGTGAGGATGCGCTCATAGAAGGAGGTCAGCTTGACCAGCCAGCGGGCTTTTTTCCTGGTTTTACCGGCAAGGATTCGGCTTCCCGCCAGCGGAATGAACGAGAGGGATACGATCAGAGAGGCGATCATGGCCAGGGAAATGGTCATCGCAAAATCCTTCATGAAGCGGCCGAAGCCAGACTGGGAGACAAAACTCAACGAGATGAATACGACCAGGGTCGAGAAGGTGGAAGCGGTGACAGCCAGCGCGACGTCACCGGCACCTTTCAAGGAAGCCTGGAGGGGCGAATATCCTTTTTCCTGTCGAAGCCGGAAGATATTCTCCAGGACCACGACACTGTTATCCACGAGCATGCCCACAGCCATCATCAGTCCACTGAGGGAGATGATGTTGATGGTGATGTCAGCGTGAAGAACGGTGCGGTAAAGATACATGAAGCTGAAAGTGAACACCATAGCCATGGGGATGGCAATAGCAATGATGATAGTGCTCCGGAATTTTCTCAGGAAGAAAAGGAGGACGACAACCGCCAGAAGACCGCCGATGATTCCGGAGAGAGTGAGATCCTTGAGGCTTTTGAGGATATCCTCGGATTGGTCTCGATAGAAGATAGTGGTCAGATCCCGAAGCTCAGGGTGCGTTTCCTTGATCGAGGCCATGGTAGCTTTGACCTTATTGCATACATCCACGATGTTGGCGTTGGACGCTCGGTAGATCTGAAAGCGGACGGTTTCATTCCCATCCAAGCGGTTAAAATCTTCTTTGGCAGGGTAATCGTAGGTGACACGGGCAACATCGGCGATGGTCAGGCCCTGGCTGCTGACAGGGAGTTTTTTCACTTCCTCCAGAATTTTGAGCTCCCCTGGAATACGGGTCACGTAGCGCAGGGCTCCATCTTCTACATATCCGGCTGAAATATTGACATTGTTGTTGCGGATGGTGTCGATCAGGTCAGAGATGCGGATGGAGGAGGAATAGAAGACTTCAGGCTTGAGGTAAATGGTCAGAACCTTGTTGCGGATCCCCCGGATGTCCACATTGGCCACGCCTTCAATCCTTTCTAGCTGTTGAGTGATATAGTTCTCCGACCAGTAGTAGAGGTTTTCCAGGTCCCCAGGGAGAGCCAGGCTGAAGTTGATCACGGGCCGGTCATTCATCGAAAATCGGCGGATGCGGATGTTCTCGATATCGTTGGGCAGTTCATTGCGGGCGATGTCGATCTTGTCGCGAATTTCCATGGTGGCCAGGTCCATGTTGGTGCCAGCCTTGAACTGCATATGGATGAAGGAGGACGAGGAGGATGAGGTGGAGCTGAGACTCTCCAGGTTGTTGATGGTGGCCAGCCTGTCTTCTAGGGGGCGGGTAATGGTGCGTTCCACCTCTTCTGGCGAAGAAGAGGGATAGGGGATCTGCACCATGAGTCCCGGGAAGGATGTGTCTGGCATCATCTCCAGAGGCAGCTTGAGGATCGAGATGACACCGATGGTGATGAAGATAAGCATGGCCACGATGATGGAAACGGGTTTTTTTATAGAAAATTCAGGAAGATTCATGGTTTACTCGTTTTTGCTTTATCAAGAGAGAGGGCTACTTTTGCGCTTTTGAGGAGGCGTGTCAAGCGGCTTTCTTTCTCTTCAGCGACTGTGGTGTCTCTGACTACTGTGTTATAGACAAGAGGGATAAACACCAGGGTCAGAAACGTCCCGAAGATCAAGCCGCCGATCAAGGTCAGGGCCAGGGGAATGCGGATCTCGAAGCCCTCGTTAAAATCCAGGGCCATGGGCGTAAGTCCCAGAACGGTCGTGATCGTCGTCATCAGGATCGGCCGCCATCTCACCTGGGCAGCGGTTTTGATCGCTTCCACCTTCCTCATTCCTTGTTTCTGCAGCTGTCCGATATAATCCACCAGCACGATGGCGTTGTTGACGATGATGCCGGAGAGGATGATCAGACCGATAAGTACGATCACGTTGATGGATATGCTGAATATGAGCCCGACGATCACCACGCCGATAATGCCCAGAGGGATGGTGAACATGATGATGAACGGCTTTTTAAAGGATTCAAACTGGGAGGCCATGACCAGATAGACCAGGAAAACGGCCAGAAAGATAGCAAAGATCATGGAGGAAAAGGCTACATCCTGTTCCATGCTCTGTCCGGCCAGGTAGATCGAACATTCTGGACCACAATTGATGGTTGCGGCTTTGGCCATGACAGCCTCTTTGGCCTCATCCAGGGAAATGCCCGAGATATTCCCGGTGATGACCGCGGATTTTTGTTGAAGTATGCGCCGGACCTCAGCCGGACCTTCTTGGACGCGAATCTCGGCCAGCGCCTTCAGCGGAACCATCACACCCAGTCCGTTGCGAACGTAGATCCGGCTGATTTTTTCCACTCGGTCGCGGGAGTCCTCGGAGAGGCGGACTCGGATATCGACCTCCCGGTCGCTTTCGATGAACCGTGTGGCGACTTCGCCTTCGATCTTGTTTCTTATCTGGGATCCCACCGAGTTGATGGTCATATCCTGCGATGCCAGGACGGCCCGGTTGAAGATGATCTGGATTTCCGGATAGCCCTCTTCCATGCTGGACTTCAGGTCGATAATCCCCTCCACACCTCGGAGCTTTTCCAGGAATTCGTCGGATACCTGTTTGATCGTGTCCAGGTCGTTGCTTGAAACCACAACCTCGAGCGGAGCTTTGAAGGAGAAAAGGCGAGGCTTGTAGACTTTGATCTGGGTGGTGGGAAAATTTTCCAGATCAGTTCTCACCCGCTCCATGATCCGGTCTTCCCTTCTGCCCAGGATTCCCGGTTTCAGGCGGATGACGAACTCGGAGAGGTTTTCCCGCTCTTCTTGAAAGGATATGCCTCCCCGGGATCCTTTCCCGATCAGCTCATAAATGCTGTCGATTTCATCATATTTTTTGAGAGTATCGGATATATCGGTGACGATGGCGGAGTTTTCCTGGAGAGAGGTTCCGGGCGTGAACTCGACATTGATCAGAAATTCTCCCTGGGAAATAACCGGGATCAGTTCCTGGCCCATGAAACGGGTCATGAAGACGGCAACGGCAAAGAGGGCGAGCACACTGATAATAATGATCTTTCTGCGTCTAAAGGTAGCGTCTTGAGTCTTTTTATAGGTGAGATAAAACTGGTTATACAGCTTGTCCAGTGGCTTGAACAGGATTTTGAGGAATTTGGTCAGCCATTCTTTTGTGTTTTCACGCCGCATGATCGAATTGAGCATGGGGACGAGCGTCAGAGAGACGACTAAAGAGGCCAGAAGTGAATAAGTCACTGTCAGGGCCATGTCTTTAAACAGCTGGCCGGCGATACCCTCCACGAACACAATCGGGAAAAACACCGCCACTGTAGTGAACGTGGAGGCGGTCACAGCTCCGGCCACTTCGGCTGTTCCTTTGAGGGCGGCATTATACAGTCCTTCGCCCTTTTCCCGGTAACGCTGGATAGACTCCAGCACCACAATGGAGTTATCCACCAGCATCCCGATTCCGAGCGCAAGTCCGCCCAGAGAAATGATATTTAAAGATATTTTGGAGGAGTACATGAGAAAGAAGGTGATGATGACAGAAATCGGTATGGCTGCGCCGATGATCAGTGTGCTGCGAAAGTTTTTTAAAAAATAAAGCAGCACCAGCACGGCCAGTATTCCCCCGATGATAGCGGTCTGCTTGACCTCATGAATGGTGTTTTTGATGAATTTGGACTGATTGGTGATGACCAGATACTCCATATTCCGGGGCCTCAGGATGTTGTCCTGGACCATCTGCAGCCTTTCAGTGACAGCGTTGGCCACTGAGACCGTATTGGCATCCGCCGCCCGGTAGATGGCTGCTTCGATGCATTCCCGGCCGTTGATGCGTGAGATGACCTTGCGTTCCTTATAGCCGCGGAACACCTCTGCAATACTGCCCAGCTTGATCTGGACATCACCCCGTTTTTCGATAATGATGTCTTTGATCTCCTCAACGGTTTTGAATTGATTAACGGTCCGGACAAGAAACTGGCTGTCTTTTTGTTTGAGGATCCCGGCAGAGAGGTCGACATTTTCCTGCGCCAGACGGTTGGCCACTGTGGTGATGGGGATGTTGAGAAGGCTGAGATTTTGCTCGTCGAGGTCGATGTGGATCTCGTCCTCCAGGCCGCCGGAGATAGAGCAGGCTGCAACACCCTCGATGCTTTCCAGGGCCTGTTTAACCTCTCTCTCGGCGATGTAACGAATTCGTCCCAGGTCGGCGTCACCGGTCAGACCCAGTTTCATGATGGGTTCCTGATTGGGGTCGTACCTGAGGATGACCGGTTTGGTAGCTCCGACAGGCAGGCGCAGCAGGTCCAGCTTTTCCCTGAGTTTCAGGGTGGCAAAATCCATGTTGGTGTGCCAGGCGAACTCGACCGTAACCTCGGATAGCTCTGCGCGGGAGACCGAGGAAATGCGGACAACGTTGTCCACGACGCCGCAGGTCTCTTCAATAGGCTTAGAGATGATGTTCTCGATCTCTGAAGGAGCGGTGCCGGGGTATTCTGTCTTGATGGTGAGTGTGGGATAGGATATCTTTGGCAGCAGGTTAAGGTTGAGTTTGGTGTAGGCAATGAAACCGAAAATGACCGCGGCGATGGTGAACATGAAGATGGATACCGGACGATTGAGCGAGAACTTGACGATTTTCATTGGATCACGTCAACTCTCTGGCCGTCTTTAAGGCTTTCGACTCCGACCACGACGATAGTTTCGCCTTCTTCTAGTCCACTGATAATCTCCATGTCGTCCTCTTCGCTCAGGCCCAGAGTGACTTCACGCTGGAATGCTTGATTTTGATCCAGAACGAAAACATAAGTCAAATTCTGTTTATAAAGGATGGCTTTGCGCGGAATGACCAGGACATTCTCTTTCATTCCGATGATGATCCGGGCTTCTACGAACATCCCTGGCTTGAGGCTGAGGGAGTCATCGAAGACCTCGAGCGTGACTTTGACCGTTCCGGTATCAACATCTATCCGGGGATTGATCAATTTGATGTTGCCTTCATAAACCCTTCCCTTCAAGATCTCGGTGGTCACCTCTGCTGTCATGCCGGTCTCCAGCTTGATGGAGTCGGATGTTGGGACGAAGACTCGTATCAGCAGGGGCCTGAAATCTTCGATGGTGTAGACCTGCTGGTTGGCGTTGACGCGATCGCCCACTTCGATCAGACGTTCAGTGATGTAGCCTTCGGAAAGGGCCCGGATCTTGGTCCAGCTCAGCTGAAGCTCGAGGTTTTTAAAGTTCTCCGTGCGGTTATCGTAATCGAGCTGTCGCTGCTTGTACTGAGCTTCCTGTGTCTGGAAATCCTGTTCGGAAATGAGATTCCGTTTGATCAGCTCCTGGTTACGGATGTAGTTGCTCTCCGCTTCTTCCAGGCTGAGCTTGGCCTGTTCCAGTTCGATTTTAGCTTGTTCATAGCTGATTTTGATTTCTGTATCGTCGAGAAGAGCCAGGACGTCATTTTCCCTGACATAGGCGCCCTCTTCCTTGACGATTTGTTTGACATAGGCCGAAAGACGGGAGAAAATCTCGATTTTGCGCTCCGGCTCAACGATGCCGTTGAGGACAAGATAAGAGTTGAGGTTTTTTCGCTGGACCGGCGCCACATTCACCGGCACCGCTTCACCGCCTGGACCGCTCTGGCCCTGGAATCGTGCCAGTATCTCGGGGATCCGCTCTTTCGGGATGCGACCAGACTTGATGGCTTCTTTCACCTGATCGGGGATATCGAGTTTATCGATGTCCATCTCCTTACCGGTTTGAGGCTTGGAGCCGGGTTTTTGTCCGGGTAGGGTTGGGGTGTCGTTTTTCATCGGGGCCTTCCCGGCTTGCGGGTTTTCGCTCTGATTCGCATGCCTGTTCATGCCGCTTTCGCCGGATTTTCCGCAGCCAACAGCTAAAATCAGGGACATAACTAAAATAAAAACGGATATTTTACGCATGATCACTCACCTAAATTATAATCGGTTCATTCTTTTCCTGCCGAACGTTTGTTGTTCCCGGATCGGTCAGTCCGGCTACTTTCCGAACGGCCATTTATCCTCTACCATTCACTTTGAATGGCTAGAGCAGTACTCTAAAACCATAGTTTAGACGAAAACAGTTGCATTTTCTTCCGTGATTTTTTGATAATTTCTATATAATTTATGTAATATTACATCTTTTATGATAATCTATTGCCGCCTCAAACACAAAAGCTTTTCTATCCCGTTCATACGGGAATGAAATTCTTTGGTTCCCGCAGGACCATGCCAGATTAAAAACTGGCTTAATTGGGAAGCTTTTCAATTTCCAAGATAAGAGGAAACATCTGAGCTAATCGGTAAGTGTGGCGACGGTTGCTCTCCATCCGAAGCCCATGAAGGGTGGGAAGGTCTTGGCTTGGATGGAGGGGACCTGGCTGCGTATCAGATTAAACATTTATGATTAACTGTCACGGAGATTGAGATGCTTACGCTTAATTTTCAGACATTGACCTTTTTTCTGAATGTGTGGTAATTATTAATATTCTTAGGGGAAGGCAGAAAACAAAATTCAGAAAGAATTGATGGAAACATATCTTTTCTGGGATAAGGGATTTCTCGAACGCTTACAAATGGGATCATATCCCTTCATTTTTTCGCCCCTGAATACTTTAAAATAACAGCTCTTTATTAGATAAGAAAAGCCAATTATCTGAATGATGAGAGATCAGGAGTGATAAAAGAACAGAAAGAGATTTCTCCTCGCCTGTTCAAAGACATGGTCGCTGCGGCCTACACGGTGCTGGACGCTGAGAAAGAGTACATAAACTCCATGAATATCTTTCCCGTGCCGGATGGAGACACCGGGACGAATATGAGCCTGACCATGAAAGCGGCTGTTGAAGGAATGAATCGGAATCCGTGTTCCACTATATCCGGACTTTCGGGTTTAGTCGCTGATCAGTGCCTCTTGGGAGCGAGGGGAAACTCAGGTATGATCCTGGCCAATTTTTTCAAGGGGTTTGCCCAGAGCCTGAAACTGACTGATAAACTGGATGTCAGCAGTTTTTCCGAGTCCTTTATTGAAGGAACGAAGAGGGCTTACCAATCAGTCAGGAATCCTGTTGAAGGAACGATCCTCACTGTGATGAACGCTGTGGCTCAAAAGGTCAAAGAGCTTTCTTCTGATGAAAGATTAAGCACTTTTCTTAAAAAGATAATGGAAACGGCAGACCATGCCCAAAGGCAAACTCCCGAACTTCTTCCTCAGCTGAAGCGGGCTGGAGTCGTGGATGCCGGAGGGCAGGGTTTTCTCAGCATACTAAAAGCTTTTCTTTCTGTTGCCGATGGGAAAAAAGCGGAGGTTTTTAAAAAGGATAGGTCATCTTTGCCTCCCGTAGATTATTCCACCTGCAGTGACCGTCCTCATTACAGGTTTTCTCAAGAGTTTTTTATTGAGGGAGATTCCGTCTCCGCAGAAAAAATTGGCTCATCCCTGGCCAGCTTAGGAGATTCATTGGTGGTCAGCCAGGTAGAGAACAGAGTCAGGGTGCACATTCACACCGATTTCCCTGAGCAAGTAAAGAGAGAATCCGCCTCATTCGGAAAGTTCACTCTTGTGGCTAAAGACGACATGCTGGCCCAGCAGAAAGCCCTGCTTGCCCAAAGCAAAATTGGATTAGTGGCTGTCTCTCCCGGAAAAGGATTCTCACAGATATTTTCTGAAAGCGGGGCGGACGCTGTGGTGACTTTTACCAGGTCCAAACCCTCTGTCGAGGAGTTGATAAAGGCCTGCGCAGGCGTTGATGGCCGCGTCGTGATCCTCTTTCCTAACGACAGCGATATTTTGCCGTCCGCTTTGCAGACGTCCCGACTTCTTCCCAAAGAAGTCAAAGTCCTGCCGACGAAGACAGTCCAGGAGGGGATAGCTGCTTTACTGAGTTTTGACCCGCAGAATTCGCTCTCTGCTAATTTAAGACTTATGGAAGAGAGTCTCTCCCAAATCAAAAGTGGAGCTGTGGCGCGGGCTGTTCGACCCTGTGAAACTCCGGATTTTACAGTGGGCAGGAATGACTATATCGGAATCTATGACGGCCAGATTCGAGTGAGAGCCGGTGACCTGGGCTCAGCCCTTCTGGATCTTTTGAACAAGATTATCGGTCCAGAGGACGAGGCTGTCCTGATCTATCGAGGAAAAGGAGTCCGGGAAGACAAGATGGCCAAAATAAGGAGCTTGATCGAGTCTCATTTTCGAGAGAGAGAGATTCACTGGTATTACGGCGGCCAGCTTCATTATCACTTCATAGTCGGGATTGCCTGATGTCCAAGATCAAGATCATGGTCGACTCTATATCCACCATTCCCTGGGAAACAGCTAAGGATTTAGGGATAGAATTGGTCCCCTACTATGTCAATTTCGAGGGAGAAAGCATAAGGGAGGATCCGAGCTTTGACTTGAAGGTCTTTTATAAAAAGCTGCGCCAGGCAAAGGACTGGCCGGGAACGTGCCATCCAGCTCCTCAGGATATCGAGGAAAGATTCAGGCGCTTGAGCCAGGAAGCGGACGAGATCATTTACCTGATGATACCCTCGCAGCTGACAGAAACCTATAACATCGCCCATCAATTGAGAGAGAAGTTTAAAGGATTCAGGATCGAATTATGCGATGTGGGAAGCGTTCTGGGTAAATTGGGTTTGGTGGCCTTAGAGGCGTATCGTTTGGCTGAAGCAGGAAAAACCGTGGATGAGATCCTTGAGCAGATTTATTCCTTCAGCAAGAGAAGCAGAGTGTTCATCACTCTTGAAACATTGAAGTATTTAGCCAAGACAGGGAGAATCGGTAAAGCCGTCGCACTTATGGGCACTACCCTGTCCATCAAGCCTATCGTAACGACCCAGGAAGGAGTGATTGTCCCGGCAGGAAAAACCTTGACCCATAATCAGGCCATAAACTGGGTCTTGAAAAAGATAAAGTCCGACCTGGAAAGATTCAATGCCCGAAAGATCAAATGTTTTGTGAATGACGTGGACAACAGGAAGATCTCCGACCTTGTCAAGGCCAGGCTGGAAGAGAATTTCCAGTGCGAGGAGGTTTGGCAGGTTGAGATGTCCCCGTTGATCGCTACAGCCACCGGGCCAGGAACGTGGGCTGTTTCGTACCTGATTACAGAGTAGATAAGTCATTGTCTTTGTTTGTCCAATAATACAAAGAGGTTCTCTTACATTTTGTGTGGGTGATTGAATGGATAAAATACACTGAAATGGCGTCGCTCCCATCAAATTTT
>Ga0209427_10006211_pt1 | contig 13657 bp, 10 predicted proteins | sample DeeMarSWOR136_30_FD_187465 | JGI IMG/M metagenome (GOLD analysis project Ga0209427, IMG submission 187465) | Marine sediment microbial communities from White Oak River estuary, North Carolina - WOR-1-36_30 (SPAdes) (version 2) | ecosystem: Environmental > Aquatic > Marine > Intertidal zone >... | reverse complement strand
AAGCCCCCCTCCTCCCCTCAGAGGAGAGGGTCCTGGGCTTCAGAGAGGTCGAGCAAGGTTATACCTTGAACGATGTCATCGAGGAGGCGAAAAGGTGCCTCCACTGCGACAGGAAGCTGATGGAATAGGTGGTCTGATATGAGCGAGGTTGAGCTAACAATCGACGGGAGAAGGGTCTCAGGTAGGTCCGGTCAGACCATACTTGAGGCTGCCAATGAGAATAGCATACACATCCCAACCCTTTGCCACCACCCCCGACTCCCTATTTCTGGGGCCTGCCGCGTCTGCGTTGTCGAGATAGAGGGGGCTCCACGATTAGAGGCGTCGTGCGCCACGCCCATCAGGAAGGGCATGATCGTTCGTACCGACAGCGAAAGGGTCAGACGGGCCCGCAGGATGATGGTGGAGCTGCTTCTCACGAGGCACAAGGTCCACTGCCTCACGTGTGAGAGCAACGGCAACTGCGATCTCCAGGACCTAGCATACCAGATGGAGATCGACATGGACAGCCTGAGCTTCGAGATCGAAGAGCCCGACGAACCCATCGATAGCTCCAGCCCGGCCATCATCCGCGACCCCAGTAAATGCATCCTCTGCGGCAGGTGTGTCGCCGCCTGCCAGGACGAGAGGGTTGAGCACATCCTGGGCTTCGTGGAGCGCGGGAGCGATGTCCGGGTCGCGTCGGGTATGAGCCAGCCGCTCTTCGAGACCGACTGCACCTACTGTGGCGAGTGCCTGCAGGTGTGCCCCACGGGCGCCTTGATAGAGAAGCAGTCAAGGTTCATGGGAAGGTGGTGGGAGCTGGAGAGGGTGGAGACCACCTGCCCTTACTGCGGCGTGGGCTGTGCACTGGAGCTGTACGTCAAGGACGGGCGGATAGTCAAGGTGAGGGGCGCAGAAGGCGGCGTCGAGAACATGGGGAGCCTCTGCGTGAAAGGACGTTTCGGCTACGACTGGGTGAACTCCCCAGACCGACTCACCACACCTCTGATAAAACGGGAAGGCAAGTTCGAGCCAGCTACTTGGGATGAGGCGCTGGATCAGGTCGTCTCAAAATTCCAGGAACTGAAAAAGAGGTACGGCAGCAGTGCTCTGGCGGGCCTCGCATCAGCCAAGTGTACCAACGAGGACAACTACGTCTTCCAGAAATTTGTGCGCGTGTGCTTCGGTAATAACAACGTCGACCACTGCGCCAGGCTCTGTCACGCACCCACGGTCGCCGGATTATCGAAGGCCTTCGGCTCTGGCGCCATGACGAACTCCATCAGGGAGCTGCTGGGCGCCGACGTCATCTTCGTCACCGGTTCTAACACCACCGAGAACCACCCGGTCATCGCCATGTACATAAAACAGGTCATCGCCGAGAAGGGGGCGAGGCTGATCGTCGCCGATCCCCGCAAGATAGACCTCGTCGACCACGCTACTGTTTGGTTGAGGCAGAGGGGCGGCACGGATGTAGCACTTTTGAACGGCCTGATGAACGTCATCATCGGGGAAGGCCTGCACGATGAGGAGTTCATATGGAGCCGCTGCGAGAACTTCGAGGAATTCAAGAGGACGGTTGAGAGATACACGCCGGACCTGGTCGAGGAGATCACGGGTGTATCGGCGGACAAGATCAGAGAGGCGGCGATCCTCTTCGGAGGCGCCGAAAAGGCCTCCATAGTCTTTAGCATGGGTATCACGCAGCACATCACGGGCACGGACAACGTGCTTTCGACGGCGAACCTCGCTATGCTCACAGGGAATGTGGGCCGGGAGTCCACGGGGGTCAACCCGCTGCGGGGGCAGAACAACGTACAGGGAGCATGCGATCTCGGGGCGCTGCCTAACGTCTATTCGGGCTATCAGCCAGTCGACGACGAGGCCACAAGAATCAAATTCGAGGAGGCTTGGGGCGTCCCCCTCAGCGGTGAGCCCGGCATTACCGTCGTAGAGATGACAAATGCTGCCTACAATGGCGATCTGAAGGGGCTCTACGTGATGGGGGAGAACCCCTTGATGAGCGATCCCGATCTGAACCACGTCAGGGAGGCCCTCGACAAACTTGAGTTCCTCGTTGTCCAAGACATCTTCCTGTCAGAGACGGCGCAGATGGCCGACGTCGTGCTGCCCGCCGCGTCCTTCGCTGAGAAAGAGGGGACCTTCACGAACACGGCCCGCCGCATACAGATGGTCAGGAAGGCGATAGAGCCCTTGGGCAGTTGCCTGCCAGACTGGGAGATCGTCTGCGAGCTAGCCGGCCGGATGGGCTACAATATGAGCTACGGCTCCGCATCCGATGTCATGGAAGAGATCGCAGCCCTTACACCCATCTATGGAGGGGTCCACCACGAAAGGCTGGAGGGCGATGGCCTCCAGTGGCCTTGCCCCAGCCAGGATCACCCCGGTACGGCGTTCCTTCACAAGGATCGGTTCACCCGCGGGAGGGGTCGTTTCCACGCAGTCGAGTACGTCCCGCCGGCGGAGTACCCCGACGAGGAGTATCCCCTCCTGCTCACAACGGGGAGGCTGCTCCAGCACTTCCACACGGGGACGATGACCAGGCGGTCCGAGGTCCTTGACACCCTCATCCCGGAGTGCCCGGTGGAGATAAACCCCGAGGACGCGAGGCGTCTAGGAGTGGGAGACGGGGACGAGGTCAGGGTCAAGTCCAGGAGGGGTGAGATCACCGCAGGGGCGAAAGTGACGGAGCGCTCGCCAGTGGGCTCGGTCTTCATACCATTTCACTTCTCCGAAGCCGCGGCCAACCTCCTGACAAACGCAGCCTTGGACCCGTCGTCGAAGATACCCGAGCTTAAGGTTTGCGCAGTCCGCTTGGAGAAAAAATAGTAGAAAGACTGGCTGCTCCTTGGAGCAGACACTCCCGAGTCTATTTTACCTCGTGGATCCTGATTGCATGGACAGAGCACGATATGCAGGGGTCGTAGGCCCTTATGAGCATCTGGCACCTCTGGGCGATCTCCTCGTCCTGTAGGTCTAGGATCGGCGGGACCAGCTCCTTGAGGTCCATCTCCATGTTCCTGTAGTTCTGGCAAGTCGGTGGAACTAGGTCGACCTTCGTCGTTATTCCGCCCCTGTTCAGGGTGTAGTGGTGGTAGTTGACCCCCCTGGGGGCCTCGGTGATCGCGTAGCCGTCCCCGGCCCTGATCTTTACCTGGACGGGCTCCTCGTGGTAGGGCATGGCCTCCAAGATCTCGATGCACTCGTTGATGCAGTGGACCACCTCCACGGCCCTGGCGAGGGGGGACCGGAACGGGCTGTAATCAGGCACCCTCAGGCCCGCGCTCTTCGCGGCCTCCCTCGCGTCGGGGGACAGCTGTTTGAAGTTGATGTTTACCCTGGCCAGGGGCCCGACGAGGAAGGACTCCCTTTCCTTGACAGTTGAGTGCTTCCCGGTGGAGTGCGGAACCTGGTCTTCCTTTATGAATCGGCGGTACTCCCTCTGGGGGGCGTATATGCCCTCGGTGGAGGCCAGTTGCCCCTCGTTTATGGCGTAGCTGTCAGGCCTGCTTATGGCGACGTGCTCGCACTTTCTGGCGAACTCGGGTATATCGAGTTCCTTGAAGAGGTCAACGGTCTCCAGGGAATCGCTCTTCGCCTCGATGAGGCGCTTCCTCATCGCGTCGGCGTCCCCCTTCGATATGCTGTTCGTGAACCCGCCCACGACCGCCGTGACGGGGTGGACGGATCTTCCTCCTATCAGCTCAGTCAGGTCGTTCCCCAGCCTCTTCAGCTCCAGGCCACGTTTGAGGAGACCCGGGTTCTCCCCGGCTACCTCGATCAGGTCCCTTCCACCGAAGTAGTCGGGTAGGGTGAGGAAGTAAACGCTCAGGACGTGACTGCTGATGAGGGCGCTCATCGCCATGAGCTTCCTTACCCTCTTCGTGGCCTCGCTGACCTCCACTCCGAGGGCGTCCTCCACGGCCCTCAGGGCGCTGATCTCGTGGGAGACGGGGCAGATCCCGCAGATCCTGGCAGCGAGCTCCATGAGCTCGTCGTACTTCCTCCCCACCATGAAGGCCTCGAAGAAGCGAGGGGGCTCGAATATCCGGACCTTCGCGTCCCTGAGCTCGCCGTCCCTCGTGACGTAGAGGTCGATCCCCCCCTGTCCCTCGACCCTTGATATGTAATCAACGTTTATCTTCCGCTCAGACATCTATGTCGCCTCCTTTCTGTACTCGGGGGTCCACCCCGCGTACTTCCTGAACTTCCTCTTCACGTCCTCCTCTGTGAGCCCGGTCTCCAGCAGGATCTGGGCCATCGACTCGGCGTTGGGTGCGCTCATGGGGCCGTAGCACCCCTCGCATACCCTGTTGAGGCTCGGGCAGATGGCGCCGCACCCGGCGTTTGTCACGGGGCCCATGCATGGGCGTTTCTCCTCTGTGAGGAGGCAGCCGTTGTCCTTCAGCTTGCACTCCACGCAGACGGAGTGGTGCCTGAGGTAGGGCCTCCTCTTTAGGACAGCCCCCTTGACGACTTCGAGGATGGTGTTCCTGTGGGGTGGGCAACCGGGGAGGCTGACGTCCACGTCCACGTACTCCGAGATCCCCCTCAGCCCGATAGACTCTATCCAGATTGGGTTGGGGTAGACCGCCTTCTCGGCCTCCCTCTGGGTAATGAAGTTCCTGATGGAGGGGATGCAGCCGGTGACGGCGCAGTCGCCGAAGGCGACGAGGATCCTCGATCTCTCCCTGATCTCCTTGACCTCCCTGATCTCCCGTGGCGTTGAGACCGATCCCTCGACGAAGGCCACGTCGAGGTCCTCCTCCCAGTCCTTCGTGGTGACCATTGGCCAGTAGGTTATCTCGATGAGCTCCAGGAGCTGTGGCAGCGCGTCCTCGGCCCTGAGGATCTCCATCTGGCAGCCTGCGCACCCTGTGAACTTGAAGACCCCGCACTTCAGCTTCTCCATCTCATCACCTCCTTATGATGTGGTCCGGGAGCCCCTGCAGCTCGGCGTAGGAGAAGGCGGGCCCGTCCTTGCAAACGTACTTGGGGCCCAGCTGGCAGTGGCCGCAGAGGCCGACGCCGCACCGCATCCTCCTCTCCATGGAGCAGTAGATCTGCTCTCCGGAGAAGCCCATCTTCAGCATGTCAAGGACCGTGAACTTCATCATCACCTCCGGCCCGCACATGAAAACGAGGGTGTCCTCCGGAGAGGATTTCATATCCCCCAGCATGGTCAGGACGAACCCGACCTTGTACCTCCATATCTGCCCCGGCGGCACTGTGTCGGAAGAGAGGAGTATGTTGCAGTTCGGTATCTTTGCCCAATCCTCCTCGTAGTACTTCCTGTAGATGATGTCCCCAGGAGTCCTCGCCCCGTAGAGTATCTCCACGTACTTGAATCTCGACTGGTCGTTCCTGTGGGCCAGGATTATCGGCCTCAGCGTTCCGCATCCGCAGCCGCCGCTGATGAGTAGCAGGTTCTTTCCCCTCGCCTCTTCCATGGGCCAACCGTTGCCGTAGGGCCCCCTTATACCCACGTGGTCTCCGACCCTCATGCTGGACAATGCCCCTGTCACGCTGCCCACGTTCCTGATGGTCAGGTCCAAGCCGGATTTGTCATCTGGGTCCTGGGCTATCGAGATGGCCGCCTCGCCGTATCCGAGTATGGAGAGCATCACGAACTGGCCCGGAATGAAGTCCATGCCCTTCGGGCCCCTGTCCGCGAACTCGAACGTGTAGGTCTTCGTGTCGTAGGTCTCCTCCTCGATATCCCTGATCACTGCCCTCCTCGGCATCAACTGGTTCTCCATCTCACTCACCCCACAGGCTCTGGGCGACCTCGGTCAGGTCTATATGGGCCGGGCAGGCCTTTATGCACCTGCCGCAGCCAACACAGCTCGTTTCTTGCTGCCCACCAGCCCCACCGAACTTGCACATCATCCAGTTCCTGGTGCGATCCTTCCTATCGGACCTGAAGTTGTGCCCCAGGGCCACCAGGGAGTATTCCAAGAGCTGGCAGGAGTCCACCTCCCTCATCCTGACTCCTCTCTTCAGGGACACGTCGGGAGTGTCGATGACCTCGTAGCAATAGCACGTGGGGCAGACGAGGCTGCAGTTGGCGCAGGACAGGCAAGCGAAGCAGCCGGCCAAGCCCCCCTTCTCCCCTATTAGAGACCATACCTCGTGAGTAAGATTCTGAGCCGCGAGTTCGGCCAGGCCCTCCATTTTTATGCTCTTGACGAACTTTTCAGAGGCCACTTTCAGCCGCCTCGCCTTCTCTTCGAGTTGCCCTTTTGAGGCATCGTGGAGCTCAAGCTTCTCCGCCATCGCCTCTCCCCTTCGAGTCCCGGCCTCGACGAGGTATGAATCCCCGACGTCCGTGAGTAGCAGATCGAAACCCTCGTCTATCGAGGGGCCGGTCCCCAGGGAGGCGCAGAAGCAGTTCTCCCCGGGTTCTATACAATTGAGGGCGATGATCGCCGTGTTCTGACGGCGTTTTGTGTAATATGAGTCGGTATATTCCCTTGAGAAGAACTTGTCCATCCTCAGGATCGCGTTGAGGTCGCAGGGATGGACCCCGAACAACAGGCAAGGCTTATCGACCTCGAGCTCCGGAGCTGAAAAGCCCTTGTCGGCTTCATACTGCACGATTGTCTCCGTCTTGTGGAAGAACTTCTTCGGAGGCAGTGTCGTGGTTTTGTAATCTAGATAGAGTTCCTCTCCATTCGTGATCTCCTGAAACGACGCGTCTGACCTCCGGGAGACGGGGCCGAAGACCCTGTATTCCTCCGAGAGGCGGGCAATCATGGGGTCGAGCTCCGCCTTCTCAAAATAACTCGCTTTCACGATTTTTCACCTTCAAAGTGAAATCTTACTCATTTAAACATCAAGCCTCTATTACGAACCAAATGCAGGGTATAAAAAAGTTGGTGACGCACATCCCGCTTTTCCCGCTTGCACGGCAGGATCGTTCTAGTTGCGGGCTAGCGTCTGAGCGACCACGCTCAGGGGCACGTGGAGTACGCTCGTCTCCACCTCCCTGAGCTCCTGCCGCGCCTTCGTTGTGATCTCGAACATCGGGGACATGCTGGGCGACCAGTCGCTGGTCGGGCAGCGGTGGCAGTAGCCCTCCCTCTCCAATGCCTCCATGATCTTGAGGGGCTCGACGATGTTGGTGTGGAGAGCGATGTACCCCAGGGGGCAGGGGGATGAGGCCCTTTCCAGCGTCTGCAGGATCTTTATGATTTTTCCCTCCATTATCTCACCTCCTCTCCTCGATTTCTATAACTTCGAGCTTCTGCGCTGGCGCATGGCTCTTGAGACGCGGTCCATGGCGATCTTCATCGCCACGGTCCTTGGAAGGGTTATCGTCTCGCTGTTGATCGCCGTCTTGAGAACCTCTTTGGTGTTCTTCCTGATCTTGGAGTCTATCATAGCGAATGCATCGTCGGCGCTCTTGCCAAGGTACTCAACGTAGGAGCCGATCACGCCGCCGGCGTTCACCAGCATGTCCGGCATGACCAGGACGCCCCTCTTGAACAGCGACTCCTCGGCCTCGGGGGTGGTCGGGATGTTCGCGGCCTCAACGACGAGCTTCGTCTTGATGAGATCCGCGTTGTTGGCGTTAATGACCTTGGAGACCGCGGCGGGGACGAGGATGTCGCAGTCGACGTAGAGTAGATCGTCCCTCGGGATCTCCGACGAGCCTTTGCAGTACTTCAACGAGTGGGCCTCGTCGGTGGCATATGCGTGCTTCAGCGCCTTGGCCATGTCGATCCCTTCTGGGTTGTATACCGCACCCCAGAAATCGCTGAGGCCAACCACCTTCGCGCCGTTGTTGGCGAGGAATTTTGCGAGCTCAGAGCCGACGTTTCCGAAGCCCTGGATGACTACCTTGAGACCCTGTAGGGAGTCCTGAATCGGGACGACCTGGGAGAGCACCTCGAGGGTCGTCTCGATGGAGACGCCGACGCCGAATCCGGTCGTCCCGAGCTCGTGGGGTATCCCACCCAGCTTCTCGGGTTTTCCTGTGGCGGCCTTCAGGTCCCCTATCTCCTCGACGAACGCCTCTATCTCCCTCTCTCCGACGTTCATGTCTGGAGCCGAGACCCACTGGTTCGGGCAGAACACGGATATGGACCTCGCGTAGGACTTCATGTACTTGATCTTGTCGATGGTGTACGGGTCCGCGTTTATGCCTCCTTTGGCCCCTCCGAAGGGAAGGTCTGCGAGGGCGCATTTCCAGGTCATGGTCCTGGCGAGATTGAACACCTCAGTGGGCGTCACTCCGGCACGAATCCTCATACCCCCCTTTCCAGGCCCGAGGGCCGTGTTGTCTATGCACAGGATGCCCTCCATCCCTATGTCAGGGTCGTAGACCCTGATGACCTTCTCAGGGCCCCACCTGTCTTCCAATGCAGTGATGTTGACGCTCTCCAACAGTTCCTCTAAGACGGAAATCTGGTGCGTCTGAAGATCGGCTGACACATTTTCCATATCAAAACCCTCCTCGTACCAATTTTTCCATGCTCCGTGTAAAATAGAGGAATTGGATGCAATTAAACTCCAATTATAAAAATAGGCTCAAATATGTATTTATTTGTAAAAATATTGGGAAAAAATCTAGCATTAATGCCACATTATATGCTTCTCTATGTAATTTATTGTAAGAAAAAATAGTGCATCTATTATAGCATTTCTTGTACATTTAAAATGGAAAAGTATTAATATTGTCATAGAAACACAGTTTGGATGTCTGATCTGCTCGACGACAGGGAAAACCTAGTTTTGCTCGAGAGCCTGGTCTCGGGAGACGCCGTGAGCGTTAATTTCAGCGCCCTTTCGAAGATTCTTGACAAGCACAGGAACACTGTTAAGAAGAAGGTCGAAGCGATTTTCGATCACAGAATAATCGATCGGCCCATATGCCCGTTCCTAGGTTTGTATAAAGTCTACCCCCTGCTGGCTGTCGTCAGAATGAACCTGCCAGAGGATGAGAATTTCGTCAGGTGGGTCAAGGAAGATCCTCACATTTTCGCCGCCTTCAGGTCGCGACAGGGCGAGTACGACACCCTGCTGTTCATTTACCAACAGAGCATCACGAGCTACCAGATGTGGATGGAATCCCTTTCTTCCATCCTTAAAATAAATTATAGGATATCTGACAGGGACGCGAAGCTCGTGTCGAGCACGGCATATTTCTCGAATCAGCTCATGGTAAAGTACGATCCCAGCTCCGGGATATCCCTGATGGAGAGAGACTTCAAGGAAAAGGGTGAGCTGACGATACATGAATACAAGCTCGACGAAATCGATCTTAAAATCATCAGGTGCCTGGTCTCGGGTGAAGGGATCAAGATTAGCCAGACGCTGCTCTGTCAGAAAACTGGATTGCACAGGAAGACCGTCGAGAAGAGGATTGGGGCGCTCCTAAAGGAGGGGCTCATTTCCGAGCCGATGTGCAGGTTCCCCAACTTCTTCGTGCCACCCAACTATGTCTTGACCTACTCCCTGTTCGATATCAAGGACTCGAAGGAGAAGGTGATACAGGAGATAAAGAAGGACCCCCATGTCCCGATCGCCATCAGGATAATCCACGAAAGGTACAACCTGCTGCTTTTCGGGAATCATCGCAGCATAAGCGACCACCTGAGGTGGGAGGAGGGGTACAGGAAGAGGTTCCCGGACTCCTTCGGCAGCGCTAACATCACGTATCTTTCTCCGGAGATGACGATATCATTCGATCAGCAAATCGTTTCCCTCAGCATATTCAAAGACAGGCTTGAAAGATCTCGGGGAAGGGAGCTGAGGAAGAGAATCCAGTCGATCCGAGCCTGAGTACTGCGTCCCAGATTATCAACCCTTTTTACGCGTGATGAGTCTGCAAAATTGACTCATCCCGGAGAATGATTTGATAGAAACTTGCCTAGAAAAAAAGGGGTAATCATAAAAAGTGTTAAAAAGGGTTGAGTTTTTCATAAGAGAGGTTCGAGGCATGGGTGTTTCGAGGAAATCTATGTCCGGGGCGCGTAAAATCGTCATCATCGGGTTGGGCACGGGGGGCCTGTACGCGTCGAGGGCGGCTTCCAGGGTGGACAGGAGCGCCGAGATCACCATCATCGAGAGGCGCGACTACGACATGTTCTCGCCGTGCGGTCTGCCCTACGCCATCGAGGGGAAGGTAAAGAGCTTCGAGGATCTGAAGTACACGGTCCCGGTAACAAGACAACTCCGCAAGCTGCTAAGGCACGAGGCGCTGTCGATAGACACAAAGGGAAAGCGCGTCGAGGTGAAGAACCTCGAATCCGGAGAGGTGTCTTGGCTGGACTACGCCTCCCTGATAATCTCCACGGGCAGCAACCCGATCATCCTGCCCGTTCCTGGAGCCAAGGAACTCGTGGGACGGGGCGTTCACTTCGTGACGAACCCGGAGAACGCGAAGGAACTACAGGAGGCCGCCCTGAATAGCAAAAGTGCCGTGGTGGTCGGGGGCGGGGCGATCGGTATGGAGATCGCGATGGCGTTAAAGGAGCTCGGCCTCGACGTCTACGTGACCAAGAGGAGTCCGCCGCCGCTCCCCAGAAACCTGGACCCCGATATGGGTGAGATCATTCGCGAGTACCTCGAGTCTAAAGGCCTCCACATCCTCTTCGGGAAGAGTTTCGACAGGATAAACGGAAGCGACCGAGTCGAGTCAGTGGAGATCGCAGGGGAGACCATCCCAACGGATATTGTCGTCATGGCAGTCGGCGTCAACCCGGAGTCGGAGATCGCAGTTAAGGCTGGCATCGCGCACAACCGCGGTGCGATAATCACAGACGAGAGGATGGAGACCAGCGTTAAGGACATCTACGCTATCGGTGACTGCGCCATGTCCTTCAGCGGAGTAGATGAAAAGCCGGTTAACATCGCCCTGGCGACCACTGCCTTCAGGCAGGCGGCTGTCGCGGGAGTGAACGCCGCAGGGGGCAACATGACTTACGACGGCGGACTCGGGACCTTCGTCTCCTTCGTGGGGGAGTTGGAAATCTCAACCACAGGTTACAACTCGGATGCGGCGGAGAGGAACGGTTTCAAGGTCGTCACCGGTCGGGCGAACATGCAGGTCAAGCCCAGCTGGATGCCTGAGGTAAAGAACATCTCGGTCAAGATAGTCGTGGACGGAGAGACTGGGAGGATACTCGGAGGGCAGGCGATAGGGGAGGAGGGTGCAGCTTGGCGTGTGAACGTCATATCCCTCGCCATAAAGAAAAAGATGGACATCGAGGAGTTCTGCACCATCGAGCTCGCGTACTGCCCCGCCGTGTCGGACCTCTACGACCCGCTCCTCGTAGCAGCAGATGCTGCCTTAAGGCGTTTCTCTCGAATTAAACGGACTATATAAAATCATTATGATAATAAAAAATTTTTCTAGTACTTTTTTGGAGACACTAGAATACTTAGATAAAAAGGTAAGGTGCCTAATTATATATATCGCGCGCTTGATCATCCTTGCCTTTTTCTTCTCATATTCGATAAGGCCATATCCTCCTTCATAAGCAGAAGCCGTCCATCATGCTGGAACCGCCAGATGTAGTCGCACATGTTCCTTATTTGTTCGTCATTTCTATCGAGGCCCAGCAGGCAAGGATGATGAACTGTTAGTAGGCCGCCTTGTATTTCGGATTATCAAATTTGCGCCTCGGATTTCCCGTATCCTCTAGGTTTCTGTTTACTGAAGATCTTGGTGACCTTTTGGAGTTATTTATTGCATTCTTCTCTTCAAGAACCTCTGGGTTGTTAAGGGGATAGTCGAGGATATCTATAAGGCTAAAATCCGGACAGATGGGTTTTTTAGGTCTCCAGCAACCAATCAGGGAGGTCTTACTTAAGGATATTCTTCTAGTTTAAGGTCATCCTACTTAGTTCCTCAATTGACAGGGAGCTCTTCTAGATAAAAACCGATTTTGAGGTATATTCCAATTTTTCATATACTGTCAGATTTCTCATCTATCAGAACCATCAAGTTGTTGATGTAAAAAAGATTTTAATTGGACTATTATTAATCAATCAGATAATCCCTTATTTCCACGATCTCCCCGTTTTTTACGTACACTCGTGGGACTCTTCTTGATACCGAGCTGAGGATCTCAGATGGGGTCGAACCCATCCACTCGGCGAGGTCCTCGGGCCTTGGGGTGTTGTTATACCCGTCGCTGAATATTATCACCTCTTCCCCTATCTTCATCTCCCCAATGTCTGTGATGTCAATCATGCACTGGTCCATACAAATCCTTCCAACTACGGGAGCTCGTCTTCCCTTAATCCAGACCTCCGCCTTGCCTGAGAGAGCGCGGCTATAACCATCAGCGTATCCTAATGGCAAGGTTCCGATACTACTCAGCCTCTCTGTTGTGAAAGCGAGCCCGTAGCTTATCCCAGTGCCCTTTGGAATGGACTTGACATTCGATATGCTGGCCTTCAGCGTCATCGCAAGCCTCAGCTCCACCCTTTCCTTAAGCACCTCGTCCGAGGGGTATTTCCCGTAAAGCATGCCTCCAGGTCTGACCATATCGAGGTTGTACTCTGGCAAGTCGATGATCGCAGCACTGTTTGAAACGTGTTTTATCGGTATCTCCACTCCTCTCTCTTCCAACGCTTCTACTGCCCAATGGTATTTCTTGAACTGCTCCTTTGTGTACGTCTTGTCTCGTCTATCGGCCACTGCAAAGTGGGTGAATATCCCCTCTAACTCTAAGTAGGGGAGCTGGCTTATCTTGACGATCTCTCTTAAAGTGTTCTCTGTGGGCAAAAATCCTATCCTCCCAAGACCAGTATCAAACTTTAAATGCACCTTGACGACTTTCCCCAGATCGGCTGCGGCATTTGATAGAGCTTCAGCGTGCATGTAGGTGTAGACAGTCGGGTTGATATCTTGTTTCACGACTTCTTTTGACTGGTAGTCAGGTGTATATCCTAGGATTAGGATTGGCGCGTTGATGCCCGCTCTCCTCAATTCTATGGCCTCCGTCAGAGTAGCGACCGCTAGTCTTTTCGCCCCGTTCTTGAGGAAGGTCTGGGCCGCGGCGATAGCTCCGTGCCCGTAAGCGTTAGCCTTGACGACCGCCATGATGATGGTTCCTGGCTTCGTTATCCTCCTCACCTCCCTGATGTTATGGACGAGTCTATCAAGGTCTATCTCCGCCCAGACGGGCCTTGTCTTCTCAATCATATGCAACAATTGAAAAAAGGAGGTTTCTATAATTATATTTTTGCATCTGAACCGGAGTCCACGTTTAATTAGAAATGTTAATGCCATTAAATCTAGAATAATTGTTTTAGACTACGTAAAATAGATCTTTGTTTACATGCGCGCGAGATTGACGGTCTTTATCATCTCTATCTCAACGCCTTTCTTACTGATTAGTTAGAGGATCCTCTCAGCTATGTTGAAACAGTTGCCTTATCTCCGTGTCTAACATATTATAGCTATTACTTTCAATTTGATCCCATTCTAAAGTGTAAATTAGGTGTGCCACCTTTTTTACGTTTTAGAAGGGTTGCAAGTCATTTTGACTGATTTTCGAGGATTGCCCCCTTGTCTGCCGAGGAGACCATCGAGGCGTAGCGGGCCAGATAACCGTGCTTTATCCTGGGATCTGGGGGCCTCCATTTTTCTTTTCTCCTACGAAGCTCCGCCTCGGGAACATCGAGATCGATCTTACGT
>Ga0209427_10006210_pt1 | contig 13658 bp, 11 predicted proteins | sample DeeMarSWOR136_30_FD_187465 | JGI IMG/M metagenome (GOLD analysis project Ga0209427, IMG submission 187465) | Marine sediment microbial communities from White Oak River estuary, North Carolina - WOR-1-36_30 (SPAdes) (version 2) | ecosystem: Environmental > Aquatic > Marine > Intertidal zone >... | reverse complement strand
TGATGCATGCTTCCCGGTTAAGATTCAGCTTGTGAAGAATAGTGTACCTTTCCGGTCGTATGGTGGCTGCCATTTCGAAAGCTTTAACCAAATTTTCGTCTTTCACGCCCAATTCAGAGGCTGTTGTGGGTGCACCAATACGCTTGAGCGTGTCTCTGATTCTCTTCCAATCTGTCTTGTGAAGGTAGGCCATTAGCACTGAACCTACGCCACATTGTTCTCCGTGCATAGCACGAGGGCACTTTATCATGTCGAGAGCGTGACTGAATAAATGTTCTGAACCGCTACAGGGCCGGCTACTTCCAGCGATACTCATAGCAACTCCACAGCTAATTAACGCTTCAAGAAGCACTCGCAAACCTTCGTGGTTTCCAGGCTGGATAAGCTTGGCATTTTGCATAACCAACTTGGTGCTCATCAAAGCGAGGCTGGCAGCGTATTCGCCGTAGTACTCGTTCTTTTCCGAGTGTGCTAGCTGCCAGTCCTTTACCGCTGTAAATTTGGCGATTACGTCACCACAGCCGCTTATAATGGAGCGCCATGGAGCTCGCGCTATTACGTCGGTGTCCGCGATTATCGCTAGAGGTGCTTGTGCCATTATTGAATATGGCTTGTCGAGACCTTTTACGGATGCAAGGGGGCTTGCGATGCCATCGTGGGACAGTGTGGTGGGCACGCTAATGAACGGGATGCCTTGGCGGGCGGAACTCAGTTTTGCGGCATCTATTTTGGTTCCACCTCCAACGCCGATGAGTACGCTTGGCTTCAGCATTTTTATTTTTTCTTCTACTTGTAATAGATCAGCAAATGTTACTTTTTCAACAAGAAGAGTTTCTACATTCATGCCTGTTTGCTCAAGGAGATCGTTAACTTCTTTCCCCGCGACCTCGGAGCTTTTTTTACCTGCTATTATTAGGGCGGAACCTCTCAAGCCCAACCTTTGCCCAACTTCAACAATGCACTTTAGTGTTCTTTTTCCGACAATGACCTCTCTTGGGAGCTGCATGTAATGGTAAGACGAAGACAAATAAACCACTGTTCAATTGCGCAGTCATAATTCGTGATAGAACACTTAAAACCTTTTTGAATCTATGGGTTTGTTTCATGTTCTCTATCGTTTGCGACAGACATAACTCCTTTTAAATAGTTCGGCAACCGAATTGCTGACAGACTTCCTCTATACTTTTACAAAAAAGGAGCCTAAACAGTCATGAAAAACAGAAAAAAGGAAGTATTGTGTTATGTCTCAACAATCCGTAAGGTTAATAAATCTCACCTGAAGATTAACTCATGCTACTTCCTAGCAGTGGAAATTACTTACATCCAAGTTTTAGGGAGACAAAGAACATGGCACAGAATAATGCAGCTAGCCAACTAGTCCTCAAAGGAACAACAACAATCGGAGTCGTCTGCAAGGACGGCGTAATCTTGGCCTCAGACACTCGCGTAACCATGGGATACTACGTGGCTCACAAAGCTGGAAAAAAAGTCTATAAAATAGACGATCATCTTGGAATGACTATAGCAGGAACCGTTGCCGACGCACAGAAAGTTGTCGACATACTAACCGCTAACGCAAAGCTTTACAAAATCAACATGAACAGACCGATGCCAGTGAACTCTGCGGCAAGGCTAATAGCGAACCTGTTATTCTCCGTTAGATACATTCCTCTAGCAACTCAGGTTCTCATAGGAGGCGTAGACGATTCAGGCCCGCACATTTTCAATTTAGACCCGTACGGAAGCTTAACCGAGGAAAAATTTGTCTCAACAGGTTCTGGCTCACCTATAGCCTATGGAGTCCTAGAAGACAAATACCGAGAGGACATGCCTGTTAAGGAATTATTGCCGACCATTGTTAAAGCCGTTAATGCAGCTATGAAACGCGATATCGCAAGCGGCGACAGCTACAATGTTACCGTAATAGATAAGAACGGCTACCAAGAGCTGACAAGCGAAGAAAAAAGCAAGGTTCTGACAAGCTGAGGAAGTTAATAAGAGTGGCGCGAAATTCAGACAAGGACAAGATAGAAATAAGCCAGTATATACTTGAAAAAGTTCCAAGAGAAGCAGAAGTCACAAGAATAGAATATGAAGGACCTATGCTTGCAGTCTACACAAAGAAACCAGAAATTTTAGTAGATCAAAGCAGCATAATATCAGAAATCGTTAGTGTAATACGAAAAAGAATAGTCGTTCGTCCAGATCCCTCAGTTAGACTTCAAGAAAACGAAGCAGAAAGAATAACGCGAGAGCTAATAGCCCCAGAAGCAGAAATAACAGACATAAACTTTGATCCTAGCCTAGGTGAAATAATAATTGAAACTAAGAAGCCTGGTTTAGTTATCGGAAGAAACGGTTCAGTTTTGCAAGAGATTATTAAAAAAACAAAGTGGCGTCCTCGCGTTTTGAGAAGCCCTCCGATAAAGTCTAAAATTGTCACGCATATGCGCCATTACCTTCATTCTGAAAGCAAAGAACGAGAGAGAATTCTGCGCAACATAGGTGAAAGAATTTTCCGACCGAAAGCCTACGATGTCGGCGACATCAGGATGACCGTTCTCGGAGGCGCACAAGAAGTAGGTCGCTCAGCATTTCTAGTGAAAACCCGGGAAAGCAGTGTCTTATTGGATTGTGGCATAAACCCGGGCTCACAAAGGGCTTTTGAGGCTTTTCCACGATTTGATTCCCCTGAATTTCAAGTAGATCAGTTGGACGCGGTGGTTATAAGCCACGCTCACCTTGACCACTGCGGCTTAGCGCCATTTCTTTATAAGTATGGTTATGATGGTCCTCTTTACTGTTCTGCGCCGACTTCGAATTTGATGACTATGTTGCAGTTGGATTATTTGGATGTGGCGAACAAGCAGGGTGTGACCGCGCATTACGACCAGAAGGATGTTCGCGAATGCGTTTTACACACAATTCCTCTCAGATTTGGTGTCGTCACAGACATAGCCCCAGATATTCGTTTGACTCTACACAATTCTGGTCACATACTTGGCGCCTCTATGGTGCACTTACATATCGGAGAGGGTTTGCACAACATTGTCTACACCAGCGACTATAAGTTTGGTAGAACTATGTTGCTGGAGGCAGCGGCAACCGAGTTTCCGCGAATTGAAACCGTGGTCACCGAAAGCACTTACGGAGGACAAGAAGATTTTATGCCTTCGAGAGTTGAATCTGAGGAGAACTTGACTCATGTCATAAATGAAACCTTAGAGCGCAAAGGCAAAGTTCTCATTCCAGTTCCGGCTGTGGGCAGAGCACAGGAAATAATGCTAATAATTGACGGGTACATGAAACGAGGATTAATGAAGGAAGCGCCAGTTTTCATCGAAGGCATGATTTCGGAGGCTACGGCAATTCACACTGCATACCCTGAGTATTTGAGCAGAGAAGTCCGCCACAGCATACTGCACGAGGAGGTTAACCCATTCCAGTCAGATTACTTCACGATTGTGGAACATCCAAGCGTCAGGCAAGGCATAATCGAAGGCGAACCTTGCATCGTTCTCGCAACTTCTGGAATGCTTGAAGGTGGACCTGTGATTGAATACTTCAAAAGTTGGGCTGAAGACCCAAATAACACCATAATCTTCGTTAGCTACCAGATTGAAGGCACCATGGGCAAGAGGGTTCAGAAAGGAGTAAACGAAGTCACAATGATGGACAACGAGGGTAAAATGGCTATTGTGCAGGTTCAGATGCAAGTGGAGTCTATAGAAGGATTTTCAGGTCACTCTGACAGACGGCAGCTAATCAACTATCTAACTCATCTTAAACCTAAGCCCGAAAGAATCTTTGTATGCCATGGAGAAAAAAGCAAAATTATGAATATGGCTGGCTTTCTCGGACATAAAGCCGGCATAGCCACTGTGGTTCCTGCAAATCTAGAAACTTTTAGGCTGCTGTAGGCTGAGGTTTTGAAACCTGCTTTTCTTCTCGCCATATTCTAATATTCTGAGGGCAAATGACCACTCGTTCTTCACCTAGGCGGGCTATGTCTCCGCCGATGGATTCAGCGAACTCATAAAGTTCGTTTACTGCTTGTTTCACGTCTTCAATGTTTTTGCTTGCAAGAGGAGTTATGCGGAGAATAAGTATGTTCCCTTTTTTAACTTCTTTTTTGATAATGTCCAAATCTGATAGGTCGCGAAGAGGCATGGCTTTCAAATAGTTTTTATCCAACTCTTCCTTGCTTTCTGAAGGAGGGATCGATGTTTTCTCGTCTTCTTCTTTCTTTGATTTACGGAATAGCCCCATAGCCGATGTTGTCTCCTCTCTATTTATTACTTAATTAGCCTTTCAACAGTTAAGCGTTTCTTAATTTGAAGTTTGAATTTGACAATTTCTATGGATTGAATTAATAAGTGTCTTGTGAATTCACGATGAAGATTGCAGTTTTATGTCTAAAACGGTGTTAAATCATGTTTAATCCAAATTCGGTTTGAATTCGAGATGATTTTGGAATTTAGGGTTAGAGTACATTTAGGTTGGATATGATTATTGGTGAATTGAGAAAATTTAACATTTCGACTAAATACCCAGCAAGATGTCAATGATGCCGACTTCAATTAGTATTAAGGCAATGGTTAGTATGACAAGCGCCACGGTGAGAAATACCAAGTTTGATTCAACTTTGTGGATTGCTCCTAGATCTTGCAGTCTTAGGATACTATCGAGACTCCTATTAAATGAATCTACAAACTCGAGTTCTCTTGTTATGTCATCTGAGGCGTCTTCTATGATTAACTTTGCTTCTGGAACAAGTATGAGGTTAGGTATGACACCCAAATCTAAGTCAGATAACATCTCTTTTTCTGCCCATAGAAGTCTGTGGAGAGTGGAGAGGTTTCTTTTCAGCTTAAAAATTGAGCGTGTTATGGACTTTTTGTTTATTCCCTCCATAGCCTCTGCTTCAAGATTATCGATTAGATCTCGAATGGAAACCATAGCCCCTGAATTTTCATCTATTATTTCATGAATGAGCTTGCATAATATTACAGTGGGCTTTCTTTTTTCGGGCGACAAGGACTCAAATGTTCGAATAGTTGATTCTACAAGCCTATCGGAATACGTATTACGCAGTGTTATCAGAAAACGCTCTTTCAGTATTATGCTCAATGGATGCAACTTAAGTTTGTCCGTAAACTCTACAACGGGAGTTGAAATCCAAGTGTAATAGGGGCACGTTTCATCGAAGCACTTTGCGTAATGGGGGCGGATTTTTCCGTATTCAATACCATTCAAAGTCTTTGCTTTGACCCCTATCAAATCTGCCACGATTTTTGTTTCATTTTCTTCTAGGTTGGAACAGTCAAGCCAAGCCCGTTTAAATTTGGTGACAACCTTCTCCATTTCTTCTTTTGAATGTACTTTGGTTTCAGACAACTCTTTGTTTCTAACTGTGTAAACGCGTATCACTTGAGCGTTCTCCCAGGGCTGTTACATTTAAACATGTCATATATAAAAATAATACGCAAATTTGCTAAAGCGCCTCAACTATTAACATTCAAAAACTTTTTCTTATTTTCAAAGAATTTCATTGAAGACAGCTTAAAGGAGTTTGGAGGGTTAAGTGCGAGATTTTTCGGGTTTTTAAAAAAACAAAATCTTGGCTATTTCAAACCGCAGATCTTTTTCTCCTCGCCGAAGAATATCGTCAAAGGTGTTATCCATGATAACTTTGCAATTAGCTATTCTGACTATAGCACCGCCAATAACTTCTAGTTTTTGTTCAGATAGTTTCAATTTCGTTTCAAAACCAGTTTTTTCAGTGATTTTTTTCGCTATATTATCAAGTCTTAAAGGTAAAGCTGAGTCTTGTGGATTCAATAGAACCTCTAATTCTTTTCCGCCTAAAATTACACCGGCATCTGTGATTAGCTTCTCAAGAATTGGAAGGTATTTCTTTGTTTTTGTCATAATCTTGAGCACGGTTTTCGCCTCATTTAGGACATTGTCAATCCATGTTTCCTTTTTTGATAGAATAACCCAGTTTGCTTTGATTTTGGAGTTTGCTATGCTGTTTAGCTTATTAAGTTCAGCTTCGCTTTCGGCTTTTTTTAATAGGATCTTAGCTGCTTCGTTTGCTTTCTGCACGCCTCGTTGTTTTTGTTTTTCCAATAAATCTTCAGCTGACTTCTCAGCTTCTTGAAGAATACCTTCAGCTGATCTCTTAGCCTCATCCAAAATCATTTCAGTTATTACCCGCGTCGACTCCATTTTTCATCTCTCAGCACAGAATCATATTTAGAACAGAATCTACCGCTTTTTTGAAGTTCTTCTTTGCTTTTGCTTCGATTCCTTTGGCTTGGTTCTCTGCAGTAGAAAGGAATATTGCGAGCTTTTTTTCAGCTTCTTTGGCTGCTTCTCTTTTTAGATCCATGGCTTTCTGTTCAGCTTGGCTCAGAGTCTTTCTATACGCTTCTTCATAAACGCTTAACGCTTTTTTTTCGGCTTCATTCATCAGCTTTGCAGCTTGAGCTGTAGCCTCTTCAACTATTTTCTTGGCTTCCAGATGCTTTTCTTTTATCGCTTTGAAAGCTTCAAGCAAAACTAACACCGGTTTGAATAATATATTTCATGATTTAGCTAAAGAGTTTTGTTATTGAACATTTCTAGTATAATGGTTGATCTAACAAAAAGCTCCTGTTTAACCCAAAAAGTTAAGAGTTATAATTCTGTATAATGACGAGTTAATCGTAGAAGGTGCACATCCGCGCAAGATCTCTGGAAACTCGAAGTCATAATCTTTCAAGATGACGTTGAAGCTGTTTTACTTTCTTTAGGCAAGATGGGAGTGGCACACTCGATAGATGTTAATGGCAAAGTTGGAATATTTGATGAGTTTTTGGAAGAATATGCAGTTCCTTGTGAGGTTGCAGCCAAAAGTTCAGATATTCTAAAAAGAGTGGACTTCCAGTTTGAAAAGTTAGAACAAAAACCAGAAGAACTAGTTGATAAACCGCCCCTTCCGTCCAAGACAACCTTAAAAGAAATTCTTGACGAGATGGAAAAGAAGATAAATGAAATCGAGGACAAGGCACTGCCCTTTATTGAAGGTATTACTTTATCTTCAAATCTTATTAGAAAAATTGACCAGACACTACGTACTTGGAAAATAAACCCCAAAAAGGCTGTTATGAAAAAAACTTCTTTTTCCGAAAAACCCCCCCAAGAAACACTTATGGACGCTGAGCAAAGGCTTTCAGAACTTGAAAGACGTTTCAATGAAATAAATAGAACGGCTGCTGCATGCTCAAATATACTTTCAAGGATTTCACAATTCAGGAAAAGCTTGAAATTGAAAACTGAAGAGGTTCCTACACAAAAAGTCCCATTTCCACCAGGCGAAAAATTCTTCACTTTTGTTGAAAAAAGACTTTCAGAACTTGAAAACGCTCTAAGGGCAGATGAACCTAACGAGACTCTTATTAAAGATTTACTGACGATAAAAGCTACAGTGAGCCACGCAATGGAACAGGTTCCAAAGGGAAAAACTGACCTAATAGAACAAACACTGGGGTTGAGAAACCTTGTTGAAATGGTCAAAAAATCTATTAGAGAAAATCCAGACTTTCAAACTATCTGTTTTGATCTTTTATCATTGCGCGAGATGGTAAAAGAAATTGAAGAATTAATTAAAGTCGAAAGCAACATGGGGCGTTGCGCCACGACGGTATTTTTTGAAGCGTGGGTGCCAAAACTTCAGCTTGAAAAAGTTGTGGAGGAAATAAAAAGAATAACCAAAGGAAAATGTGTAATTGAGAAAGCACCCCCGGATAAGGAGGATTCAGTACCCACAGTAATTAAACCTGTTCCTCAGTTTTTTGAGGCATTTGAAAAACTAACATTTTCCCTCGGATACCCTCGCCCCGAGGAAATTAACCCTGTCTACATTATGGCAATAACTTTTCCGTTTCTTTTCGGCATAATGTTTGCTGATGTCGGACAAGGTGCAATTCTCTTAATATTGGGCGCAATATTGCTCTATTTCAGAGGAAAAGTTGACATCAGCAAAGTAGGCGATATACTTCGGTATTTCCTGTTCGCCGGTGGATTGTTTGTTCTCTGTGGAATATCAGCCATATGTTTCGGATTTCTTTTCGGCGAGTTCTTTGGCCCTTCAGGCGTTCTCCATCCAACAATGTTAACTTCAATAGGCCCTTTCCAAATTGGTGGTTTTGATCCGATGCATGAACCGCTTAGCATGTTGAGATTCGCTATTCTCATCGGTGTTACGCTCTTAAGTTTAGGATTAGTTTTGAGAGTGATAAATAACATCAAAAAACACCGCCTTAAGCTTGCTTTCATATCAAGTTGTTGGATATGGCTTCTCTTGGGCGGATTTTTCATGTGGATTTATTGGGGTGGCATTTCTAATATCACACGGTGGTTTGCTGAGGGCACCCTGATGTTTCTGGGACTAATAGTGAGTCCAGTTGTGCTTATTTCCATAGTCACTGCAACTTATGGAAGCATAATGGAAGGAATTGATTTCAGCATAGAAGTTCTTATAGAATCCTTAGACCACACAATATCCTTTAGCCGGCTTGCCGCACTGTTTCTAACGCATACTGCATTAAACTACATGTTCCTCATAATAGCTGGAGTTGAGAATGGAGCTTTTACACTGCAAAGCATACCAATAATTGTGATTGGAAGCATTTTAGCATTAAGCATTGAAGGACTAGTGATATTTGTACACTGCCTCAGGCTCCATTGGGTAGAATTGCTCCCTGAATTTTATAGTGGAAAAGGAATTCCGTACAAACCCCTTAAAGTTAAATAAAAGTTTAACGGATTAGTTTATCCATGGACCCTAGCGTGATGGCTTCGATCGGTGCAGCAGTGTCAATTATAGCCTCAGCTATAAGTGCAAGCTACGCAATTTTAAGTTGCGCACCAGCATTAGCTTCAGTAACTTCTGAAAAGCCTGAATTAGGCAGCAAATTGTTAATCGCCATCATATTGGGAGAAGCCCTAGCTATATATGGTCTACTCATTGCTTTTATGATAATATCGAGATTGCCTGCAATCACTACAGAAGAGGCTGGACTTAGAGCTGTGCTTGCAGGTGCAACCATGGGCGGCACTGCAGCCACCGCAAGCGTAGGAATTTCCTATTGTGGTCCTGCACTGATGACCGCAACTGTAGAAAAACCTGAAAGCTACACAGTCAACATTCTGGGATTAGTTTTGTCCGAAGCTTTGGCAATTTATGGCCTGCTCATAGCCTTCATGCTCAACGTCTGAAATCAACAGCTAACTAGCCATTTAAGAAGGACGACTAATCAATGCAATTTTTGCCATTCATCAGGGATAGTTAAAAGTTTTCGCACTTGGCTAGGCGGGCTTTTTCTCTCCGACCCTTTAATGATGCAACGCAGGTTCTTCAACTCTGCCCACCTTAAGTTAAGAAATGCCAATATAAAGGCTATATTATAGTAGCGACTGTGCTCCCTTAGCACAGACAAGCTCATTTCAAGTGGAGCTTTATCAAGAAGTGTCTCCAACCGCGACAACGGAAGATTGCTTTCCGCTAGCATTTGAGTAAAAATCTTTTTGTAAACTGGATGAAGCCATTCAACAGTCATTGAAAGGCGTTTCATCATGGACTGAGTGTCTGTTGCCATCAGCGCCTTTTCTAATATCGTTTCATTTAAAAAAGTGGTGGGCATTAAATACTCCTTTACTATTTCTGAACTCACTGACAATTCTTTGCCTTTTAAAATGATCTTAATATTGATAGCGTCTAATTCGATACCTATCACATTGTACGCAATTTTTTGGTCAACGCCTGTCAGCTTTTCAACTGTCTTCAAAATTTCTCGATAAACAGCCTTATCCAAAGCGACTTCTAAAAGTTTTAAATCTTCTCCTCTTTCATTAAATGCATGATTCAGAACCTTGCCGTATTCGAAGTCTGAGAGAGCAGCAATTACATCCTCAACGCTTCTAGCTGCTTCCATAATCTCTCTACACCTATTCGAATCCAAAATACCCAATGGAACTATATGCTTCATTGCTTTGTCAACATCAATGTGACCTTTTACAGCTCTAAGCATAGTCTTTACGTTTGATACTTCAAGTTTTTTTGACAAAGATAGTAATAGCTTTTTGATGTTTCCTGAAGAAACATTGACGATCTTTTGCATGATTTCAGCATAATTCGCCAACAAAGCTGCTTCAAGGAAGCTAGAGTTAAGCATGTCTTGTGATGGGGCTAAAATCTGTTCCGAGTAGGGCGAGTCTACCAAAGCATTTCGGATTACTTCTAGGTCTTTGCCTATCAGGTTTATTAAATCGTCAATTTCAATGAGTTTAAGGTTTTCAATCGCTACTCGTGGCATTAACTCGTTGTATTTGAGTGGCGTAGGAGTTAATTTTTCTCTGAGTTTAGTGGCTAATGAGTCTCTAAATTTAGGAACTAATATGTCTCTAAGCCTAAAGTTACTTCACCGCCCTTTCTTTCCGTTTTCGTTGAAGAACTCGCACTCTTATTGCGTCTTGGCGTTCAATTTCTTCCAGTATCAATTCAACATATCGTATTGTAAAGTCAAGCTGCGGTATTATCTTATACCTGATTCGGTTAATCTGCCGCCTCTTTAGTGCTATTACCTCCAACATTTCCCTTATTACAGCTGTTAACTCTGCGAGACTAACTATGAACTTCAGTACTTTCTCACTTTTAGAAGCTGATTCTGCCAATTGTATTGGTGTGTCTAAGAGGTTAAAACGAGGTTTTATTGACACGTGTTCTTTCTTTACAAGTTGAAATAATGGGAACTTAATCCCAAGAACACCTACTGTTGAGTTTACTTCAATATCGAAGTCGATTGGTTTGACGGATAACGCTACCTCACTAACTTTCATGGTGCCACTTAGCATCTCGCTTTCAATAAATAGCGAGTATGCCGTGCTTAAACTTTCTTGAAGGTTGGCTCGTATCGCTTTAGCCCTTTTTGCATGTTCAATAAGCGCTACAATTAATGTTTCTAGGTCTTTCTGTAAGATGTCGGCGATGCCTTCAGCTAACGCTTTGCGTCGCTTTAATCTTAAAAGCTCTAGCCGAGTTGGATGCACATCGAGTTTTTCGGTTGCCATATGAACGCCCTCGTTCTCTACCTAAACGCCCTTATGTTTTGGATGAAACTTCTCGATAATTGAAGGATCAATTCGGGTGAGTTCTGCTTCTGGAAGTATCGACAAAAGATTCCAGCCAATATTCAAGGTTTCTTCTATGTCGCGGTTTTCAGTAAAGCCCTGATTGATGAATTCCTTTTCAAACCTCTCCATGAATTTAAGGTAAAGTTTATCGGTAGATGTTAATGCTTTCTCCCCCGATACCATCGCGGTTCCTTGGACAATTTTTCCTTCAGCATACGCGTAATAAAGCTGGTCAGAAAGCTGTTTATGATCTTCTCTTGTCTTGTTTGAACCAATTCCCTTGTCCATTAGTCTAGATAAACACGGCGAAGGGTCAATTGGCGGATAAATGCCTCTTTTGAACAGACCCCTATCCAAAATTATTTGTCCCTCAGTGATGTAATTCGTTAAATCTGCGATTGGATGAGTTACGTCGTCATCAGGCATTGTCAAAATTGGCATCTGTGTTATTGATCCCTTTTTCCCACGTATTATACCCGCACGCTCGTAGAGCGTAGCCAAATCAGTATACATATACCCTGGATACCCACGTCTACCTGGAATTTCCAAACGGGCTGCAGAAATTTCACGCAACGCTTCACAATAATTTGTCATGTCAACCAGAATTACCAGTACGTGTAGACCTTGCTGGAATGCAAAATACTCTGCCGTTGTTAACGCCAATCTAGGAGTTAAAATTCTTTCAATCGCAGGGTCTTCGGCGAGATTTACAAACATTACTACTCTGCTCATTGCACCCATTTTAAGAAAATCGTCTCTGAAGAATTGGACTTCGTCAGCTGTTATACCCATAGCAGCAAAGACTATGGTGAAGCCCTCTTCTTCTCCTGTAACCGTTGCCTGACTCACAATCTGTGAAGCTAGCTGTTTATGTGGTAATCCTGTTCCAGAGAGAATTGGAAGTTTTTGTCCGAGCAATAACGTATTTAACCCGTCAATTACTGACACACCTGTCTGAATAAACTTTGACGGATGTGCCCGTGAATAAGGGTTAATTGTTGCCACGTGAACATCAAGATTGTCTTCAGGGATAATTCGCGGACCACCATCTGCAGGCTTCCCGCTTCCCGTGAATATCCTTCCGAACATATCCATTGAAACGGAAAGTTTGATGGTTTCGCCTGTAAAGCGAACCGCTGTTGTCCTCACATCTAAGCTTGCTGTTCCCTCATATACTTGGATAACAGTGACTTCATCACTGACATCAATAACTTGCCCTACCTTTTCATCTCCATCTTGCGCCACAACCCTGACAACTTCACCATAACCAATACCTTTCACAGACTCGCAAAGAAGCAGGGAGCCAGCAATCTCTTTAACCGTGAAAAACTTGAGACCTACATCAGGTGCTAAAATCATTCATCTTCACTCTCATCATCTGATGCTGAGGTAAGTTGATCAAATTGTTCGTCAATTTCTTTGTTAATTCGCGTGTTTGCAACCTCAAATTCTTCCGTAGAAATATTTTTAAGACGACCCAAATTCCCCCGCACTGGCAAAGACAATATCTTGGTCAATGGCACTCCAAGCTCAATTGCACTTTTCGTTTTTTCATAAAATCTCAAGATTGTACCAAGCATTTTGTAAGTTTTCTCAATCGGGCAATACACATCCACTGGGTGAAATGCATTCTGCAACAAAAAGTATTCCTTAAGCATTTTTGCGGCTTCAAAAACGCCTCTTTGCTTGTCGCCTAAAATTTCTGCGCCGATAAGAGCAACGATCTCTCTCAGTTCCTCTTCTTCCTTCAACAAGGTTCGGGCATCCCCACAAATTCTTTGCCAATCAGGCTCCACATTTGCAAACCAAGATTCAAGAGCATTAAGGTATTCTGAGTAGCTCATGAACCAGTTAATTGCGGGAAAATGTCGTCGGTGAGCTAAAGCAAAATCTAGTGCCCAAAATACCTTAGCCAGCCTAAGCGTGTTTGTTGTAACAGGTTCAGAGAAATCTCCACCTGGGGGTGAAATTGCGGCTAGCACTGTAATAGACCCGTTTCTCTCTTCATTTCCGATTGGTTGAACACTGCCAGCTCTTGCATAAAACTCGGCTAACCTTGATGCGAGATAAGCTGGATACCCCTCTTCGCCAGGCATTTCTTCCAATCGACCTGAAATTTCACGGAGGGCTTCAGCCCATCGTGAAGTAGAATCAGCCATTATTGCAACATTGTAACCCATGTCTCGATAATACTCGGCAAGCGTTATGCCACTGTATATGCTAGCTTCTCTCGCGATTATCGGCATGTTTGAAACATTAGCAATAAAAACTGTTCTACTCATCAAGGGCTGGTCAAAGCGGGGGACCTTCATCTTGGTAAATCTTTCTAGAACATCAGCCATTTCGTTTCCACGTTCGCCGCAGCCTATGTAAATTACTACATCTGCATCAATCCAAACGGCAAGCGTCTGCAACACAACAGTTTTTCCTGTTCCAAAGCCCCCTGTTATGGCAGCTATTCCCCCTTTAGCCACGGGGAA
>Ga0209427_10006208_pt1 | contig 13665 bp, 6 predicted proteins | sample DeeMarSWOR136_30_FD_187465 | JGI IMG/M metagenome (GOLD analysis project Ga0209427, IMG submission 187465) | Marine sediment microbial communities from White Oak River estuary, North Carolina - WOR-1-36_30 (SPAdes) (version 2) | ecosystem: Environmental > Aquatic > Marine > Intertidal zone >... | reverse complement strand
CTGGAAGAGGAGTGATCGTACGGCCGCGTTGCCTTCTCTCGTTTCACAAACCGGGCATGGATGGGCAGTGGAGCGAACGGATGGCGCAATCTCGCAGTCGAGCGTCTATTGGTTTTCTGGAGGTGTAATTATGAACGAAGGTAGAGAAATCAGCCGCCGGCAGTTCGTATCGGGTTCCGCCGCGGCGGCCGCCCTGAGCATCGTGCCGGCACACGTCTTGGCGCGAGCGGGGCGCGTTCCACCGAGTGAGACGATACAGGTGGCGGGGGTAGGGATCGGCGGCGTGGGACACGGCCAATTGCGCAGCATAAGCCAGCAGCCGAACACGAAGATTGTTGCTCTGTGCGACGTTGACGATGTGTACGCAAAGAGGACCTATGACCTCTTTCCAAAAGCAAGACGGTATCGGGATTTTCGCGAGATGCTGGAGGCGGAGGGCGACAGAATCGACGGCATGTACTGCGGCACGCCGGATCATACGCACGCCGTCATCACCATGCCGGCGTTGAAGAAAGGCAAACACGTATGCTGCGTCAAACCGCTCACGCGGACGATTCATGAGAACCGAGCGCTCACCGAGGCCGCACGACAGGCCGGGGTCGCCACGCAAGTGACGGCCTCATCGAACACCTCAGAGAGCGCCTGCCGCTTGTGCGAGATGATCTGGGACGGCGCCCTCGGGGATGTTCACGAGGTGCACTGCTGGTCGAATCGGCCATTATGGCCGCAGGGCATGATGCGCCCGCCGGGCCGGGACGAAGTGCCGGAGACGCTGGACTGGGATTTGTGGATCGGTCCGGCTCCGATGCGACCATTCAAAGACAAATGGCCCCCGGACGATTTGGCCGTCGAGCAAGTCATTTCCAGGAACGCACGAAGGGCCGTGTATCATCCGTGGAACTTCCGAGGCTGGTGGGATTTTGGCACGGGCGCGCTCGGCGATATGGGCTGCCACCACTTCAACACCGTCTACCGGGCGTTGAAACTGCGCTATCCGACGAGAGTGAGCGCCAGCTCGACCAAGGTCATGGATGAGACGGCCCCTCTGGCCTCCGTGGTGACCTTTGAGTTTCCCGCGCGCGAAGGGATGCCGCCCTTGCGGCTGTTCTGGTACGACGGCGGCGTGAAACCTGTCCGACCCAAGGAATTGGAACCGGGCCGGGACCTCCCGGCGGAGGGCAACATGTACGTTGGGGACAAGGGCACGATATTGGATCGCAGGCTCATTCCCGAGTCCAGGATGAAGGCCTATAAGCAACCTCCCAAGACGCTCCGGCGACGATCGGGCACCTGGGGCGAGTGGGTCGAGGCCATCCGGGGCGGCGAGGCGGCCGGCTGCAACTTCGACCAGGCGGGCCTCATCACCGAGGCCGTCCTGCTGGGCAACATCGCCATTCGCGTCGGCAAAACCCTGGACTATGACGGCCGGACCATGCGATTCACGAACAACGATGCCGCCAACAAGTACGTCAAGGAACCCTACCGTTCAGGATGGTCTCTGTGAATCCGTGAACCGAATAATCCTGGGGGCGTAACCTGCACGAAGTAGCGCAGTGCGCCGCTGGTTCTCTTGCCATAGGGACCCGTAGCATGTAGAGTAGGCGAGATACCCGGAGCAGTGGCCGAGCGGCTGAAGGCGACGGTCTTGAAAACCGTTGTACCGAAAGGTACCGGGGGTTCGAATCCCTCCTGCTCCGTTCAGAGACCAAGGGTGACAACGTAGGTCAGCAAGCGTCTAAGTCTGCCAACAATCAAGAGGTTACAGCAAGCAGGGCAGACGATTCAACATCCTCAAAAAAGCCTGCTCAAGTGCCAACCGATGACAGCCCCAACACAGTGAATGTACGCTGTTCCGACAAGTGGAACGACAAGCTGAGCGACAAGCCAGATGGGGACTTGGTGGAAATCGTAGCCGTCTGGCCGGACCTGCCAAAGCATATCAAGGCGGCAATCAAGGCTCTGATCCAAGCACACAAAGGGGAGGAAACATAGATGGGGGACCAATTCACCAAAGAAATGATGCGTCTCATGCACAAGCAAATCTATGAGGAGAAAAGAGATTCATTCTTGTCGCTTGGGGATCAAGGACGCTATTCAGAGGCGCAAAAACGTTTTGCATTTGAGTTGATTGGTGAATACGGCATGAGAGCGACAGCAAGGATTTTAGAAATACCGCGCAGGACGTTACAGCGATGGTGCAGGCAAAACGGAATATACGTCAAACGTTGTCCGTCATGGGTCCGCGAGTGGGCCAGACGACGGCGAAAAAAACGCAGATTCTGGGAATACAGGGGGTACGGTTAAGACAACAAATGCCGCCACTTGAAAAAGGATCGGTAGAAAGACTAATGAAACTGGTAGGAAGCTGATTTCATAAGAGTAGAGAGAACCTCCCAGGTGGCAAATCTAAGGTTGCGTTCAAACTGTTCACCATTGATATTAGGCCAAAAACGGGGATATTTTACCCTCGTCTTCAATGGACTATGTCGAAAAAAAGAGCTGGCGACTTTCTCAGCCTGCTAACTCTCTTCTACTACATTGGAGCCGTTTCAGGTGTTGTTCCTGCCATGACAAGACCCTAGTTTTCACTTTTGTTGAGAACAGAATCGGTTCGTTGTCAGTTAGTTTTCATTATAGATCACTGGTGCTGCAAGCTCACCACTGTCACCAGTATCCTCTGTATCCTTGCTGGCTATGTGCCAAGTGCTTCCAGTCGGCCAGACTATTTGTGTTTTACCTCCCTTGCTTTCCACTATGCCACCGTTTATCGTGAGACATTTGTAGTATAAAGGATCATGTTCTAAATCCCTGCAATAACCTGACTGCTGATGCGAAGGAGCACAACAATAAAAATATCTCAGCCTCCACAGACCTTTGCCGGTGCCACCTACTTCTAATCCAAACGGCTTTGTCACAGAAAATCCACCATCCGGACTTGCTACAAACCAGCCGGCTTCATCGCCGAAGGTCTCTTGCGTGAGTCTGATTCTTATGTGTGAAGGATCCCCCACGCCACTTGTGGCCCCTTCGACACTGACAGTTCCAGACGATCCAAACTCTCCTTTGGCATGTTTAGCATTGTCTGGTTCAAAGCAATACATCATCCCATTGGCTCGTGGACAATAGAAGATCCTCCCGTTGGAGACGGCCGGGCTGGGACATGCGCGTGGGGCCATCCCCCAACTCTTCCAGAGAACCTCCCCCGTGTCGGACTTGATGATGTAAAGGCCCTTGGTGGTGGCCGACACAGCCATCCCTTCGGAGGTCAGCACTACCGACCCGCAGCCTTGTCCACGACCGAAGAGGTCGATCCACTTGTTGGGAGCGCCTGCCAGGGTGCCATGCGAGAGATTCCATCGTTTCGCCCCGCCCATATACTTATTGTTGACGGTGAGGTAATCAGGTCCTAAGGACATTGCATCAACAAAATACCGGTTGAGTCCGCTATTATCTTTTACGTGGTGTTGCCAGACGATCTTGCCATCAGCTGCAGACAGGCAGGATATCGGCATGCGATAAATGCCAGGAAGGTAGACCTTCCCGTCCTGGTAAGAAGGCGTCCCGCTTTGACTGGCATAGGCCTGACTCGTGCGCCACAGGACCTTTCCTGTCTTGGGGATAATCGCCAGGGTTTCGCCCGCTACCGATCCTCCACCGGTGAAGAACATGAGTCCCTCCCCTGCGCAGCCGGCGGGGCCTTCAAGCTGACTGCCGCGGCCGTTAATCTTGACCTGCCAGAGGCGCCGGCCCGTCTCCGCATCCCAGGCATCGACGATCGCGCCTTGCAGTGTCTCCTCGGTGCGAACGACTAGGTAGGGGTGGAGGCTGAAGTCATTGCTCGTGGCACTGACATTGTGGCCTTCCAAGGCGACGACATTGATGCCCGGTGTGAGGAGTTCTTGCCAGCCAGTGATCGGGTAGTATTTGAATCCCTGGATTTCGCGCGACGCGACGTCTGACACCTCAGCACCGTGTCCGCTGGCGACACCCTTCCGCAAGACTTCCTGGCCGTTGAGGTAGGCGATGAAGGCGTCGTCATATGCCACCATGAGTCCTACTTCGCGGGCGCCGGCAAGCTCCTCGCCCCGGAACGTCCTGCGCACATAGACGCGAGTGTACTTGCCCCGCATATCGAGGTGGGTCATGATGCCGTCGTCACCGTAGCCAAAGCTCCCCACGCCACTTTTCCAGTCCTGGGCGTCGAATTCAAGTGAGGTCCAGTTTTCGGGTGGGTCACTTCCGGCCAAATACTGCCAGGAGGCGTGACGTGGGATGACCGGACGTAGTTGCTTCAAGGGGAAATAATGTGAGCCAAAGGCAACCACGCCGTCGACCAGTACCGGTGACGCCCGCAGATGATCACCAATGCCGATCGAGCTTTCCCAGAGAATCTCCCCGGTATCGCCGTCGAGACAGAACATTGCATCCTTCTGACCCCAGACTTTGGGATACCTCATATTGAAGGTGCGCGGGACGTAGATCTTCCCGTCGGCAGCGAGTAAACCGGCTCGGCAATAGCCCTGCTCAGGAAGCTTGCGGCGCCAGCGGATGCGTCCTGTCTCCTGTTCCCGGCTGACCACCAGGCCGGCAAGGCTCCCATAGATGACATCTTGCAAGGTCGCGCACATTGTCTGTTTGAAGATCCCATGGCTATGCACAGCCCAGCGCAGCTTGAATGGAGGCTTAAATCCGGGATCATCAACAAAGCTGGCGTTTCGCGGACCACCGAATGTCGACGGCCACCCATAAGCCCGCTTCCCTGCTGGACTGACCCGACTCCTGGGCTTATGGAGGGTAAGTTTTTCCTTTACTGATTCAATGACTTGACCACTTCCCAATACATACAAATAGCCGTCGTCACAGCCAAAGAAGACACGACCGCCGGCAATCGCAGGTGAGGAAGTGATTACTTTGCCGTGTGGCGTCTTGAAACGGAACGGTTTGATGCCGAGAGCGGCGAGGCGGCCGCCGCGGGCGGCCAGGTCGACCGCCACGAGTTCACCGCTCAGCGTCGTAAATAGACAGTGTCCTTCGGACAGCGCCGGCGAGGATGCTGAGGGTGTAAGGGTTTCTGGTTTCGGGCCGAACGAACTCCACTGATGCCCATTGCCACGGGTAACGCCGAACTGGTGAGCAGTCACTCCGTGCGCCTGCCGGCCAAAGTACGCTGTCGTGCCCCGTACCGCGGGTGTGCCCAAAACGGACCATTGATCCGTGATCATATCGACAGCTGCATCGAAGGTCCCATCCTCCAGCGAATGGCGCATCACTGCCCCGTGCCCGCCTTTCCCTGGCCACGCGGAATAGACGTAGCCGCCGCTAACTGCCGTTCCCAGCGGAACAAGGGCCCCGAAAGGCCGCCGCCACCAAACCAGTTTTGCCTCAGTCATCAGGTCGTCCAGACAGATGATGTCCCAACCAATCGCCGTGACCACCCTCATGCCGGCCACGGTCACTGTGGCGCCGCCATAGTACGGAGTCTCTACAGGCTCCTCATTCTTGTAATAGTTCCATTGCCACCGTGTGTTGCCGTCCAAGTCCAAGCAGTGAACTACGGCGCCAAGCGTCTGGAAGTAAATCGAATCATTCGCTAACGTAATGGCATTGACAATCGGCCAACCAAGGGTGATGGATCGAATCAACTCGCCTGTGTCGGCGTCAAGAATGTGCAGATTCCCGGCAGTCGTCCCATAGTAGATTTTCCCCTTTGCGACACACGGTGACGAGGTATTGGATCCAAACGCGTCGTCTCCTTCCGGTGCCGACTTCCAAACGACCCGCCCCGCATCGGAGTCGACGCAATACGCAGTTCCCATTTGATCGACGATATAGGCGCGACCGCCGACCACTGCAGGCGAGGTCAGCACCGCGTCATCCAACTTGATTTGGGCCACCAAGGACAGCGGCATTTCCAGCTGCTCGCCGCCTGCGTCTCCCGTATGTTGCGAGTCCTGCATAAACTGTGGCCAGTCTCCCGCTCTGGCGACCAGTTCTGAGCTAAACATCCCCAGTATTAACACCGGCACAACCAACACCCTAACGCCAAATAGTCTTGTGTTCTTCTTGCTCCTGAACATCGTAAATGCTCCGAAGATTTTCAATTACTATCAACATGATCGCATTTTTGATACGAGTCATGATTTTCGTCTTCAGCATTTTCGTATTTTGTAGGACCATTTCCATATCAAATTGTAATCTATACAAGCGGGCTGAGAAAGTTTTTATTATACTTCATTCGTAAAATCTGCGAGAATGCAGAAGTATAATGAACACGTCGTTGTTCCCTTTGGATGAGCGACACCAAATCATTACATGAAAACTCGGTGATACTCACCTCTACACGCAACACTCTTTGCGCACCCTGATCGACCTCTACGAAGCCTGGAACAAGCCAGAAAAAGCCAAAGAGTGGCGAGAAAAACTGGAACAAATTGAAGATTTTGAAGAGTGAGATGTCACCACCTATATAGCTCCAATTTTATGGCCTACAAAACGTCAAATTTCCTTGAAAAAGTGTGTCACTATTTTGACACCACAAATACTGATTTTTCCCCAATGGTAGCCGATAATTATCAAATTATTAGTTAAAAAATAACTTTTCCAGGTACGCCGTAGTCTTCAATGTACTTTGTAAAATTGAGCTTTAAGAATGTTAGTTAAGAATGAGTTCTCTAACATTACTATTCGCGCGTGCGAGAGAGGTTAAGAAATGCTAAGGTTTTTTCTTATATCACAGGCCCGCACGGAAGGGCATACGGATTCATCCCTCTACAAAGAGACGCAATTATGCCAAGAATCCAGACTTCCATTGAACGTGCATGGGCTAAAAAACCTAAGAAAACCTAAGAAAACTTGGGGACACAAAGCTGGATTATTGTAAAGCCGTGATGGTAGTTTTTAGACGCTTTCATGCGCGCGTGCGCGCGAGGGATTCAATGTCGCCACTTAAAAAGGGTGGAAAATGCTAAGAAATGATAAGGTTTTGAGTGATTCGATTGTTGTTTTTCTTTGCATGATAGGACAAGTAAGAACATTATTTTCTGGCAAAAAAACGAATTATTCCCCCCCGTAGCGCGCGAGGGAATTCAGAAATTGTGAGGGTCAACAAAAGACTACATTCTGTGACGTCCAAGATAATATTCGGAATATCCGGATAATGAAAGAATAGAAACGTGAATTTTGAGTTATGAATGAGTTTGTAGACATTACTACGCGCGCGCACGCGCGCGAGGGTATTCAAATGTCACCACTCAAAAAAGCAATGCTATCTCACTATGGACGTTGTTAGTGGAGATTAGAAGGTTACAAAAACATGCGAATCTTTAATGATTTCGGCTATTTGGGGCAAACCGGATAATGGGAAGATACGGCGAATGGCCGCGTTGCTGGAATCCATTTTTTGCGAAATATTGAAAAATCCCCGCGCCAATCGACATTATAGGACTCATCCCACTAATAGTTCCGCCCCAGCGGAAAAGATAACTCAAATTTTTTGTCATTTTAGCCGCATTTCGACCATCACGTGCCAGATCCCAAGGGAGAATCGAGCGGGAAAGGCTCAAGAAGGACTCTCAGGAGTCTCTCGCACGACTCTTGCGCTCGGCACAGGGCGAAGCCACAAGGGTCACGAGTGCTCGCCTCTGGAATGCGGAGGACGGCTGGCATGGGCATAAACAAGCCCGATGATCCTGTGCCAGCGTCGCGCAGCACCCCTCCGCGAGTAGCCGGGCGGCGCTTGGCATTTTTTCCTTGACAAATATGGCCAAATAGTGTACGCTAAACCATGGATTGCTGTCTATGGAGGCGCGGTGAGAACCTGTTTCTTTTTTTCTCATAGGTTTTCTCCCCCCAAAGACCCAGTCGTCCCACGTTCGGAACGTGACTGCAACGGGGATGGACAACCACAGTTAGTCAAGAAAACGAACATTCAAAGCAGAGATGGTTTTTTGTGGGAACTTGATCATGAGAAGCAGAAACGGGAAGAGCACGTCACGGCTCAACACATTCCTGGTATTCCTGGCGGTTGCCGTATCACTGGTGGTTGTCCCTGCAAATCTGGTCGCAAAGTCACTGTACGTCATTGCTGACAAAGGTGCCATTACAGACGCGACTCAACCCATACAGGCATACAACATCGAACCTGATGGTACACTGACCTTTCAAACTGAACTCCATGTACGGCACAAAGAGCTCGGTGCCGTAGGGATGGCGATCGATACGGATACGGGATACCTGTTCATCACGTACGAAAACGCCGAAGAAATCCGGCTGGTGGATGCCATAACGCTGACGAGCGAAGGAACAGTGGAGGCTCCGGATGCCAGAAACTTGGCCGGCATTGTCTACGATCACGATAAAAAGTTGCTGTACTGTGTTGACCGTCTCAGTACTACATTGTATGTATATGACTGGGACGCGGAGACCAAGACATTGACACACGCGCCGCGTTCTCCGGTCACCCTCAGAGGAGCCTCGGCCTATGGGATCGCCCTGAACGAAATCGACGACCTGCTCTACGTGACGAATGGCACTAAGGATGTCACTGTCTACAGAACCTCTGATTGGCGACAGGTGGACACGATCAGACTGGACCGTCGCGCCGTTAGCGTCGCCGTAGGCGTCGTGAGGGGCTTCCTTTATACCGGCGGCGGTTTTGCATATTCCCGCGAAGGTGCTGTCGGGCACAAGTACCTCACTCAGTATCACATAGCAACGGGAACGGTGAAAGAAGTTCAGGTGGGGCCCGATGCCGGGGTGATGGGGCTTGCTGTGGACCCGGCCACCGGTTACGTGTACCTGACCACCGGTGTGAACAACGCACCCGGCGGAGATGATCTTCTGGTCTTCGACACAAATCTCAGACAGATAGCCATAATCCCCAAAATTGGCAATCCGACCGATGTGGTCGTCCCGGGCAGAGACATCGGTTACGACCCACTCAATCTCAGAAAGACACTCGTCAGAGGCGGCAGTGGTACGACGGGTCCCGATCATACTCCGTCCGTAGGTGTAGGCGCCACGATCACCTACGGCATCCACTTCGATAATTCCAACGATTTCATAGTAACTAATGCCGTGGTCACTGACCGACTTCCGGACGAGGTCACCTTCATCACGGCGGATGAGGACGGAGTCAACGGGCACTATGATCCTGATACGCACACCTACGAATGGCTGTATCCATCTTTGCCACCGGGGGCCTCAGCCGTTCTGGAGTTGACCGTAGAGGTGGACAAGGACGTGGAGACCGGCACAATCATCACGAATTCCGTGACGATCAACAGCGATCAAACGGGGCCAACGACAAAGAGCCTTGATGTTGCCGCAGAAAGCCATGGTCTGAATGTGACGAAGAGCATTGCCGGCGTCGCCGAAGGCCAGGTCGCGTGGGTCGATACGGATGAACGTATGACCTATACGATCTGCTTCGACAATGGTGGCAATGATTTCACCGTGACGGATGTTTCCTTGGTGGATTACCTCCCGGACGAGGTGCGGTTCGTGGGCCTTGGCAAGGATACACCGTCCGGCAAGTACGACGCCACGGAGCATACGTATACCTGGTCATTCCCATCTCTGGCGCCGGGAGAGACGAAATGTCTGAATGTGAATGTGCAGATTGAAAAAGACGTCGAACCGGGCACGACCATCATCAACTCTGTGATCGTCGATAGCGCTGAAACGCCGCCCTCGACGGCAAGCGTCGAGGCAATCACATATCAGGACCTGCTCAGTCTGCGTAAGAGTATCACCGGAAGCGTCGGCGGCGAGATACCGTTGGTGTCCGCCAATGAGATCGTCACGTATGAAATTCACTTCGGTAATATGGATAGTGATTCGGCAGTACACAACGTGACCATCGTTGACGTGCTTCCGCCGGAGGTAAGCTTCGTAGAAGCCGCTGGCGGAAAGCCCGGACAATATGACGCGAAGACGCATACGTACACGTGGCTCTACGGGACTCTCTCGCCGCAAATAGCCACGTATCTGGAGTTGGTGGTACGGGTGAACCAAGAGGCGCCCCCGGCCACAGTCATCACCAATTATGTCACTATCGACAGTGATGAAACACACCCGACAACGGCAAGCGCTGATATGGTCACATACTACAAACCTCTCAGCCTGAGTAAGACAGTCGTCGGGAACATTGCTGGCGGAACCGCGTGGATCGATCCTGGTGACCCCGTTACCTATAACATTTGCTTCACCAATAACAATGATGCTGCCGTCACCGATGTCACTATCGTCGATGAACTCCCGAAGGAGGCGCTTTTTGAATCCGCTGAGGGTGACGGAGACTTCGGGCAATATGATCCGGATTCCCACACGTATACATGGTCGTATAAATCTCTCCCGCCAGGATCAACAACGTGCGTAACCTTAGCCGTACGGATCGATAAAGATGTGGACCCGGGCAAGATCATGACCAATATTGCCACCATCGACAGCGCCGAAACGTCACCGACGACGGCCACCGTTGACGTTGAAATCATCACAGGTGAGAGTCCGCCTCAGCCGCCTCAGCCGCCTCAGCCTGAAACTCAGGCTCTGAGTTTCAGAATATTACCTGAGATCATCAGAGACACAGACGGAACCTACGATATCCAGGCTACCGCGGTCTTGCCTGCGGGGTTTGGAAGAGACGACGTCGAAGATGTGCTGCCCATACTTTATCTGCCCGAACCTTATGGCACGATCAGGGCACATCGTCAGATCGTGCACGGCACGGCCACGAGAGCCAAGATCATTGCTCTATTCGATAAGAGGACGCTGTTGAATGCGATGCCCGACCGCGGAGAGACCACGCTTACCGTTGTCGGAAGACTCACAGAAGACCGATCCTGGTTCGGCCAGGCCACTGTTTACCTGACCAAATACACAGGCCGTTAGGAGAGCCGGTCCGGCCGTTCTGCTCTGCTTGCACGGGGGCAGAACGCCGTGAGTCACAGGCATGGGCGGTGAAACGCCCAGTTAGAACCTAATCTTGGCATTCGACTAATCTGGACAGAGGCGAGCCTGACACGAGAGGCGCCGGTTCATTTGTAACGGCGCCCCAGGTATTCGACGATGGCCTTCTTGAGCTCCAGCGGATCGACCTTTCCCAGACGGCGATAGATAACCTGTCCACCCGGCCGAACCACAATCGTATAGGGAATTCCCCCAAGCAGATTCTTATCAATCGCCGCCATGACCTGGTAACCGGCACGATGGGACAACAAATATGGTCTTTTTGAATTTCGCCGTAAGAAAAGTCGGGATCAAGGAGTTGTGGACACGCAAGTGGCACCGACAGTTCGACACAGGCGGCCCCTGGACAAAAGCAGGCGGGTGCCATCCGGACGATTGGCCTGAATGGATGAGAAACTTCAAGGACTACTGAGCAGTCCTCAAGCCCCTGCGTCGCTTTTTCAACGGTGCTTTTTCCTCTCCCTCCGCTATGCAGGGGCTTCTCAAGAAACAATAAGTAGTTCTACGTATTCTTTTGCGGAAATGGACGGGTGAACTCACGTTAGGCTCGAAAGTAGTCGATAGTGTAGTAGCGGCGAGAAACCCATCATTGATGAGACTCCCGTCTTGGACAAGACGGGCAACCGGCCCGTCGGCTTCTCGGTTCCGACTCTACAACACAAAATGCGGAGAAGCGGACCATGCGATGGGACATTTCCGGCAATGGAAAGCAAGGCGATAAAAGTAGCGATCCAGTTGCAATAGGGGGCATGAGAGAGGGCGAGAGGAGAGATCGTGATAGAAGGCGGTTCGCCAGATTGGCTTATCCACCAACTGCCGCACCCAAGGTGCTGAATGCCAACTTTCGCATTGCTGACATGTCCATGAAAGGGATAAGGCTTGTTTGCATGAACAACTGCGAGCAATGTACGAGCCCGATTACCATCAAGAGCACCGTTGACCTTAAGATTCAGTTTCATGACGGAGAGATAATAGACATTCAAGTTGAGATCCTAAAGTGCAAACGCACTCTTGATTGGCATGAAAGGACCTACGCTGGCTTCGTCGAGAATGGCATTTCCGCCGAGAGAATTGCCAAAGAACAGGCCTACCTTTTAAGCCGCTTTCCCGATTTCTGTCGGGTATCCGGGGAATGAAGACGTTGCCGCTACGCTTATCCCCATATGTCCCTGCATCTTTTCCGCTTACTTCGTCGCAGGGGCTTTTTGCATTATCGTCTTCTGCGCTTGCATCCACGCGCCCGGATGTGGTATAATCATGGCAGATAAACGCCAAGAGGAGTACCATGTCTCAAGAACAGAAGTTAGTTTAAGTCAACCTTCCGTATGCAAGAAGGAGACCAACGATGCGCACGCAAAGAGGATTCACGTTGATAGAGCTTTTGGTTGTGATCGCGATCATCGCACTGCTGTTGGCGATCCTGATGCCGGCGCTTCAGGAGGTGCGCAAACAGGCCAAGTCGGTTGTCTGCCTGTCGAATCTGAAGCAGTGGGGGCTGGTGTTGAACTTCTACGCCGATGATCACAACGGCTACTTCATGGCCGGTCAAACTCCCTATTTCGAATGGATGGAGCCGGCCGAGCCTTACTACAAGACCGGCGAAATGCGCTATTGTCCTATGGTCAGTGAGCGAAAGGAGGTCGGGCGGGCGAGCTGGGGCGATACGTTCATGCTTTGGGAATCCGGAAGGTTCACCGGCAGCTACGGCATCAACGAGTTCCTTTTCAATCCGCCCCCGAGTCTAGAAACGCAGTGGGGAGCCTCCACGACGATGAACTGGCGAACGAAGAATGTCAAGCAGGCCAGCTACATTCCCGCTTTTGCCGATTGCCTCTGGGTGGGCGGCGCTCCGCACCATGTGGACAATCCGCCTGAATTCGAAGGGGAGTGGAGCTATAGCTTTGGGGACAACATGAAACGTTTCTGCCTGAACCGGCATAATGAGGCGATTAACGTCGCCATGCTGGATTGGTCTGTCCGGCATGTCCGGCTCAAAGGGCTTTGGAAAATGAATTGGAACCGGGAGTACGACGAGACGGGACCGTGGACGTTAACCGGTGGTGCGCTGCCTCAGGACTGGCCGGAATGGATGCAATTTCTTCCCGACTAAGGGACCGCCACATGGACGGAACGGATCCGGAATAGCGAGGTCAGGCAATCATGCGGAAGGCAAGAGGTTTTACGTTAATCGAGCTTCTGGTTGTGATCGCGATTATCGCATTGCTGCTTGCCATTCTCATGCCGGCGATGGGGCGTGTGAAAAAGCAGTCGAGGAAGGTCACCTGCCAAGTGAACCTCAAGCAATGGGGCGTCATCTTTATGATGTACACCGACGACTACAACGGACTTTTCTGGAAAGGCTGGGTCGGTCAGAGAGAGGGAAGCCTGTGGTGGATGGACGCGGCCCGGCTGTACTACAAGATCGGGGATTTCCGCTGCTGCCCCGAGGCGACGAAACCTTATACCGAAGGCGGCTCACCCCCTTACGGGGCCTGGGGCCGAGATCCCGGCACCTTCCTGACGAAAGGCGATTTCGGCAGCTATGGGATCAACGGATGGGTTGAGACCCGCTGCCCGACCGACGGCGTAGGATCATCCCAGCAGAATTACAGTATACGGTGGAAGACCCCGCAGGTCCGGGGCGCGGGCTTGGTGCCCCTGCTGCTGGATGCCAAGTGGATCGACGGCTGGCCCAGT